>Ga0209064_1001605_pt1 | contig 33041 bp, 29 predicted proteins | sample Inofromicrocosms_FD_187498 | JGI IMG/M metagenome (GOLD analysis project Ga0209064, IMG submission 187498) | Mouse cecum microbial communities from Vienna, Austria - Inoculum for glucosamine and mucus D2O microcosms (SPAdes) (version 2) | ecosystem: Host-associated > Mammals > Digestive system >... | reverse complement strand
TTCCTTTAGCAATTCCTTTGATGTTTTTTCCATATTAAAAACACTTCCTTTCAGGTTTTTCCTCTGCTTTAAGTCTTGCCTGATTGGAAGTGCTTTATTCTTTTTACACAAAATTTGGTGGGGTCTCGAGGAAACGAATCGTCGTTCATATTCATCCCTTGATGAACTGAAAATCAGTATTTTCAAATATATCTTCGGCTTCTACAATTCCATTCGTCCTCACTCCAATAACGGTGGTTTATCCCCGGATGATTTTGAAAATTTGTAACTTTTTTTATAATTTCTTGTCTTCTTTATTGACTATGATCCAATACAAGGGAACATATTTTACAGTCCCGTGATAATTTTCAACGCAAATGACCAACCGCCCCTCACAAAAAACATATTGTCCCTCACCGGGTTCCGATGAGAGACAATAGCATTTTCAATACATCTGGAAGCATAAGTGGCAAACCGTGTTTTTTTGGAATAGTCAAAGGTCGAAACAGCCTTTATAAGACCTATGGTACCGATGGAGATAAGATCCTCCTGGTCGGTGGTAACATTGTAGTATTTCTTTATAATATGCGCAACGAGGCGGAGATTGTGCTCTATAAGCTTGTTTTTTGCTGCCTTATCCCCCTCGTGCATTTTCCTGAAGCACTCTTCCTCTTCGGCAGCGGAAAGCGGTTTCGGGAACACTCCTCCCGATTCGAGGTGAAGCGCGAAATACAGCAGATTTTCCAGTGCAAGATTTATAAGTTCGGTAAACATTTTCTCCAACTCCATACAACGTAAGCTTTATTTATTTAAACTTATGCCGCTGCGGGAATGTCCTATTCAAGAAATGCTGATACTAATTTCTGACTGGATTATAGATAAGGAATCGCCGCAGAAGCTTAAAATGTTTAACCTATTTATATAGGGTTTTGCGGCGGGAGATTGTCTGTAATTTTTCTTGAAATTACAGCGGTAAATAAAAATATCCGGACAAAATCTGTAGGGGACGGGTTTCCCGTCTCGCATTTCGCATTTACAGTACAAAACGGTTTGTACCGCGGGCGGGGAGACCACGCCCCTGCAATAGGGTTATTTTTATGGATTGCTATAGTATGAGCAGAGTGAAATTACATACGGCAGAGCACTTAAAAAGTAGCTGTTCTGTACGGCTCGTATGCCGCAAGGGTACAGTATTTTTTATGAAAAGGTCTTGACAAGTATATTCTATTATGATAGAATATACTCATGCTATTGCAGCAGATTACACTAACTGAAAGGAAAACCTTAAATGAAAAAGCTTGTCAAAAGAATCTTTGCCGCGGGACTTGCGGCGGCTTTAGCGCTGTCTTTTGCGGCGTGCGGAAAAGATAACGACGAAGAAAAGGATATTCAAACCGCTTCCGAGGAATACGCCTACCGTGCGGAAAGCGCGGAGCTTGCCGACGAGATAGTCGGAGACTATGATTCCTTTTCATACTATGGAGACAAAATCTACTTCCTGTCAAAAAAATATCCCGACGAATCGGGAAACGGCGTTGACGCATATCTGAACATTGTCAGTACGGACGGCAGCGGCTTTAAATCGGTGCAGCTCTGTTCCTGCGCAGACATGGCAGACGTGTCCTCACCGATATTCGCTCCCGACGGGAACGGATATTATATCTATATGGACGGAACAGCGGAAAAAACAGAGTACCTGCTGAAAACCATTGACGAAAACGGCACGGAAATAAATTCTGTGGACTTCACCAAGGCTGCGGAGCATTTCCTCGAGGGTCTGTACGTATGGCGTTTCGGAATGGACGGCAAGGGAAACTTTTACGTTACCGATTACAATAACATTATGGTGTTTGACAGGGACGGTACCTATAAGGGCTTTATAGAAACTGAAAACGGCGTAGACGACTTTGTAACCGATAAAAACGGAGACGTCTACATCTACCAGTGGACAGGAAACGGATACGAGCTGTTCAAGCTTGATATTCCCGACGGCACAGAGGAGGAAAAGCCAAAAGCCGTTGATATGCCTTTCGAGGGCTACAACAATCATATCATCAGCGGAAACGGCGTTGATACGGATTTTTACGTATACGACAACGAGGCCCTCTACAGCTGGAATATCGGCGGCGAGCCCCAAAAGCTTCTTGACTGGGTAAAGGCGGGAGTGAGCGTTATCGAGGTGAGCGACGTATTCTATGGGGGTAACGATACCTTTGTCTGCGCGGGAAACAGCTTTCCCCACAAGTATACGAAGCTTTCAAAGCTTACAAAGCAGCTTGTCTCAACGGGCGACAGAAAGGAAATTATCCTTGCGGGTACGGAGTACAGCATTTCAAGCTACATAAAAAATCAGATCGTAAAATTCAACGCCTCAAACGATAAATATTTTGTGACCGTCAAGGAGTACAAGAACGAAAACATAAGCCAGCTAAATCTCGATCTGACAAGCGGAAATATACCCGATATTCTTATAACAGATTCCTATACTCCCACCGAGACCTATATTGCCAAAGGCATTTTCGCCGACCTGTACGAATTTATTGACAATGACGGAGAGCTTAAGCGGGAGGATTTTGTTCCGAATCTGCTTACGTCATTTGAGACGGACGGAAAGCTTTACCGTTTTACCGACTGCTTTACGGTCTACACCGTTATCGGCAAGACCTCCATATTCGGCGATGATATGGGAATCACCGTTGACAGACTGAACGAGATAGCCGCAGCAAGACCTGCGGATGCGGAGATGTTTGCCGGTTTCACCAAAACTGACATACTTACTTACGCAATGGAAATGTCCGGCAGTGAATTTATTGATTTTAAGAACGGAAAATGCGATTTCAATTCCGAAAGCTTTATAAAAATGCTTGAATTTGCAAACGGCTACCTTAACGATATAGACTTTGCGACCTATTTCGACGACGCTTTCTGGGGACGTTTTGAAACCATGTTCTCCGATGAGAGCGCACTGCTCATGGTCTGCTATCTGACGGGCTATTCAGACGTTTACCGTTTTGAGCATACCAATTTTGACGCTCCCGTGACCGCCGTGGGCTTTCCCTGCAAGGACAGAACAGGCACGTCCTTTGTGGTGGATTCGGGTTTCTCCATAGCGGAAAAATCCCCCAACAAGGAGGGCGCATGGGAATTTGTCAGAACAATGCTGCTCCCCGAATATCAGGACTGCGCCGACAAATTCCCCGTAAGAAATGATTCTCTTGACAAGTACGCCGCTGCTGCCATGAAGTACGACCCCGACCGCATTAACAATGCTATAGTTATGATGGGCGGCATGGCGCTGAGCTCATCCAGCAACAGCTCGGAAATAGGCGAACCCAAGCAGGAGGATATCGACCGCATGAATGATATAATTGCTTCCGCGAACGGTATCATGTCCTACAACAGCAGCGTGCTTGAGATAATCACCGAGGAAGCTGCCTCTTATTTCAGCGGGTCCAAGTCCCCCGAGGACGCAGCTTCGCTGATACAGACGAGAGTTCAGCTTTATCTTGACGAGAATGCATAAATAAGCTGCTCCTGAATCCGCAGTACGCAGTAAAAGCACAGATAAAAACACGCAAACATATATGCAAGTTTTGGATTGATTTTTGTACGTTTTTTGTTCGGCGATCGGTATGAGTTCCTGTATGGTATCTCTGCGCACGCCGTTACGGCGGACGTGCATTAAGACCTTAAAAAGCCTTGTAAACGCGCAGTTTACAAGGCTTTTCTATGCCATATTGACTTTGCACACGTCAAAGGCTTTGACTCAGCGGCGCTGAACAGGGGATAACAATAAACGTTGAAGTAAGTTAGGTTCGCAATTATCTGCACCGTTTTCATTTTCCGCTTATAAGATTGGAGAACAGCTCATATTCACCCTCGGTGCCGAACTGGAGGAACAGAATATGTTTTAAGGCTTCATAGTCGGAGCTGTTCGCAGCGTATGTTTCGCGCACCTGACCGTTTTCATCGTGTTTTGTTATAACGACGGCGTTAAGGTCGGTGACATAAATGCTGTAGAACGTCACTCCTATGTTTTCGTCCGCGATCTGAATCGAAAAGATCGAAGTAAAAGAATAGTTGCTTATCTCACGGGACGTCTCGGTAAGTCCCGAAATGAATTCGATAATCTGCTTGCAGTCCTCGCCTGTTTTTTTCACGGGATTTTCTCCCGACTTTATTGACCCCATGTCAAAATACGGCGTGATCTCAACGGTAACGCGGCCGTAGTTTATGTCCTTAAGAAGCGGGACTGCCTCGGCTGCCGATTCGGCTTGCGCTTGGGTTCGCGCTTCAGCGGCAGGGGAAACTTCGGGGGCGTCAGCAGGTGCGTCTGTAACGGCGGGACTTGATACTGCTGAGGTGTGGGCGTTTCCATGAGCAGGAGTCGGAAGTTTTAAGGGAGACTGCGTTTGTGCCGGAGCCGTATCTTTTGTTTTGGTATCTGACGGACGTGTTTCCGCCGCAGGGTCTTCGCTGTCGGCATGGATTTGTGCACTGTTGTCTGCGGCAACTCCGACCATATCACCCTGCTCTGTTTCCGAAAGCTCGTTTATAACCGGAGAAGCGGTTTCGGTGACTTCCGTTACCTGCGTTGCTTCGGAAACCTCGGTCACAACCTCCGTAATATCGCTGTTTCTTTCAATTACAAATTTTATTCCGAAAGCCAGGATAAGGCAGGCTGCCGCAGCGGAAAGCACGGCGGTTATTTTTCCTGCGGACATGGCAGGCCTTTTGTCAAGCTTTATTTCGGGCATTTCGGTCAGCAGGGATTCCGTCCTCTTATAGAAGCTGTCGGAGATTCTGATGTTATCCATAGCGGCCTTGTAATCCTTTATTGATTTACTCATCTTCATCAAAACCTCCTATCATCATTTCTTTCAGCAGATTCCGTCCGCGTGCAAGAAGCGTACCCACGGTGGCGGGCTTTTTACCCACTATTGCCGATATTTCGTTTATTGAATAACCGTTGTAGTAGAACAGGTGAATGACGGTGCGGTACTTTTCCGGAAGCGAAAGCACAGCATCCATTACCTGGTTTTTTTCGTCAGCCTCGGAGGCTTCATCGTTCGCTGAGCTGTCGCGCTCCTCCAAAGGGACTGTACGTTTGACCCAGCCCGATCTGAGGTGATTTTTGCTTTTGTTCATGGCAGTCCTCAGCAGCCATGCCTTTTCATGTTCGGGACTGTCAAAAGGCCTGCCTCTTTTTAAGAGCGCAACAAGCACGTCCTGGGTAATATCTTCTGCGTCGCAGATGTTATGCACATAGGTGTAGCATAATCGTATCAGCGTTTGAGAATATGTATCCAGGACATAGTGAATATAGCTGTCAGTTCCGTATTCGGCAGCCGTTTCGGAATACATCTTATTTCCCCCAGTTGCGCGCGGACGGGGGTATCCGCGCGGAAATAATATTATTTTCTGTATATAATACAATTAGGAAGCGCTGTTTTTTTCAAATCCACAAAAAATATTTTTAAAACTTTTTTATGAACAAAAAACAGGTACAGGGAAGCGCAGCGGCGCTTCCCTGAAATAATCATTTAAGCTTTAACGGTTTAAACGTCCGATACTGCGTGAGCCTGACGTTATATGCCGTATAAACGATCAGTAAATAACATCGCACTTGCGTATCGCCTTTGTGGGACACGCTTCGGCGCAGGCTCCGCAGGCGGTGCATTTGGAGTAGTCAATGCGTGCAAGGTTGTTTTCAACGTGTACAGCGCCGTGTTCGCACTTTTTCTCGCACATTTTGCAGCCGATACAGCCGCTTTTGCACACGCTCCGCACGATTTTTCCTATGTCCGTTGAGGAACAGCAAACGTCGATCTTTTTGTCGATGTCCCTTAATACTATAAGATGGTCGGGGCATACCTTTGTGCAGAGTCCGCAGCCTATGCACTTGGATTTATCCACGCGTGCAAGACCGTCCCGCACGATTATAGCGTTCTGAGGACATACCTTTGCGCAGTCCCCGAAGCCGAGACAGCCGTGGGTGCAGACCTCCGAGCCGTTGTAGAAACGGTTCGCCGCCTTGCAGGACTGCACTCCGTTAAAGATAAATTTGCTTTCGGTTGCATTGCAGTCGCCGTTGCACAAAACTACCGCCACCTGAGGAGTAACGGTCATCTCGTCGATCCCCATTATTTCGGATATTTTTTTGGAGCATTCCGCGCCGCCCGGCTTGCACATATTTGTGGGAACGCCGTTATGCACCACGGCGGCGGCATAGTCCGCGCAGCCGGAAAATCCGCAGGAGCCGCAGTTTACCTGAGGGAGAGCCTCGTTTACCGCTTCGACCCTTTCGTCGGTCCTGACCTCGAATATTTTCGAGCAGACGGTAAGCAGGACTCCCGCTGCAAGACCTATCGCGCCGAACACAAGCATCGGCAGAATATATGTTGACATAATCATTATTCCTTTCCTATTATAGGCAAGATTTTATACTGATCATCGTTAAGACATGTGATCGGAAAATTCAAAGCTGATTTTCCCGCTTTGCGACGTCCCATTAAGGGGACATGATAAAATTCAGGTACGGCGGAATCTTTCCGCGGGGGCGACTCAGCCGGCGGGGGCTTCCCGCTCAGAACATTCCCGAAAAGCCCATGAAGCTTACCGAAACTATGGAGGCTGCGATAAGGGTCGCCGGAACTCCCTTAAATGTTTCAGGGACGTTCGCCGCATTCACCCGCGAACGTACACCGCTGAATATAAGCAGGGCAAGCGTGAAGCCCAGACCGGCTCCGAGTGCGTTGAAAACAGACTGGATTATGGAGTATCCGCTGTCAATATTGAGAATGGTAACGCCCAGAACCGCGCAGTTTGTGGTGATAAGTGGCAGGAAAACTCCAAGCGCGCTGTACAGCGAGGGGACTTTCTTTTTCAGCACCATTTCCACAAGCTGAACGAACAGGGCAATTATAAGTATGAACGCTATGGTTTTAAGGTACTCCAGACCCATGGGCATAAGCACGAACATATAGATAGGATATGTACAGAGCGTTGCGCAGACCATTACAAAGGTAACGGCAGCTCCCATGCCCGCCGCGCTGTCAAGCTTTTTGGATACTCCCAGAAACGGACAGATACCCATGAATTTTGACAGTACGAAGTTATCCACAAAAATTGCGCTCAAAAGAATTACAAGCAAGCTTTTCATTGTGCGGCAGCCTCCTTGACTTCGTTATTTTCCTTGTTAAAGGTGGGGCAGTTTGCCGCGTTGGGACAGTTGGCGCAGCCTATTTCCTGCGGCGGCTTTTTCTTTGTAAGCTTATTTACCAGCGCGATGACTGCTCCCAGTGTAAAGAAGCCTCCCGCAGGCATTATGAACATTGTCATGGTAACGGGCAGATGCAGGTCTATTCCAAGCCACTGACCCGTACCGATTATCTCGCGGATAGAACCCATTGTGAACAGAGAAAGGGTAAAGCCCAGTCCCATGCCTAAACCGTCCAGTATGGAATGGAAAACGCCGTTCTTTGAAGCAAACGCCTCGGCGCGTCCCAGAATAATACAGTTTACGGTGATAAGCGAGAGGAACAGTCCCAAGCTGTCATACAGAGCGGGGATATATCCCTTTAAAATAAATTCAATAAGCGTAACAAAGCTTGCTATAACAACGATAAAGCAGGGAAGCCTTACCGCTTTGGGTATAACGTTTTTCAGCAGGGATATCACCGCGTTGGAGCAGATAAGCACAAAGGTTGTGGCAAGACCCATGCCTATGCCGTTTGAAGCCATTGTGGTAACGGCGAGCGTGGGGCACATTCCCAGCAGAGTTACCAGCGTGGGGTTTTCCTTTATGAGACCCTTGGTAAGCTCGTAAAGACCGCTTTTCTTTTCAGCCATTACTCCTCAGCTCCTTTCTGTTCAACGACGGTATCCGTTGTTATATCAGTGTTTACGGGATTTTCCTTGTGTCCCAAAGCGGGAGAAAAAAATGCGTCCATATCCATTTGCTCGTATGCGGCAAGGGCAGTCCTTACGGCGGAGTACATTCCGTTGGAGGAATAGGTCGCGCCTGTTACCGCATCAAGTGTGAAGCCGCTTTCCGCGCCTCCGCTTAACTGTTTTTCTATTTCAAGGGACTTTATTTCCGCCTTTGTTCCCCAGACAGCTTTTGCCTTTACGGGAGCTTTTTCTTCTGTTACGGTATCGGGATAGCGAACTCCCTTGAACTGTCCGAGAAAGCCGGAATTCTGCACCTTTGTGCCGAGACCGGGAGTCTCTCCGATAGTCATTATGGACACCCCGCTGACTGCGCCGCCTTTGTCAACGCCCACCAGAACGTGAAGTCCTCCGGTGGAGTAGCCGTCCGCGGTTATCTCAAATGCGGCGTTTTCTCCGTCCCAGAGAACGGAGGTAACTCCCTCATAGGTCAGCACCGTTCCGTCCTCGTTTTTCAGCATTTCAAAACCGTCGGCTGAGCCGTACAGCTCTGTAAGTCCCGCTGTGAGCTTGTCGGTGATAATACCCGTTGTGTCAGTACAGGTAGCTTCGTAAGCCGCCACCAGCAGTCCGCAGGTGATAAGGCATATCAAAGTCAGCACCAAGGGAGGCTTTATCTTTTCATTAAACATACAGATTCTCCTTTCCGTCAGCTTTTAGCCTTGACAGGCTTTTTCGCTCCGAAGGGAGACGCTTTTGTCAGCCTGTCGATATAAGGCGTGAGCAGATTCATCAGCAGTATGGAGAACGAAACTCCCTCGGGGAAGCTTCCGAAGCTTCTGATTATAAATGTTACCAATCCGCAGCCTATACCGAAAACCACCTTGCCCTTTGTTGTGAGAGGAGTTGTGGCATAGTCGGTAGCCATAAAGAACGCGCCTATGAGAAGTCCCCCCGCGAGTACGCCGTACAGCGTTTCGGTAAGACTTCCCGTATAAATCAGCGTCAGCACCGCAAAGCTGCCTATAAAAGCAATCGGCGTTGCGGGAGATATCACCTTTATTACGATAAGGAAAAGTCCGCCCAGAATAAGCATTGCAGCACAGGTCTCGCCTATGCAGCCGCCTGTTTCTCCCCAGAACATTTCCGGCAGGGTAAAGGGAGCCATTTTAAAGTTTGCTCCGCTTTCGCTGTAGGTCAGCCATTCAGCGGCAAGGGGAGTGGCGCTTGTTTCCGCGTCCACCGCGCCGCTGTACCAGTAGGGCTTCACCCAGTTCGACATCTGGGGCGTAAAGGACAGCATAAGCACTATTCTTGCGGCTATTGCGGGATTGGCAAAATTCTGGCCGATACCCCCGAAAAGCTGCTTGACAACAACTATAGCCACAAAGCTGCCAATCACGGCAACGTAAAAGGGTACGGTGACCGGCAGATTCATGCCCAGCAGAAGTCCCGTAACCACTGCGGACAGGTCGCCTATTGTCTGATCCTTTTTCATAACGATACGGCAGAGAGCCTCGAAGATAACGCACGCCGCGATACACACCGCAAGAACGGCAGCCGCTCTCGGCCCGAAGAAAACGCAGCCCGCCATTGCCGCAGGGAAAAGCGCTATGATAACCGTCAGCATTATTTTAGACGTTGACATATCCGCCGCGCGGTGGGGCGACGGCGATACAAATAATCCTTTCAAATCAAATCAAGTCCTTTATCAGAAATTAGTGTACGAAAAATATAAATGTCAAATCATAGGATTTTCGTACCCGCCCCACTGAGGGGCATTGCAAACTTAAAATTTTCGGTACAGTCACATTGGAGGCGACTTTGCCTGCGGAGCTTCCCGCTATTTTCTTGGTATCATTGCTTTTGCAAGCTGGTTTATTTCAGCCAGGGGACGGTGCGCGGGACAGGCGTAGGAGCAGCACCCGCAGTTCATGCAAAGCGCTACTTTCAGCCGCTTCAGCTCCTCGATATCCTCCGCGTTGTAGGCGTTTTCTATCATCACAGGCATAAGGTTCAGGGGACAGGCGCGGACGCATCTTCCGCATCTTATGCAAGCTGTGGTTTTTGGGGACTCGCCGTTCTTAAACGCAAGTATGGCGTTGTTGTTTTTCAGCACGGGCTGATCGGTGTCGTACAGGCAAAGACCCATCATCGGACCGCCGTACAGTACCTTTTTAGCTTCTGTAACGCCGCAGTGCTCCAGAAGCTCGGAGACCCGCGTGCCTATAGGCACGAAGTAGTTTCCCGCATTTTTCGTTACCGCGTCGCCGTCGACAGTGAGACGTCTTTTTATCAGCGGCATACCGTCCTGCGAATAGCGGTAAATGTGCGCCGCTGTGGAAACGTTCATCACCATTACTCCCTGATTTGAGGGAAGCTCTCCCTCTGCGACTACCCGTCCCGTTGCGGAGTAAACGATGACCTTTTCGGCTCCCTGCGGATACGATGAGGGCAGCGCAACTATCTGAATGGATTTTATATCCTCGGTTTTTTTCTTCATCAGAGCAATGGCTTCTGGCTTGTTGTCCTCAATACAGAGTTTACATATAGGAATACCCAAATATTTCTGTACCAAAAGTATACCCTCGATAACGTCCATAGGGGACTCCATCATCTCGCGGAAATCGCTTGTTATGTAAGGTTCGCATTCGGCGGCGTTGATAACGAGGGTGTCCACGGGAGTTTTCACCGCGTCGAAGTTCAGCTTTATGTGAGTGGGAAAGCCTGCTCCTCCCAGACCGGTAAGACCGCTCTCACGCACCGCGGCAATAAGAGACTGCTTGTCGGTGATTTCGGGCGGTTTAACGTCGGGACAGATGGTCTGCAAACCGTCAGATTCGATAACGGCAGCCTTGCACACAGCTCCGCTTGTAAGCAGGAAATCTATAACGTCCGAAACCGTACCGGAAACCGGCGAGTGGATAGGCGCGGACATAAACGCGTCCGTATCGCCGATCTTCTGACCCACCGTAACCGTGTCTCCCTTTTTCACAAGGCATTCGCAGGGCGCGCCCATGTGCTGGGACATAGGTATCACCACGCTTTTCGGCAGCGGGAAATCTATCGTCTCGCAGTTTTTCGTACCCTTGTTATGATTCAGGTGTACGCCGTTGAGCTTGTTCATCAATAATCCTCCCTGTATAATTCACATAAGTTCAACATATGGTTTTTAAAACTTATATAAAATAATACCAATCATATGTTTAAATGTCCAAAAAGACGAATCAAAATATATTATATCACATTGCGCGCCGTTTGTCAAAACAAAAACCGGAAATTTTACTTATTTCTCAGCGGACAAAAATGCACGCACTTCCTCCGCGCGGCTCTTTCCAATATCGTATCCTTCCTGCCACACGGCTCGGAGAGCTTTTTCGTCCTTTTCAAAGCTGTTCAGCTTGTGTGACGGACGGAATATCAGAGCCTTTCCTCGGCGTTCAAGTTCATTGCAGAATTCAAGCTGCTTATTATAGAGCTTATGACGGGTCAGCAGGAGCATTTCCAGCTTGGGATATTTGCGCTTGATAAGCTGGCTCATGGCAATATTTCCCTTTCCGCACTTTTTGACAAATCCCTCCGGCTGGGTGAGGATTATCACCGTGCGTGAACAGCCGTCTTTAAGAGCCTGTTTTACGCATATAGGAGAGGCAAGACCGCCGTCGAAGTAAGGCTTGCCGTCTATCATTATGGAAGGAAAATATCCGGGGATAGCGCAGGTCGCCCTCAGGAAATCAAAGTTTTCGCTGTCCTTTTGGGCGTTTTTGAACTCGGCTTTGCCCGTTTCAGCATTGGTAACGCCCACCAGACAGGTACCCTGATAGCGTTTGAACTCCTCATAGTCAAAGGGCACAAGCTCCCGGGGAATGTCCCCGAAAACGAAGTCCAGACCGAACATACTGCGGCATTTGCGGTAGTTTCCCATACCGAGGTAACGCTTATCATTGCGGTATTTTTCAAGTATGTCTATATTTCTTGCAAACTGTTTGGACACATAGGATACTCCGTTGGAAATTCCCGCCGAGACTCCCACGATGTAGGGAAACTCTATCCCCGCCTCAAGAAATGCGTCCATAACGCCCGCCGAAAATATACCGCGGAAGGTTCCGCCCTCTAAAACAAGTCCTGTCATAATTATATCCTTTCGTTATTCAGTTATAATAATAAAATGCTTTTTCGTACAGTTCACACGATTGCTGCTCATCACCCCAAGACAGAGGTTCATCGGCATAAGTAAATACAGAAAACGGCTCCTCGTGCTGAATGCAGCCGGGCAGACTTTTCCACAGCAAATACATTTTCTTTCCGAACTGCTCTGTAATGCCGCATGATCGTGAGTATTCATTAAGTTCTTTCATTATAGCTTTACCAAAGCGTACTTTGTCAAGCTTGCTGTAATCAAACAGAGCCCTTACGCTTGCCGCAGCTTTCTCGGCATTCCCCATACATTCAAGCTCCAGAAGTTTCCCGTCATTAGGGGATTCAAGAAATATTTTATCAAGCTGAGCATTAAATAACTCGTCTGAAACGATTCTTTCGCACAACAATATGGCATATGCCAAAAGTTCGTTCATTAATATTATTCCTCCTATTGTGTGTTGCGAAAAATATATTTTTATGTTATAATAATAAATATCTTATGGGAAACGGAGGCTCGCGCCGTGAAAAATAAACTGCTCGTAATAACCCTCGGTATATGTACGGCGGTGTGTACCGTTATCGCTGACTACGCTTATACCGGACAAATCCTCGACGAACGCTTCGCCGAGGTAATGCGGTACGAAGCCCTGAACGCTGATCCCCATACCCGGTACGGCGGATACTCCGTGGAGGAACTGGGAAACGGCTACGAAAAGCCCTCCGAGGTTTTTGGAAAAGTCCTGCTGGACGTTCCTGTCATCAGCCAGTATCCGGAGCTGCCCATAGGCTGCGAGATAACCAGCGCGGCGGCGCTGCTCCGGTATCTGGGCTTTGACGTTGACAAGCTTTATCTTACCGACAATTATCTTATCTGGGACGATAATTTTACATACGACGACCAAATGGTCTCCCACGGTCCAGACCCCTACAAGGTCTTTGCGGGAGACCCCTATGACTGGGGCTACGGCTGTTTCGCACCTGTCATAACAGATACTCTTAACAGATATTTTGACGACGCCGCTCCCGGTTATGAAGCCGTTTCATTAGACGGAATAAATTCCGCCGACATTGAAAAGCTGCTGGACGAGGGCGTACCCATGATAGTGTGGGCAAGCCGCGGTATGAAGCCGTACAACTACCGCGAGCCGGCAGAATGGCTGCTGAATGATACGGGAGAGCCTTTCATGTGGATAGGAAATTCCCACACCCTTGTATTGTGCGGCTATGACAGCGCCTGCTACTATTTTATGGACTGCGACGATAAGGAGGAGATAACTCCCTACCTGAAAGAACGCTTCCTGAACCGCTTTGAGGAAAACGGAAGCCAGTGCGTGGCAGTAAAAATTCCGGATTAATAGGCGTAAATGTGCGCCACTATATAGAGCAGAGAGAAGCTCAATGCCTCCGATACGAAAGCAAACAGCGCAGCCCAGACTATTGTCACAACGGGCTGCTCTTTTATTGCTGTACCGCTTTTGGGCAGGGGAGCGTTCATTCCTTTCGGAGCTTTTTTGCCCCGCGTATCCGCACTTCCGAACGTCCAGACGTTTATCAGTCCGTGGACGATCAGCGCGATAATGCATATATAGATCTGTTCGCTGAACGCGAATATGGAGAAAACAAAGTCCGCCGCAATAAGCAGCGGGAGATTCAGCAGTACCGTTTTTGAAAAGCTCAGCTCCGTTTTTGTAAGCTTTCCGAACAGCCAGAAAAGAGGCAGCAGAACCACTCCGTTCATCAGCAGGAGCTGTATGTTGCTGCCGATTATGCTGGTCTTGTAAAAGAAAAACGAGTAAAACTCCATGGGAAAAGCGTTCCACAAAAACATCCAAAGCAGCACGAAGCCTATCGCCCCAAGAGCGGCTATACCCTTTCTCTTCGGTGTGAACCAGTTGTCCAAACGTTTAAACAATATCATCAGCCTTTCATATAGTATTAAATATCAGCTTAATTCTTCCTGTCTTCTTTATTATTCTGTATGAACGTCCATACCGCCGAGCCAATTATAATCACGTAACCGATAATGCTCATGGAAACCGGTACCTGGTCAAAAAGAATGAATCCGACAGCGGCGGAAAATATCACCTGGGAATAATCGAATACCGATACCTCTTTCGCGGGAGCAAAGGAGTACGCGCCTGTAATGGCAAACTGTCCTCCGGCGGCGAAAAGTCCCGTGAGGATAAGTATACCCAGCTGCTTTGCCGACATTGGAGCAAAGTCCGCAAGCATTATCGGCAGAGCCGCCGCGCAGGAAAACACCGAAAAGCAGAAAACTATAAGCGCGCTTTTTTCTCCTCGCTGCTTCATATAGCGCACCAAAGTGTACGCCGCACCCGCTCCCATTCCTCCGGTAAAGCCGATAAGGGACGGTATAAGCTCCATATTGGAAAAGGAGGGACGGATAATGAACAGGCTTCCGCAGAAAGCCAGAACCACCGCCGCTATCTGGGCGAAAGAGGTCTTTTCTTTCAGGATAATTATCGAAAATATCACCGCGAAAAACGGAGAAAGCTTGTTGAGCATTGAAGCGTCCGCAAGAGCAAGGTGATCCACCGCGTAGAAATTGCAGAACACCCCTGCCGTTCCGCATACAGCCCGCATCAGCATAGCTGTGCCGCAGCCCTTTTGTATTTTCAGCGGCGTGCGGCTTTTGACAAGCATTACCGCCGCAAACGCCGCAGCCACGACGTTGCGGAAAAAGCTTTTCTGTACCGAGGGTATGTCTCCCGCAAGGCGCACGCAGGCGTTCATTCCCGTGAAGCATACCGCAGACAGGATTATCATCAGCACCGCCGCGTTCTTTTTACTTATTCTTATCGGATATCAGCTCGCTTTCCGTGACGTTATTTCCGCCATATCCGGCGGAACGTCTCCATTACCTTTTTCATGTCTATCGGCTTTGTAAGGTGTCCGTTCATGCCGCACTCCACGGACTTTTTCATATCCTCGTCAAAGGCGTTTGCGGTCATGGCTATTATGGGTATCTTCGCCGCGTCGGGGCGGTCGGAGCCGCGTATGCGCTTTGTGGCTTCGATACCGTCCATGACAGGCATACGTATATCCATAAGTATCGCGTCGTAGTACCCCTCTTCCGAAACCTCGAATTTTTCAGCGGCGACCTCTCCGTTTTCGGCAGTATCGGTAATTATTCCCTCCGCGCCTATAAGAGTGCAGGCGATCTCCGCGTTAAGCTCGTCGTCCTCGGCAATGAGTATTCTCTTTCCCGAAACGTCCGCAGTGCCGTTCGCCTCCTCGTCCGTTTCAGCTGGAGGCTCGGTTATCTTCATGGGAATGGCAAAGAAGAACTCCGAACCCTCTCCCAATGCGCTTGTTACTTCAAGCGTACCGCCGAGAAGCTTTACAAGATTGCTGCATATTGCCAGTCCCAGACCTGTGCCGCCGTATTTTCTGACGGTCTCCGCGTCAGCCTGCTCGAAGCTGTTGAATATTCTGCCGAGATTTTCCTCGCTTATACCTATTCCCGTATCCTTTACCGAGAAAAAGACGTTTACCGTATCTGCCGTATCCGAAGCCGTCTCAATAACTTTAAGGTGTATACCGCCGCTTTCGGTAAATTTCACTGCGTTGCCCAGAATATTTACCAGTATCTGGTTCAGCTTCAGAGGATCGCCCAGCAGGTGGGGCTTTTTGATATCGGTTTCAACGCGAAGCCATATGCCCCTGCTTTCGGTCTGTACCCTTATCATGGTGTCCAGTCTGCCGATAAGCTCGTTAAGATCGAGGTAGGTTTCCTCGGCGGTCATTTTTCCGCTTTCGATTCGGGACATATCCAGAATGTCGTTGATAAGCGTCATCAGATAATGGGACGAGCTGTCGATCTTTTTCAGGCAGTCCATTACGGAGGAATCGGCGTTCTCATAGGACATGGCAATAGCAGTCATGCCGATAATAGCGTTCATGGGAGTCCTTATCTCGTGGGACATCTTTGACAGGAACTCGCTCTTTGCCTTGCTTTCGCGGCTTGTTCTGGACTTGGCAATATAAGCGGAAATGACCTTGGTAAGCTCTTTCATGCAGCTTATAACGGCTTCGTCCGCGGTCTCGTCCCTGCATTCGTACACTATCGTTCCCGAGATCAAGTCGTTGTCGAGCATGGGAACGGAATATGCCGTGCCGTCGGCAATCGCCTTGCCTGCGCCGTGTACGGCGTCCCGCTCAAAGAATGCGGCGTCAGCTATCTTGCAGTCAAAACTTTTAAGGTCCTGTTCAAGAGCGATATACGAGACCTTTCCGTACGAATAGGTCTTTACCTCTATGGGAGCCATTTCCTCGGCGTGCCACTGGCTGGATATCCTGAGAGTATAGTAATCCCTGTTCATATCGAAAACAACGATCCTCTGCATATTGAGAATACGTCCCGCTTTGCTTAGAAGAGCCTGGAGAGCGGCTTCAAAATCCGACGATTTTTCAAAAATATTAAATGCAAAGGATACTATGTCAGAATTTTCCTCGTTTTCCGCCCGTACTGCGGGAATAAAGCTGTGGGGACCGTTCTTTTTGAACTCGCTGACAAATTCTGTTCTGCCGCTTACCTCATCGGCGAAAACTATGCCGCCGAATTCGCTTCTGAAACGGTAAGCCGCCTCGGAGGCAAATCTTGTTTTAAGTCTGGAGGAGGACAGTGGTTCGTCGGTGTATTTGATATATGCGCCCACAACGCATTCTATCCGCACGCTTCCTCCGCTGTATATTTCGGAAATGCCGCTGATTATCCCGGCGAAAAGCTCCCTCGCCTCGTCTCTGGAATTAAGAGGCGTCAAAATGATAAATTCGTCCATCATTCCTCGGTACACTATGTAGTCCTCGGGAACGACGCGCTTTATGACGATTGCGGCCTCCTCGAGAACGGCGTTGCAGAACGTCAGACCGCAGTTTTTATACATTTCCTCCATATCGGCGATTCTGACGATTGCGGAAATAAACGGCTTTCCGTGCATTTCAACGGAAAATCCCGTAGCCAGAACGTCTCCGTAGTCGCTTTTGTAAAGCTTGGTGACAGGGTCGCGGCGTTCCTTTTCAAGCTGTTCGAGCTCCAGTTCTTTTTCTTCCGTAACGTCACGGCAGCTTGCTATCACGCGCATAAGCTTTCCGTCGGAATCGTAAACGCTTTTTGCTTTCATCAGTATCCAGATATATCCCGGGGAATCAACGCCGGGTCTGAATCTTACGCAGAGCCCCGTCTTGTTGACCACACCGTCCAGCATATCCGTCAAGCTCGGGATATCGTCAGCATGGCAGACTTTTCCTCCGGATACGCGGATCCTGAAATTCTCAAATTTCTTTGTTTCGGAACGTCCGTCACTGCGCTTATTGACGTTGTACATATAAAGAATATCGTTTCTGCAGTCGTATTCGAGAATACTTTCGTTTGCGCTCTGTACTGCAAGCAGATAGCGTTCCTTCTCCGTAGCAAGCTCGTTCTGATATTCAATGCGTTTTACGCTCAGCGCATTAAGAGCTGACGAAAGGTCGTTGATCTCGGCAATTCCGGTTCTTATCGGTTCAACGAAACCGTTGTCTCCCGCTTTTTTAACGCTGTCGGCAAGAGCCTTGACAGGCTTGATTATGCGTCTCGAGGAGATAAACACGACGGTAAATCCCACAAGCGCCGAAACTGCCGCCGCAATGATTATCTTGAGATTTATCCCCGAGGTCTCGGCATAAATACTGTCATTGCTTGAAACTGCCGCCGCAAACCATCTTTCCGAGCCATAAGGGGAATTTTCCGGGTAAAGGCTTATCTCGTCCACCGCGCAGTACGCCTGTTCGCCGTTTATTTTAACGTCTGTTATTTTATAAAGTATGCTTCCGTCAGCCTCCGTAAAGGTCAAATGCTGTCCTACGCATTGTTCAAAGCCGTTGTGAGTATTGGAAGAAACAGCCGCGTCGGCGTAAACTTCTCCCGAATCATAGGTCAGGAGAGCGTAGCAGCCTCCTCCGTCCGTGATCTCATCGCTCGGCATAAGCTCAGCTATTCTGTCTGCGGAAACGGCAACACCCACCGCACCGAAAACCATATTGTTGTAGATAAGCGGCTGCGAATATGTCACAATGCGTTCTCCGCCGTATTTGCTGCTGTCGGAAAGATAAAAGGGTCTGCTCCAGTAGCCGAGGTTCTCGGGGCTTGCATACGGGTAATCATATCCTGCGAAAACAGGCTTGAAAAAGAAGTCCATATCTGTTTTGCCCGGCTCGTATCTGTATTTATCCGTCCAGCTTATATCCAGAGGGACAGCGTATTTTTCCGACACGGAATTTGAACCGCGCACCATCATTATATCGGAATAATCGGAGGGATTGTACATAGGGTCGCCGTCGCTGAAAAAGACTCCGCGGAACTCTGCCGGAGAACTGTCGTCGGGTCTGGACGCGGAATCGGACAGCACAACAAACGCCCCGCTCACCGAGTTCATTCTGAGGGCTTCAAGCAGACTTTCGGATATCTCGCCGATAAATTTTGAAACGCACTCATCATTTTCAAGCAGTTCTTTTTTGCGGACTCCGTTTTCTTCAGCTATCCTGTCAAGTATCCGTTCCGCCCTGTAGTTTACTCCCGAAAGACCGTTCCAGCGTTTGGTCATTTCCGTTTCAAGATATACGGCGCATTCCGACGCGCTTTTGTCCAGCAGCTTTTCGCTCCCCGCGCTGATCTCTCTCATCGTGCCTGTAAACGCCAGCACGCAGTAAAATATGACTGCCTGAAGAAACACCGCCGCCAGAAGCGGTATTATCAAACTGCGCATAAGGGTGATCCCCGAAGACTTTCCTTTTTTAAACATATCAGTATCTTCCTTTATATGTAAATGCATTTGCATATAACATGCCATAATGAATTATATCACAAGACGTCTGAAAATTCAAGGGGGATTGCAAAAACATATCGGCTGTTCTGGTTTTTATGAAGCGCATATGCGCGCTTAAGGAGGCACTGGCTCTGAGTTTTTATAAAAATAGCCGCGGCGTGCTGAAACTAACGTCCAACACACCGCGGCCTAATGAGAGCCGTTTATTTTTTCTGTCCGCCCCACTCAACAACGGTGAAGCCGCTGCGTTCAAAGGGTTCAAATTCCTGAGGCTCGGCGGAAAAGTCCTCGGAGCACGGCTTGTATACCATGAATACTCTCAGCATACTGTCGGGCGCAGGAGAAATTTCAAGTCCCGCGTTTTTCTCGTAAGCCTCCGTCTGGAATGTGATGAAATTGCATTCGTTCTTCTGAAGCTCAGGCAGCCAGTAGATGATGAACTCGTTGCTCTCACGTGGAGTAAGTCCAATCTCTTTCAGCTTGCTTTTCAGGAAGTCTGCGGTATCCCCGCTCTTTACAACGAAGCCCTTGGACATATCCCAGTCCGCCGCGCCTTTGCCCTCCCAGTACAGGCAGTAGTATTCCTCTCCGTCGTATTTGTCTATGATTGTACCGTCGGGGTATGCTGTTACCTCCCAGCCGTTACGGTAATCGGGGTACGCGCAGGTTATTGCGCCGCCAAGGTCAAGCTTTACCGAAACGTCGGTCTTTTCCTCGGGGTAAAGATAGATGACCGGTTTTGCGTAGTCCCCTAAGAACTGGTATGTGTAGCCGCTTTCCTCGGAATCGTACTCGCCGTAATAGTATGCGTCGGTAAGATATGCAAGCTTGTACTTCATGGTGCGTTCGCCGATAGTAAGCTTTTTGCCTATATCGTTATAGTTGGAACTGCTGTAAAGCCAGTCGCTGTAGAGGTCGTACACCGGCGTGATATCGGAGCAGTATTCAGCTTGGATGAAGCCGTAAAGCTCCCAGATTCCGAAATTTGAGGTAATACCGTTCCATGAATAATATTCCCAGTCATCGGGAGCGTTTTCCTCATCGTCTCCGTAAAGTCTCGGTCCGAGGGTTACTGTGGGTACAATCTTTTCGCCGTAAAAATAGTAGTCATAGGCGGTATCGCCTGTTTCGGGATCAATCACTGACGGCTTTGAGCTGAACACCTCGGTATAGTTCAGCTTTCCGTTCTCAAGAGAAACCAGATAGTTGTAATCGCCGTCTGTGGAAAATTTTCCTGTGCCTATATTTCTGCGGCTCATACAGAACCATTTTTTCTCAAGCTTTTCCGTAGTCTTTAAACCTATAACGTTGCCGTTATAGTAAACGTTTGACTTTGAATTGTAAAGTGTGTCTATGTAGACGGGTTTGCCGCTCTTTATGGAATAAACCGCCACATCGCACTGTTCAATAACGCGGCTGTCGGGGTCGGCATTTTCGGGAAGCACCTGCTTTGACACAAGCAGTTCGGGAGTACCGTCGAAATCAAGGTCGATAAGATTAACTCCGACAACGTCCTCAGCCATAAACATATCTATATTGTCAAGAAGCATCTTATAGGTAGCGGCGGCTTCCCCGGCTCCTTTATCCTCAAATTTGGCCGCGCCGAAGGAATTATTTAGAGTGTAGGGGATATCCTCCGAAATAATTTTAATATCACTTATAATGTCTGCATAAGAGTAGTTATTTCCCTCGCTGTCGTAAGACACCGTAAGCTTGCCGACATTCATTCTTGCGTAAACGTAGTCTCCGCTTATATCCTTTGTTTCCTCGGCGTGCCTGCCCTTTTGAGCGGTAAAAGATACCGAATCCATAAGCACGGTCTCGCCGTTAAGACTGTACTTGGTATTGCAGGAAAGCGGCATGGGTATATTGTACATATAGGCAGGGTCGACGATAATGTCAAATGTATTGTCCTTGTTCCGGCATACAAAGCCTGTCAGCGTCAGGTCGGTTATGCTGTAGCTCTGGGTAACGCTTACTATTTCGGGAGGGAGAGTGCCGTTTATTTTCAGCTTTACCGTAACGTCCGACTCGCTTATCTTGCTGTCGGTCAGTTCATTTGCCCGCCTGCTTTTTTCGGTGGAATTTGCGGCGGCTTCAAAATCCTCAATATTGGTTTCGCTGTCAAGATCGGTGCAGACCAGATTTGCCGATTCCCTGTAAAGCTCTGCGGCATAGAAATCGCCTACCGATATCTCGTCCTCTGAAACAATGCTTCTGATATGCGGTTCGTCCGCGCTTTTGTCAAATATGTAATTCCCGTTTTCGTCTTTCAGAGCGGCAAGCTTTTCCGCAAGCTCCCTGTTCTGCTCGTCGGTATTGGCTTTCAGCCCCTTTGGCTCAGGAGTTTTTTTCTCTTCCTTTTCGTCTTTTTCGTTTGCTTCTTCTGCGCTGTCTTTGCTTTCTGTACCGTCTGTGCTGACCTGCTCATCGGTATCATCGTCCGCTGTTACCGATGTCTCATCTGTCTGAGCGGAAGCGGTAGTTCCGGACTGGCTTTCCTGTCCGTTCTGTTCGCCGTTTTTCCTGCAGCCGCCGAATGCAGCCGAAATTATAAATAATGCCGCCAAAGCGATAATACGTTTTTTCATACGACCACCCCTTATCCCTTTTGTTGATACTACTATATCATTTTTAACAAATTATTTCAATAGTATTTACCGCTTTGTAATACAAATTTCCAAACTGTAATTTGCTGTAACGGTTTTGTCAGAAAGTTTTCTCTTATTCCGATTTTTCATCAAAACGCAGACAAAAAACTTGCGCAAAGCTCAATATACGCAAGCTTCTGTCCGATCTCCGGAAAAATCAAAGGCAGCTTTAACCTTAAAAATTAAAATGCCGCAGATTTTTAAATCTGCGGCATAATCTTGAAATCAATCCCCGAAAGATACTCCCAGATGTCTTGCGGTAACCACAAGCTGGTGCTCCTCTGTTACGAACTTTGTCTTTCCTGCCACTTCGGACAGCGGATTTTCTGTGATAAGTCCCTTTACCATTGCGACTGAGTAGCCGTATTTTTCCTGCTCGATAAGCTTTGCGGCTCTTACGCCGAACTTGGTGGCAAGGACTCTGTCATACGCCGAGGGACTTCCTCCGCGGAGCATATGTCCCGGAACGCAGACCCTTGTGTCTATTCCCGTGCCCTTTTGTATCTGGGCGGCAAGACGGTTGGTCGCGGTAGTTATTCCCGCTTCCTGACGGGTTTTTGCGCGTTCTTTTTTCTTCATTTTGGCTTCTTCCGTATCAAACGCACCCTCAGCAACTGCTACGATAGAGAAAGCTTTTCCCGCCGCGCTTCTCTTGTTGAGAGCGTCTATAACCTTTTTCGGATCGTAGGGGATTTCGGGAATTATGATTATATCCGCGCCTCCCGCGATGCCCGCGTAAAGAGTGAGCCAGCCGGCTTTGTTGCCCATGATCTCAACCATGAGTATACGGCTGTGGGACGCGGCTGTGGTATGCAGGCGGTCGATTACGTCGGTAGCGATATCAACAGCAGTATGGAAACCGAAAGTTACCTCTGTGCCGTAAATGTCGTTGTCAATTGTTTTAGGCAGACCGATAACGTTCAGACCCTCATCGGAGAGCAGATTTGCGGTCTTGTGAGTACCGTTTCCGCCCAGAGTCAGCAGACAGTCAAGCTTCTGTTTTTTATAGGTATCCTTCATGGCTTTTACCTTGTCCACGTTGTCCTCGCCGATAACGGACATCATCTTGAACGGCTGCCGTTTTGTACCCAGAATGGTACCGCCCTGAGTGAGTATGCCCGAAAAATCCGAGGGCTTCATTTCCTTGGCGATATTGTTTATCAGACCGTAGTATCCGTTCTGGATACCCACTATCTCCACATTGTCCTCGCCCATGCGCTCGAAGCAGGCTTTAGCCACGCCTCTGATAGTAGCGTTCAGACCGGGACAGTCGCCTCCGCTTGTAAGGATACCAATTCTTTTTTTTGCCATAATAAAACTCCTCCCTCGTATTGTAAACGTCTCTCGGAACGTTTTTTATAATAACCTGAGACCCGTTAAAACCACATTTTCCCCCGTCTTTTCAGGCGGGGGATATTTAAGCGTTATGCATTTACAGACGCAGACTCCCTGGCTTTCATCTGCATAAATTCCTCAAACTTATCCTTGGGCATAGGCTTGCCGTAGAAATATCCCTGAGCGTGGTCGCAGCCCGCTTCTTTCAGGATATCCGCTTGACCTATGGTCTCGATACCCTCGGCGATAGTTTCTATCTTTTTGGACTTTGCTATCCTGATTACCGCGGAGACTATCTCGCGGGATATCTCGTCTTCCTCAAGATACATTATAAAGGAGCGATCCAGCTTCAGAAGCGTGATAGGCAGCACCTGAATATAGCTTAGCGACGAATAGCCCGTACCGAAATCGTCCATGGAAAGCTTTACTCCCAGGTCTCTGATCTCCTGCATCTGCTGGATAGCGTGGTCGATATCCTTCAGCGCAAGGGACTCGGTAAGTTCCACGTCCAGCCACTGGGGGTCAAGACCGGTCGCGTCCAGCGCCTTGATAATGGATTCCTTAACGTCGGTCTGATAGAAGTCAACGGCGGTAAGGTTGATGGATACCGTGATAGGGGGAAGTCCCATATCCTGCCATGCCTTGTTCTGGCGGCAGGCTTCGTACAGTACGAAATCGCTTATCTTAGTGATGAGCAGCGAGCTTTCAGCCACGGGGATAAACTCCGATGGAGGAACTACCGTGCCGTCAGGTCTTACCCAGCGGATAAGCGCTTCCATGCCGATAAGCGTACCGTTGCCCAAGTGTATTTTCGGCTGATAGTAAAGTACCAGTTCGTGGTTCTCGATTGCCTTGACAAGCTCGTTTTCAATAGCCGCGCTTTTGATGATTTTGTCATGTACAGCGTTGTCGTAGCGGATAATATCGTTCTTGGTTCCGTCGGACATACTGAGTGAGAATTCCGCGTGGTCGAGAACCTTTGCAAAGTCCTCGCCGCCGTCGGACATCTTGCAGTAGCCCGCGGAGCAGGTCATTCCCTGTGAGGAAAAATTATCGGCGCACATTGTCTTGAATTTGTCCTGAATAGTGCGTATAATATTTACGGGAAGACTCTCGTCGCCGATATCGCGGATAAGCAGGGCAAAGTTATCGCCGCCTATTCTTGCGCCGAAGCCGCCCGATGTAAGTGAGTCTTGAACTACCTTTCCGAACTCGTTAAGAAGCTTGTTTCCGTTCGTATAGCCGCAAGTGTCGTTGATAATGTGGAAATTGTCGATATCCAGAACGATCACCCAGTAAGTGATGCCGGAATCGCGGGAGCACTCGAAGGTCTCCTGGCCTATCTGCATGAACTTGTTTCTGTTATAGATCTGAGTGACGTCGTCGATATACGCCATTTTTTCGATAAGGCTGTCTTTTTCCTTGTTTTGGGTAATATCCAGTATTGCTCCGCCTATGTCGGCAAGAAGTTTTGTTTCGGCGGGATTGATCTTGTAGCGGAACTGGTACCAGTGATAGGTATTGTCCGCTGACAGAAGTCTGAACTCGGTGCAGTGAACGGCTCTGGCAGATTCTTCGTCCTGAACCGCGCAGTTTATCATAGCGCCTCCGAGAGCGTCAAAGGTCATTACGTCGGACGGGTGAAATCTTGCTCTGAGAACACCGTCCGAAATATACTCGCTGTTAATGCCGAGCATATTCCTGAGCTGCTGGGAAACATAGTAACTGCTGCTTCCCGAAGCTTTGAGGAGAAGTCCGATCTCAGAAAGCTCCATTGAAAGGCTGTAGCGGGTCTCTGACTCGGCAAGCTCCTTGGAATATTTGATAAGGTCTTCTTTCATTCTGATGGATTCGGAAAGATCGAGACCTATCGAAAGCATAAGATAGCGGCTGCGCTTGCGGGAGGAGGAAACGCTTACTATCGAAGTGTTCCATATTGTGCAGACCTTTGCGCCGCCCTTTGCGGTAACGTAAAATTCCTCATCGCGGTTGTTCACCACCGCCTGAAGGCTTGGAGCGAAAGCGTCTGAAGGAAGAACCTTTTTCAGCGTCTTGATATCTGACAGATCCTGCGACGTATAGCCTATAGTGTTTGTCAGGCAGCTGTTTACCTCCACGAATCTGAAATCCGCGTCCCAAAGGATAGCCATTGCGTTTATGCTCTGCATGATCCTTGAGATGTTTTCGCGTTCCTTGCGGGCTCTTTCCCTTTCAAAATTAATGATGAAGAACGCAAGTATTGCGGCTGATGCTGCCGCCGCCGCGGCAAAGCAGCCCATGATGACGTTCGTATAGGCGGGTATCCTGAGCGCTATATTTAAAGCCGTGAGTGCAAACGCCGCATATGAAGCGATAATAACGATTATTTTTGAATATTTGCGCATTCCGATCACTCCTCCCGATGACATATAATGCTGTGTATGATTTAAAACGTACGAGTCGGCTCCGGCAGCTCTTTGCACGCTTGTGAGCCGGAGGGGTCGAAACGCGGTAATAACGTTTAGTATTCCTTACAAATATATTATACAAAGCAATTTTATTTTTGTCAATATTTATAAAAAATAAACACTGAAAAGAGGATAAAGTTTCACAAAACTGTCACAATTAAATGTTAAAATATACAGCAGACAGTTATATGCCGGAGAACGGATATTGCCTTTTTTCACATATCATATTTTGTTCCCGCGGTTTTAAAAATCAGAAAAGGAAGTGCGGTAAATATGCCTAAAATTCTTATTGTCGACGATGAAAAAATGATACGGAACGTTGTAAAGGAATACGCCGAATTTGAGGGGTACGGAACCGCCGAAGCCGAAAACGGCATGGAAGCGGTGGAGATCTGCCGCAGGGAGGATTTCGACATTATCGTTATGGATATCATGATGCCGAGGCTGGACGGCTATTCGGCGGTCAAGGAAATACGCAAGACAAAGCAGATACCGGTGATAATGCTTTCAGCGCGGGGCGAGGAGTACGACAAGCTGTTCGGCTTTGAGATAGGCGTGGACGATTACGTGGTGAAGCCTTTCTCGCCGAAGGAACTGCTGGCAAGGATAAAGGCTGTTCTGAAGCGGGGCGGAGCCGCAGAAGAAAACAAGATAGAAAAGCTGCGCTTCGAGGGACTGGAGATAAACGTTGTCGGCAGAGAGGTGACTATCGACGGAGTACCCGCTCAGCTCACGCCGAAAGAGTACGATCTGCTGTTCTATCTGGTGCGGAACAAGGGAATCGCCCTTTCCCGCGAAAAGCTTCTTGAAGAGGTCTGGGGGTACGACTTTTACGGCGACGACCGCACCGTTGATACGCATATCAAAATGCTCCGCAGCTCTTTGGGAGAGTACCGCAAATTCATTGTCACCCTCCGCGGAATGGGCTATAAGTTTGACGGCGGAGAGCATCCCCGCGTCTGACCGTTACGGACGTGAACACGCTTTCATAAAAGGAAAGGAAATTATGTGAAAAAGAATTTCAAGACCATACGCAACACGGTATGGATATATTTCGCTATTTTTATCGTAAGCATAATTGCGCTGCTCTGGTTCAGCTTCGGGGTATCTCTTGAATCCACCTACAAGCGCACGAAAACAAAGAATATTTTTGAAACCGCAAGCTATATCCTCACAGGCTGGAGTCAGGATGAATTTACCACGGACAACCTTGACCTTCTCGCATACGACAACGATATGTGCATACTCATTCAGGACGCTTACGGCAACGGCGTTTATTCCTACGATATGATGGCGAACAACTGCCTTGTCCACGGCATTTACTCGGCGGGGCTCTATAGGTACAGGGCAAAGGCTGTTGCAAGCTCTTCGGGGATTTACTATGCCGAGGTCAAGAACCCGCGGTTTAACACCGACACAATGCTGTTCGTTATGGTTCTGGGAGACCGCGCAGACCCAAGCGGCTACATTTTCCTGAACACCTCTCTGGAGCCTTTGGATTCCACAAAGACTATCATCAACAGTCAGATATTTCAGATAAGCATTATGCTTCTGGTTCTGGGACTGGGCATATCCTACTTTCTTGCAAGACTTATCGAAACGCCTATAGTCCGCATTACAAAGTCCGCGAAAAAACTGGGGCACGGAGACTATTCCGCCGAGTTCGACGGCAGGGGCTACAGCGAAACGGAGACTCTTGCCGAGACTCTTAACTACGCCGCCGCAGAGATATCAAAGGTGGACTCTCTCCGCCGCGACCTTATTGCAAATATTTCCCACGACCTGAGAACGCCTCTGACAATGGTGAAAGCCTACGCGGAAATGATACGCGACCTTTCGGGAGACAATCCCGCAAAGCGTTCGGAGCACGTGAACATCATTATTGAGGAAAGCGACCGTCTTGCCGCGCTGGTAAACGATATCCTCGACCTTTCAAAGCTGGAGAGCGGTTCCGAGGGACTTAACCTGAGCAAGTTCTCCATTACAAAAAAAATTCACGAAATCATGGGCAGATACACTTTGCTGTCGGAGCAGCAGGGCTACAGCTTCTATGTGAATGCCGAAACAGATTTTGAAACGGAAGCGGACATCATCAAAATAGAGCAGGTTCTCTACAACCTGATAAACAACGCCGTGAACTACACAGGGGAAAACAAGAACGTCTATATAAACCTGCTTATAAAAGACAAAGACACCGCCCGCATCGAAATAACCGATACGGGCAAGGGTATCGAACCCGATCTGCTGCCGCTTATATTCGACAGGTACTACCGCGCTGAAAAAAACAAGCGTGAGGTAATAGGCACCGGCCTTGGGCTTTCCATTGTGAAGCAGATACTGAAACGGCACAATTTCAAATTCGGGGTGCGTTCCGAGCTTGGCGCGGGAAGCACGTTCTGGTTCGAGGTAAAGGGACGCGCTGTTGAAGAAAAGGGGGAAAAAGAAAAAAATGGACTTTCCGAAAATTGAAGAACTGAGAAAAAAGCTTGCGGGAATGCGCCCCTTGAACGGCGGGGAGCTAAAACGTCTCAGGGACGAGTTTATAGTAGGCAGCACTTACCACTCCAACGCTATAGAGGGATCCTCCCTTACTTTGCGGGAAACTGCTCTGATACTGGGAGAGGGCGTTACGGTTGCTGAGAAACCGCTCCGCGAACACCTCGACGCAATAGGCCACAGGGACGCTTTCGAGTATATTTCCGATCTGTCAAAAGAAAAAGCTCCCATAAGCGAAAAAGTGATAAAGGATATCCACTCGCTTGTTCTTATGGGAGACAGAGAAAACCGAGGCGTTTACAGAAGCGTTCCCGTTACAATAGCAGGCTCGGAGCATACTCCGCCCCAGCCGTATTTTGTACCCGAACAAATGGAGCGGCTTATTACCGATTACAGCGAGCTTTGCCGAAGCACCAATATTATTGAGGCGGCTGCAGAATTTCATCTCAGGTTTGAAACCATACACCCGTTTATCGACGGCAACGGCAGAACAGGGCGGTTGATTCTCAATCTGGAGCTTATGAAAAACGGTCTGCTGCCGGTGAATATCAAATTTACCGACAGAGCGCGGTACTATGACGCCTTTGACAGCTATTCCCGCATCGGAAGCCCCTCCGCGCTTGCGGAAATGATAGAGCTTTACGAGCAGGAGGAGCTGGAAAGATATATCGGGATAATTGAGGGAAAGGGGCATATCAATGACTAAAAAAGAAAGAGCCGCCCTCGCTATCGGGGGACTTGCGGAAATATACCCCGACGCGCGGTGCTCTCTTATCTATGAAAAACCCTACGAGCTTATGATAGCGGGACGTCTTTCCGCCCAGTGCACCGACGCGCGGGTGAACATTGTCACAAAGCCGCTTTTTGAGAAGTACCCCACTCTTGAAGCCTTTGCCGAGGCGGACGAGAACGACATAGCCGAGATAATCAAGCCCTGCGGTCTCTACAAGACCAAGGCGAAAAGCATTGTTGGAATGTGCCGCAGACTTCTGTACGACTTCGGAGGCGAAATGCCCCGAACCATTGAGGAGCTTACAACTCTTCCCGGCATAGGACGCAAGACCGCCAACCTTATCATGGGGGACGTTCACGGTCTGCCGGCCATTGTCACCGACACCCACTGTATACGTATCTGCGGACGGCTGGGTCTTACAAAGGAAAAGGAGCCTCAAAAGGTTGAACAGGAGCTTCTGAAAATAGTCCCACCCGAAGCGGGCAGCGATTTCTGCCACAGGCTGGTTATTTTCGGCAGAGAGTTCTGCACGGCGCGGAGTCCCAAGTGCGGCGAGTGTCCGCTTAAAGAGCGGTTGCAGGGATATTCCTGTAAACTTTAGCAAACTTATTACTATATGTATAAAAGGGCGCTACATAAAGATTCCGGAAGCGAAGCGTATCAGGTCTTTCATACCGCCGATATAGGCGTGGAAAATTTCTTCATTGCTTAGGATACCGTTTGCGTCTAAATATCTTTCAAGCATGTCAAGGTCTTTTTTGCTCAGGCTTTTTTCAAGCTGTTCATACAGATCGTCGCGTATTTTCAGTGCCTCCTTGCCCTCTTCCGAAAGTTCAAAGCTGCGGCTTGCTTCGCACAGCTCCGAGTCGTAAAATTCTTTCATAAGCTCGTTCATGGTGTATCCTCCTCTTAAAATTTTTACGTTTTTTTCATTTGTAAGACGGGGGCTTGCTCCCGTTTTGTTTCCGTACATATTCACAAATGTGAAAAATACCGGAATTTGCAGGTGGGAGCAAGCCCCCGCCATACAGAAGGTCTGTTGCACCTCTTATATTATATGTTAATTATAACATTCGTACCAATACTAATGATTAACATAATATTAAATTTTGGTTAATTTAAAATTAACCATTTGGAGGGATTGTTTTTTGGATAGAAAAAAGTATATTGAATACCCAAATAAATTCGATAAAAAAGAATATAACCAAAAATACAAAAAAGAACACTACGCCCGTTTTGTAGCCGACCTTAGACCCGAAGAAAAACAGCGCGTGGACGACTACTGCAAAAAAGAGGGCATATCAAAATCCGATTTCATACGCCGCGCGCTGGATATGCTTGAAAATCAATGACCCGAACTATGCTTCCGCAGTTTCCGCACTGCAAAACCGTTCGTCAAAATAAACAAAATTCGCAGATTATTGCATATTTTTTTGTAAATCCGTTGAAAATTTTTTGCATATATGTTATACTGTATGTAAATTATACGGATATTTCTTTGCATTGAATTTGAAACGGGGCGGTACTGCGTGAAAAAATATTTCAGCGAGTATATTGCTTTTGTTGTCTCCGCGCTTGAAAACAACAGCGCGGATCTTGCGGAGCTGCGGTCGGAAATGCTTGTCAAGATAGGCTTTATGCAGCATGAAAGACTTGTCCACCTGCTGGTGACAATACTTTTCGCGCTGCTTATGTTCATGAGCCTTATCGCTTTTTTCGTCTCGGAAAACGCCGGTATGCTTGCCGCCGCCGCGCTTATGCTGGCTCTGCTGATACCCTACATATCGCATTACTATTTCCTTGAAAACGGCGTTCAGAAGCTTTATGCGCTTTACGACAAGGCCTGCGGAAAAACCGGCAGAACGGAGGACTGAGAAGTCTCCCGCGGCGGAGCGCACATTCCGCCGTTCTGCCTTGTATGCTTTTTCTTATTTGTATGCCGAATACGGCTGTCAACCCTTTCCATAATTTTCAACAGGAGTAAGTTATGAATATCACTTCCGAAATAGTCGGCGAGATCATTGAAAATAAGGACATCTATGTGGATTTTCAGCCGATATATTCCCTGAACACAAAAAAAATCATCGGTCTCGAGGCTCTCGCGCGTGGGGATTACCACGGGGAATCGGTCTCTCCCGGTTTCCTGTTCAATTACGCCCACGAAAACGACTGCGTGCTTTACGTTGACAGGCTCTGCCGAGAAAAGGCTATGAGCGCATTTACGCACAGGCATGAATCCGCTCCCACGCTGTTTATAAATTTCGAGACGTCGGTGCTGAACAATATCGTACCCGGAAACGGCGAGATAATGAAGACCGCCGCCGAAAACCATATTTCCCCCGAAAACGTGGTTATAGAGCTTAACGAGTCCTACGTAAACGACAGCTACGACCTGATGATGTTTGTGGATTTCTACCGCTCGAAAGGCTTTCTGATAGCTCTCGACAACGTTAGCACCGGTCTTGACACAATGAACAGGATAATGCTGGTCAATCCCGATATCATCAAGATAGACCGGGCTATCGTCAGCAGTATCGAGTCCAACACCTACAATCAGGAGGTTTTCAAGTCCATAATAAACACCGCCAAGCGTCTGGGCGCGATGACGGTGGCAGAGGGCGTCGAAACTGTGGACGAAGTAATCACCTGTATGCTTATGGGCGTTGACTACTTTCAGGGCTTCTATTTTTCAAAGCCGGAGCAGTTTAACTACATATTCTCGAACGAGGCAAGGCTCAAGCTTGAGGACGCGGCATTGAAACTTAATCTCAGCATAAAGAAAAATCCCACGGTGGTAAACGTACAGATCGAGACTTACAAGAGGATAGTCTACGATCTTATAAGCACTCTCACCGGTATGGACAGGGACGAATACGACGACGCGCTGAAGCAGTACGTTTCGGAGCACAAGGAGATCGAGTGCGTGTTCCTTATAGACGAAAAGGGATTCCAGATATCCGATACGGCAATGGCGGAGGGATGCGAGATACTGCCGGGCTACACTCCCGCAATAAAAGGAGTGAACCACGATATCAAAAACTATTTTTACGCAGTAAAAGAGCAGATCGAGGATCCGTTCATTTCGGGCTGGTACATATCGAGCGCCACCGGCAAAAGCTGCAAGACAATATCGTCTCATCTTTACGGCAGGGACGGAAAACTGATAGTGGCTTGCGTGGACCTGAAAAGAAGATAAAAATTCGGGGACGGAAAACCGTCCCCGTTTTCTGTACTCTAAAGAATATTGTACCATGTGGGCAGCTCCATGCGGTACAAAAGATCGAGCTGGCGGCTTATATTTCTAAGCTCTGCGTCAAGCTCGTCGTTTGCTTCTTCCAGATAAGGCTTTACGCGCGACACGGATGTGCTTATGGTGTTGAGCTTGTCGTCACGGACAAAAATGCTCATTTTCTTTTCAAATTTGTTCCATTTTTTATTAAGCTTGTCTGCGGCTTCGGAAGCCTTTTCAGCGTCGTTATTCTGAGTGCAAACAGTAATTTCTTCAATAATGCTGTCAAGTTCGTCGTTTTCGTCCCTTATGACAAAGGCGGCGAAAATAGAGTACGCCACTATTGCCAGCATAAGGGAGACGGAGGTTATAAGGCGGCTCACAGGCTCACTCCCTTTCAATAAGAGAATAATTGCGGTCGTTATCGACAGTCATAAGGAAGACGTCCTTAACGGCTGTTTTTTCTTTTTTAAGGATATTTTCCGTCCATTCCTCGGTAAGCTCCAGACGCTTCATTGCGCCGCGTACAAATTCGCCGTCCGATATAACTACTTCCGGCGGGTTCTTGCTTTTTCCCTTAAGGGACATATCCTCGTTGGTAGTGTTCCGGTACTGGTATTTCTGGTACACCGAAAGGCTTCCCGTGGTTTCCACTACCGCAAACTGCACTTCGCTTATGTCGAATATTCCCTGACCGCGGAGTGCGGCAATAAGGTCGTCCACGGTAAAGCGTATGGCTTTCATCTGCTTCTGGTCGAGCTTGCCGTCCTTGATTATAATTATCGGGACGCCGCAGGACAAACGTCTTATGACGCGGCTTTTTATTTCCAGCCAGGACATTATAACGTCCAGACCCGCAAGGGTTATTATCGGGACAATACCCGTCAGCAGCGGCATACCCGTATCCTCGACAGGAAGCGTGGCTATGTTGGATATGAGGATAGTTACCGCAAGCTCCGAGGGCTGAAGCTCGCCTATCTGCCGTTTGCCCATTAGGCGGACGGAAAATATCAGCAGGGTATAGAGTATTATTGCTCTTATGAAAACTACCGACATGGAAAAACACCTTTCAGAAAATAGAAATTAGAAGGTAGACGCGTAAGAAAATTGAGGTATTCTAAATTTATGTTTATCTTAGTACTTTTCCTTTTGTTTGGTCTTAACTTAATATTCTTAAATTTTATAGATAGTGCAGGGGGTGCGAGGGACAACCCTCCCGGGGAAAGGGGGAGGCGCTCTCGGAAATTTAAGGGGCGCTGAGCCGCCCTCCCCCTTTCCCCTTTCGGGTTTTCCCTCGCGCTCCTTTTCCCCTCG
>Ga0209064_1001601_pt1 | contig 33192 bp, 32 predicted proteins | sample Inofromicrocosms_FD_187498 | JGI IMG/M metagenome (GOLD analysis project Ga0209064, IMG submission 187498) | Mouse cecum microbial communities from Vienna, Austria - Inoculum for glucosamine and mucus D2O microcosms (SPAdes) (version 2) | ecosystem: Host-associated > Mammals > Digestive system >... | reverse complement strand
AGGAATATCAAGACAATACGGACCGGATTGAAGTGGAGCGGGAATTCAGTGTTGAAAAACATAGTTATGGATTAGGATTAATAGTAACCAAACTGGAGGAAACACAACTCACCTCAATAGCGTTATCGGTACTTACAGCGAACCTCTTCAAAATGCAGAGGAGGATTCTCTGCGCCCTGTTAAGTCTCTTAGAAGGCTTCCCCGAAGAGATTTCGGGGAAGTTTGTAATGGTGACTTAATCAGCAGGCACTAATTATTTAGACCAATTGATGTAACTGTGTAAACGTATTCAATTAAAAAAGTAAACTGTACAATACAATAGGGTGAACAAATATGTCAAAAAGACCAGTACCACGATATGATTTTAAGGCTTTTGGGGCTGCAATCAAGGCTGCACGGACAGGACGCAGGGAATCCAGAAAGAAAGTTTGCGATGAGATGTTTATCTCACCTCACTACCTTGCGAACATTGAAAACAAGGGGCAGCACCCAAGTTTGCAGATATTCTTTGAGCTTATGCTCCGCTACAATATTTCCGTAGACCAGTTTCTCTTAGACAAGCCAGCGGGGAAGGACACCCGGCGGTTACAGCTGGATGCATTGCTGGATAGCATGAGTGACAACGGGCTACAGATTGTGACCGCAACAGCCAAGAAGATTGCAGAGATAGAAAGGCCGCAGGAAATGGAGAACACATAACCCGTGTTCTCCATTTCCTGGCTGTCAACTTGACTGGCATTGTTCTTGTAATATTTTACACATTGTTTTTATTTCCGCTTCTTCTGACGGATTCAATTCTCTGTCATTCTCCGTCATCTGATCTTCCAGGAAACCGGCATAAGCGTCCAGCAGGGCGTCCAATAACATTTCCGGCGTTTCCATAAGTTCCGCCTGATACCATTCATTCCTTTCCGGCTCCCATGCCATCAAGGTATATCCATGGCTGGTAAGAACAACTTCATAAAGCGGGTCTTGCTGAAGGTAATCGCTAAATACATTTAATACTTTCTCAAAAGTCAACATTCCTCTTTCTCCCTTCCATCAATCACAAATCAGTTCACTTTGTATGATTTCCTCTGCCTGCGCCTTTAATGTATTATGTGTATGCCTCCTTGTCTTTTCTGTGGTATGCCAGCCGCCTACATAGCGGCTTTGGCTGGCATTGGCGCTTTTTGGGGTTCTTTCTTCGGCAGGCTGCTGGCCGGGATAAACACGCCGTTTTCCATATCCTCGGCATGGATAGCGGCTTTCTTCGCCTCGATTTCAGCCTTTTTCTTTGCCTTGATTTTATCCTCGTACCGTTTCTGTGTCCCGTTGGCCTTGCGCCGGAGATACGCCTGGTGCAGCTTGTCCTTGCGTTCCTCTTTTTTCCGCAGGGTTTCCAGTTCCTCCGGCGTGAGGTTCATTTCCCCGAAGTGGGGCGGTATGTACCTTCCGACAAAATTGAAGTAAATCTCAACCTCCTGCGTGGTTTCAATGCTGCCTTTCCGGTCACGCTCATGGACAAGGATTTTCTCCACAAACTCATTCAGCATGGTGGCAGTCAGGTTGTCAAAATTCTCGTACTTGTCAACAAGGGCGATAAATTTTTCCGCTGATTTCCGGCTCTGCTCATATCCGGTAATTGCTTTTTCCAGTTCGGTAATCTCGCCGGAAAGGGATTCCTGCTCCTTTGCGTACTGTGCGTCCAGGGCGGCGTATCTTGCGTCCGGCAGCTTGCCCAGCACATTGTCCTCATAAATCTTGCACATCAGTTTTTCCAGTTCCCCGGCCCGTTTCTGTGCCGCCGCCAGCCGTTTCCGCTTTTTGGTGATGTCGCTGCCTGGCCTGCTGCTCGGCCTGGGTTTCCTGAACCGCTTTGATAAATTCTGCCCGGTCATTTCTGGAATACTCCGCAATCGCCCGGAGCATATCGGAAACCAGTGTCAGGACAGCGCTTTCATTGATTCGGTGTTGCGTGGAGCAGAGGACACCAACCGGAACCTTGCTGTATTGGGAGCAGGTATACTGTGAGATACGCTTGCCGTTGTTGGTGCGGTGGACGTACATCTTGCCGGCGCAGTCAGCGCAGTAGAGCAGGCCGGTGAGTGGGGCGGCTTCTCCCCAGCCGTCCGGGTAACGCTTCACGTTGGAACGGATTCTCTGCACATTCTCAAAGGTTTCCGGGTCGATAATGGCGGCGTGGGTGTCCTCAAAGATTACCCATTCGTTTTCGTCAACGTAATGGCTTTTCTTGTCCTTAAAGTGCTTGCGGGTCTTGAAGTTGATGGTATGGCCTAAATACTCACGCTTTTTCAGGATATTGACGATAGTGGAAGAACCCCAGCCATAAGGGTCTTTAAACGTCTTGGACTGATTCACGCCCTCCCCGTAATGGGAGAGGTGCAGGGAAGATATCTCAATCTTTTCCTGTGACAGCCGGTTAGCAATCTGGTAGGGGCCGTATCCTTCCAAAGTCATAGCGAATATCCGGCGCACCACGTCAGCGGCTTCTTCGTCCACAATCCAGTGTTCCCGCTTTTCGTCCCACAAGTAACCGTAAATAACCGTGCCGGTCAGGTGCTTGCCGCTCATGCCTTTTGCCTTGAACACGGATTTAATCTTGCGGCTGGTATCTCTGGCGTAAAATTCATACATGATGTTCAGGAACGGGGTAAAATCATTCTCTCCGTTGGCACTGTCCACTCCGTCATTGATGGCGATCAGCCGGACGCCTCTCTGCCGCAGGATTTCCATGACTTGGCCGACTTTGAGATAGTCACGTCCCAGACGGCTCATGTCTTTGATGATGATTGCCTCCACGTTCCCGGCTTCCACTTCCTCCATCATGGCGGTGAATCCGGGGCGGTCGAACCGGGTTCCGGAGATTCCATCGTCCGTGAAATGGGTCGGGTTGGGAAAACCGTTGCGGCGGGCGTAATCTTCCAGCATGGATTTCTGGTTGCTGATGGAATTACTCTCACCTTGGAGTTCATCGTCACGGGAGAGCCTCTCGTACAGCGGGGTAATCTTGGTTTTCGTCATAGCGTCTGCCTCCTTACATGAAATATGCTCTAAATGGGTTCTTCACTAACCATGAGAAAATCTCGTGATTAAGAAGTCATTTAGAGCATATATCACCTGACTCCTGATTATATTTCCTATTTTATTCTCCTTCATTAGCCACCCTCCTACTCATTCGCCGCTGCCGACGCAAACGTCATGATCGTCTCCTGGCTGAATTCTTCCTTCTGGAGTTCTCCGGTCATATTGCCCTCAGCCAGCACAAGAATCCTGTCAGACATACCCATCAGTTCTTCCATCTCGGAAGAGATCATCAGAATTGACTTTCCTTCCTTCTCTACCAGATCGTTCATTAACTTATATATCTCATACTTCGCACCGATATCAATCCCTCTGGTCGGCTCGTCAAAGATGATCAGCTCCGAATTCGCCGCCATCCATCTTCCAAGGATAACCTTCTGCTGGTTACCGCCGCTTAAGTTCTTGATCAGCTGGTTCAGATTCGGCGTCTTGATCGCCATGTTCTTGCGGTATTTCTCCGCGATCTCCAGCTCCTTCTTCTCATCTATGACACTGAGATGAGAATTCCGCTCGTAGATCGGCATATTGATATTATTCTTGATAGAAACACCGAGCATGGCGCCGTGGCGCTTTCTGTCTTCCGGCACCAGCGCGATCCCAAGGTCGATGGCTTCCCGCGGGCTCTTAGGATCGATCTCTTTTCCTTTATAGATCATCTGTCCGGACTTCTTGGGCACGGCTCCGAATATCATCTCCGCAAGCTCCGTCCGTCCGGCGCCGACAAGTCCTCCAAGCCCCAGTATCTCTCCTTTGTGGAGCTTCAGGTTGATGTTCTTGTCTCCATTGCCGTTCACATTCTTAAGCTCCAGAACGACCTCGTTCTTATCAATACAGTCGCCCCTTGGCGGATAAGTCTCGGTAAGCTCTCGTCCGACCATGAGCTGGATCAGCTCCTCCACCTGGCTCTCCTTCGTGATCAGCGTCTTCACATACTCGCCGTCCCGGATGACCACGATACGGTCTGACAGCCGGTAGATCTCCTCCAGTCTGTGTGAGATGTAGATGATGGACACGCCCTTCTTTCTCAAGAGCTCTACCACCTCAAACATGCTCTCTACCTCCGCGCTGGTCAGCGGTGCAGACGGCTCATCCATGATCAGGATCCTTGCATTCTGCTGGATCGCCTTGGCGATCTCAACCATCTGCTGATAACCTACCGTCAGATCCTTCATCATCGCCTTCGGATCGATCTTGATATGTAACTGGTCAAACGCCTTCGCCGCCTCTTCTTCCATCGCCTTCTTGTCTACGATGATCCCTTTGCGGATCGGGCGTCCCAGGAATAAGTTCTCCGCCGCCGATAATTCCCTTACATTATTAAATTCCTGATAAATAATTGCAATTCCATTCTCCGCCGCAAGCTGAGGCGTCATACTGGAAAATTCCCTGCCATTTACGATGATCTTGCCGGAAGTCGGAATGACCGCTCCCGAACAGCACTTGATCAGCGTAGATTTGCCGGCGCCATTTTCTCCGATCAGGGCAAGGATCTCTCCAGGCCCCAATTCCAACGTTACATCCTTAAGCGCGACAACACCCGGGTATTCTTTTCTTATATGCTGTAACTGCAATACATATTCTTGGCTCATATTCGTTCCCCCTGTCACTCCTACATACCCTTTAGTATCTCATCAACGTTCTCAGGCGTGATCGGACCTATGGTACGGTAAACATTCCTCTCAGAAGAGAAGTCCTCTCCGGACAGGATCCGTTCGAACATCTCTGCACAGGCTTTCGCCGTATCTTCATTCGAACCTTCAAAGCCTACGATCGCCCTGACTGCCTCTTCTCCTGACTTCAGGGAATCCAACTGCTGCTGTGTAACGTCGGTCGTGATCACACCGTAATTCTCCGGGATCTTACCCTTGCCGAACTCTGCAAGAAGAGCCTCATTGGCACCGATCATCGCTCCCGCGCCTACGCCCACGAACACATCCGCATCCGGATGGGCGGACATTACCGTCTCCACATTGGTCTGTGCTTCCGGCGCCTCAAGGCCATCCACCTCGGCGATGATCTCATAGTTATCTTCGCAGTGCTCCTCAAGGCCTTCCTTGATCCCGTCCGCTCTCTTCAGAAGAACCTTCGTGGACGGATAACCAATGACTGTCACCTGCGCCTTCTCATCTTCTGAGTAGTTTTCGTTGATGAATTCTGCCGCCGTCTTGCCGATCTCTCTTCCAAGCTCCGTGTTGTCGAGAACCCAGTTCGCCGTGGTATTCTCCATCGGATCGTCCCAGCACATCACCTTGATGTCCGCTTCCATCGCTTCACTACAGATTCCTTCCAGAGACTTCGCATCTGCGGGATGTACCATGATCAGGTCACAGCCCGAGATGATGAAGTTCTCCACCTGCCCTACCTGTGTTCCGGCGTTGTTCTCGCAGTCAACGATCGTGTACTCCCAACCCTTCGCATCCATCTGCTGCTCAAGCTTACCCATGACGCCCGCCCAGTAAGCATTGGACAGAGACTGGAGCGTGATACCAACCTTGATGGTTCCGTCGTCGCGCGTATCCGCACATCCCATCAGCGTAAGCCCGGTCATTGACACGCACAGAACCGCTGCCGCAATCCTTTTCTTCATACCTCATCCTCCTTTATTGTATATTGCATATCTATTTTATTAGAAGCAGGTAAATGCTCCATCCACAATGATATCCGAGCCTGTGGTAAAGCTGCTGGTATCGCCCGCCAGGTATACCACGATGGACTGCAATTCTTCCGGTCTTCCAAGCCTTCCCATCGGCGCCATGGCGTTCCACTTCTCGATCAGCGGCTTCAATGCCTCTGAGTTAAGTGTCAGGTCGGTTCCGATGTATCCAGGGCTGATACAGTTCACACGCACGCCCTTCTTCGCCCACTCGATCGCCAGTGACTTGGTCAGCATGCTTACTCCCGCCTTGGATGCGTTGTATGCGCACTGCGGCTGAGGTACGTTGACGATGTGGCCGGACATGGACGCCGTATTGATGATGGAACCATAGCCCTGCTTCAGCATCACCCTTCCCGCTGCCGTCGCACAGAGGAAGACTCCGTTCAGGTTGATATTGATAACCTTGTTCCACTGCTCATATGTCATCTCTTCCGCCGGCACATTCAGACAGATCCCTGCATTATTAAAGCATGCGTCTAACTTCCCGTATGTATCCACAACCTTCGCGACCATCGCCTCTACATCATCCTGGTTTGTCACGTCACATCTGATCGCGATCGTCTTAGAACCTGTCGCTTCTGCGATCTCCTTCGCCACCGTCTCGGCGCCTTCAAGATTGACATCCACGATCGCCACATCCGCCCCGGCTTCCGCCAATGCCGTTGCCACGGACTTGCCGATCCCGCTTGCTCCGCCTGTTACATAGATTGCCTTGCCGTCCAGTCTCATCTTCTCAATAATTCCCATCTTGTTTTCCTCCTCATACATCTTCACATTTTGTTCTCACAGAATAACTGATGCTTTTCTTTTTGATTTTTAAAAACATATTCTATATATGTATTTTATAAAATCATTTCATAAAAGTTATTTGTATTATATATCTTTCTTTCCTTATTCACAAGATGTAATATCAAACAAAATCCCATAAGTGTTTTTATCTATCTTGCACAAATTTTTGCTTGATATCATAGGTTTCTAACGGTCGTTACGATGCTCCTTTCTTTTTATTATTCACTTTCTTAATGTATTTAATTAAGTCTTTATTGAATCGCTTATACATCAACACATGTGCCGTTTTATTTCAACATATTTTTATAATTTTTTCATATTTTTTTGTTCATTAAGAAGCACAACAAAAATAACAGCCTCCTCTTCTCGGATGCTGTTATTTTATCCTTAATCCAAAAGTTTTGCCATACAGAGCGCCGCGCCGCACGCCGCTTCCTCCTGATACTCCGGCACCTTGAGCTCTAATCCGAACATCTCCTCTGCCATCGCCTGCATCAGCGGATTCCGGCGCAGTCCATTGCCCGAACCCACCAGTCTCGCCGCCTTCTTTCCTGTCAGTTCACACATCTTCGCATACTGCAGGTACAACTCTTCAAGAATTCCCCTGATCACGCCCACGGTCATGGCTCCGGGACGGAAATTCTCCACTCCGATCCCTGTGATGCTTCCTCGCTCGTCCGGGTTGTCCCTGGTTCCGGAGAACGCCGTCGTAACCCTCCACGCTGCTTTTGCGCCATACTGCCTGACAAACTCCTGCGCCTGCTCATACATGACATCGTAATAACTCCTGCCGCCGGATATCTCCCTATAAAACTGCTCAAGCATCGCATAAGCCCTTCCGCCGCACAGCGGTGAACCTGCAAGCAGATAGCCGTTCTCTGTAAACGGCCGAAGCTCGATCGAACCTTCACAGGACACAAAATCCTCCGAAGCAAAGGATACTTGGCTCCCGGTTCCCACGTTGATCAAGACCGTATCAAAGAGACTGGCAACCGCCCCGAAGAAGCTCGCCTGATTATCTCCGACCGCCGCCATGACAGGAATACCGTCCTGCGTTCTTCCGGCGATAAAATGCTCCTTCCTGACCTCCGGCAGATATGAGACTTCCATTCCTGCATTCTCCAGCGCATCATACCGGAACGCCTTCTTTTTCAGGTCAAAGCATCCCCAACTCGCCGCCATATCCGCGCCGATCACAGGCTGCGTATTGCCGCACAGCTTCATAGCGATATGATCACTGATGGTAGTCATCTTCCTTGCCTCTTCCGGTATCCTCTTCACCGCCTGAAGATAATAGTGCGTCGCTATACCATACCCTGCCGCAGACGCGCCTGCCTTCTCACGCAGGATGCCGGCGCTGCTCTTTCCTCTTTCGAAGAAACCGTCTCCGCCTGCATCCCGGTCCGGACCGGATGGAATATTCCCACAAGCATCCCGACACATAACAAGGGGAATATTCCCACAGGCGTCCTGCCACGTGTACAGCGGGCTCACTGCATTGCCGCCTCCATCCACATAGAGCATTCCGTGCATCTGACCGGTAATGCCGATCCCGGCAGGCGGCCCGTAGGTATGGATCAGCGAATCCACCTTCTCCTTCGTGATCCTCCAGATCCTCTCCGGATCCTGTATCTTCTCTTCGGGAATCCGCCCTGTAAGAAAGGACTGATGGCTCACGGTCTCGGACGTTGTCAATTTGCCGCTCTCCGCATCCACCAGAACAATGCTTATGGTCGTCGTCCCTATGTCGATCCCCATGATCTGCAAGATTACTTCACTCCTTCTTCATACATTTTACACCGGCATGACCTACTTGGCGATCTTCACCACAGCTTTCACAATCTCCGCCTTCTCATTGACACTCCTGTCCATTGCAGTCTGGATATCGTCAAAATCAAAGATATGTGTCGCGATCCCTTTCAGATTCACCTTCCCCTGTTCTACCGCTTCAATCGCCATCGGATAGATATGGCGGTAACGGAATACGGTCTTGAAAGTGATCTCCTTATCTAACGCAAGACTCATCATCATATTCATCATACCTGACTTGCCGTAGCCTAACAACACAATATTGGATCCCTTGCGTACTGTCTGGATCGCTTGGTTGGTGGTAATCTCTGTACCTGCGGTCTCAATAGCAAGGTCAAAGCCCTCCCCGCCGGTCAGTTCCTTTGCCTTCTCTATGATATCCGCTTCTCTTCCATTGATCACGCCGTCCGCACCGAGTTCTAACGCCTTCTCAAGACGCTTCTCCATGATATCCACCACATAGACCCTGGATACGCCGCACGCCTTCAGCGCCATCATGGATACCAGGCCGATACAGCCCGCTCCAAACACAACTGCCGTCTGGCCTGCCTGCGCGCCTCCCTGCTTCGCGGCATGGAAGCCGACTGCCAGAGGCTCGATCAGCGCCCCCTCCAGCGTGCTTACATTGTCCGGCAGCTTGAAGCAAAGATCTGCTTCGTGTGCCACATACTCCTGAAATACGCCGTCTACCGGAGGCGTCGCGAAGAAGACCACATCCGGGCAGAGGTTATACTTGCCCTCACGGCAGAACTTACACTTGCCGCAGGTCTTTCCCGGCTCTAACGCAACCCTGTCGCCTGCCTTCAGATGCGTCACATCCGCTCCGACCTCCACGACAACGCCTCCCGGCTCGTGTCCCAGTACAAACGGCGGTTCTACCACATAATCGCCGATCCTGCCAGTCTCATAATAATGCATGTCGCTTCCGCAGATACCGACATACTCAAGCTTCACCAACACCTCGTCCGCCTTTGGCGCCGGGATCGGCCTCTCCGTATATCCCATCTCTCCGATCCCATTCATCACTGCAACTTTCATTGTTCCTTCCATCTTAATGCTCCTCCTTAATTTATATCATTAATTTATATCTTTGAAATATACCGTTCTATCTGGTACAATGCCGCTCCATATGCCGACGCTTCCTTGCGGCACCGGCATACCCTGACATACTCTCCGTTCCCGCCAAAGAGATCCTTTGACGCGACCGCAGACTTAAGCCGTCCGATATAAGGCTCCATATAGCTCCCCACATACCCGCCGAGCACCACTTCACAATCCAGGCACATGCGGAGATTGTCAACCACTATGGCAAGATCGGCAAGATATTCTTCCCAGATCTGCCGGTACTCCTCATTCCCCGACTCCATCTTCTCAAAGAACGCCCCCAGGTTCCCGTTCTCCAATCCCGCCAGATTCAGGGCGGAACAGTATGCGTCAAGACACCCCTTCTTCCCGCAGTAACAAGTCTTTCCCTCCGGGTGGATCACCATATGCCCGAATTCACCGCTGCGCCAGTTATTTCCCATATACATGGCTCCGCCGTCGAAATCACTGCGTATCCCGTCATTGCTCTTCATCTCGTCCGCAAAGATCACGGCGCCTCCGACCGAATTACTAAGCGACAGGTAGACCATATTACTCTCCGGTCTCTTGCAGCACACATCCTCCGTGATCGCCGCTGCATTGGCGTCATTCAGCAGTTCACAGGGATAGGGGATATATTCTTCCCATTTCTCCCGGGAAATGTCCCTGAGATTCAATATATTCGACTGTGTAAGAATATTATCCTGCCTGTTCACAATTCCCGGAAGGGAGATCCCTACTCCCTCAATCTTCTCTCCCGGGACCGCATTCTCTTCTATAAAACTTTCAAGGATCTTTGCAACCTCCTGAAAATACAAGTCCGTATAGGAAAATGGCTTGCGTATCCGCTCATGCTTTAACACCTTCTTATTCAGATCCGTGCAGGCTAGTCCCACATGGTTCGCCGTGATATCCAGACCGACCGCATATCTCACATCCTTGACCGCTGCGATCGCCTTCGCCTTCCTGCCTCCGGTTGACTTAAGTTCTCCCACTTCCGCCACCACGCCGGCTTCCTTAAGCTCCTTTACGATCGTAAGAACCGTAGGCCCGCTGATATCTAACGCTGCGGAGATATCCGGCATACTCGTCTCAGTCTGTGCATTCACATACCGAAATACCCGGTTCCGGTTCAGACGCTTCACTTCCAAACTATTCGTACCCTTTCTCATCGCTCCTCCTTTCCTCTTTATTAATCAGTTTAATTAAGTGGTTACTAATTTTTCTATATCGTATCACATATTGCAAGGAACTTCAATAGAAATTTTCTTTTGTATCTCATTTTCTGCCGGCCGGCAGCCTTCTTAGATCTTATCCAGGAATTCATCTATATAGAACAATGCCGCCCCTGCCGCCGAGGCTTCCACCTTATACCGGCATTCTACCAGATAATCCTTTGCCCGGTCTCCAAAGGGATTCCTCTCGTCCACACGCCGGCATATGTCGTCCATATACCTTCCGGCATATGCGCCCACATATCCTCCCAGTATCACCATTCCGTCAAACAACATCCTGACATTATGGATCGCCATAGTCAGATGATCCAGGTATTCGTCCCACAGCCGCTTTGCCGTCTCATCTCCCTCTTCCAGAAGCCGGAAGAATTCCTCCACACTTCCGTCCGTATAGCCGGTCAGCCTGCCTGCCCGGCACACCGTGTCAAAACACCCCCGCCTTCCGCAATAACAGAACTCACCTCCCTCCGGCACAACCGTCATATGGCCGACTTCGCCTCCCTTGTGCGTATTCCCCTCATAGATTGCGTCGTCAATGATCACCGAGCCTCCCACACTATTGCTCAGACTGATATAGAATGCATTCTGGAACTCCCGGTTGGTCCAGGTCTCCCTGTATCCCGCCGCATAGGAATCATGGATCAGTCTGTTGCGGTACGGAACATACGCTGCGATCTCTTCCCGCTTCTTCTTCGCGAAATTCAGCGCCATACCGTACGTAATCTCACTCCCGTCATCCGAGACCAGGCTCTGTACCGATATCCCCACTCCGAGCAGGTTCTCATCCATAATATCCGCGTCCTTCTTCACACATTCCACGACTTCCCCGATCTCCCGAAGATATGCATCGTCCTCCAGATCAAAATTACTCCTCCGTCTCTCCATGCTGACAATGTCGCCCGACAGATTTACCGCCACCGCCGTAATGTGATTCGCCGTGATATCCACGCCGATCGCCATCCTTGCATTCTTCACATAAGTAAATGCCGTCGCGTTCCGTCCGCCCGTGTTCTTAATCTTACCGGAAGTATCGATCAACCCCTGCTTCTTCAGAAAATCCAGATTCGTTGTCACCGTGGGCAGGCTTAGCTGCATCTCTACGACGATCTCCTGCTTAGAAACCGAACCCTGTTTCCTGATGTAGTTATAGATGATCTGTCTGTTCTTCGTCTTAATCTCGTTGACGCCTATTTTCTCTGTACTCATTCTTACCAGTCCTTCTTCCATTACACTTCATTCTTTCGCCCCTGCATCACGATGCACTAAAACTTATCATAATCAATCTCAAGCAGTTCGCCGAAAGACTGGAGTGTCACATACTCTCCCTCCACTTCTCCGAATCCATAAGCCGCGAAGATCATCGGTATCCCCGCCATACGGCACGCGTCGGCATCTCCCTGGGTATCGCCCACGTAGACCGCCTCTGTGATCCCGTTGCGTTCCATGATGATACGGATATTGTCTCCCTTGAACTTCCCCGTATCCCCCGGACAGGTAAAGTCTGTAATGCAATCGCCAAGCCCTGTATTCTTAAGAAATGCCTCTATATATCCGGATTGACAGTTGCTGACGATGAACAGACGGTATCTCTTGCTTAAAGCACGGATCGTCTCCGGCATCTTATCATACAGGATGCACGGCGCGCTCTCCACCCACTGATTCTCATACTGATACAGATGAACCGCCAGTTCTTCCTTCTCTTCCTTACTGAGCATCGGAAACAGATCATCCGCGATCTCTTCAAGAGGCTTGCCGAATTCCTTCTTAAGCTCACTGCCGGTCAGCACCCGGTTCAGATCCGTCTGCTCCCGGATCGCCTGATTCCAGGAAACCGCCACCTCTTCTGTCGAATCCCATAATGTCCCGTCTACATCAAATATAATTGCCTCCATATATCTTCCCCGCTTTCTATATCATGATACATTTCCTTGATTATACTATACAAAATATATGAAAACAAGCATTACGGACCTCTATTATCCGAGCACGCTAACTTGCAGACAGTCATATACCCCGCTGCAAGCATGCCTCCTTGGCTCGCTGCCCGCGGGAATAAATTACGGAGGCGTTCTGCCCATCACAGCAAACACCTCCGCTCTTTCCCGGTCTACATCAATATTATCGTCTTCATCACTTCTCTATTATCGTGAGCAACCTTCTGAAATGCCTCCTGCCCCTGTTCAAAGTCAAACGTATGGGACAACACCGGCATAATGTCCGCCCGCTTATACTCCAACGATCCGATCGCTTCTGCAAACAGATTGCTATAGCGGATCACAGGCACAAAGCTGATACCGTGCATCACCACGCTTGCCATAGGCATAGGCGTATGGTCATGCGCCATCAGCCCTAATAAGGTCACCGTACCTCCGTCACGCACCAGCTCCGTAGTCTGCCAGAAGGTCTCGTCGCTTCCCACCGCCTCAAAGACATGCATGGCGCCGTAACCGCCCGTCAGTTCTTTGACACGCTTCTTAACGTCCTCTTCCTTGCTGTCGATCAAATGTGTCGCTCCCATCCGTCCGGCAAGCTCAAGCTTCCACGGATTCCTTCCCACACAGATGATCTTATTGGCTCCGATCACTTTCAGGCTCTGGATCGTCATCATAGCGATCGGTCCGGTGCCGATCACAACCGCATCATCTGTAAATCTGATCCTGCTGTTGCGCATTGCCTGCATGCCTACGACAAAAGGTTCCACCATCGCCCCTTCCTCATAAGACATACCATCCGGCATCCGATGCACCAGCTCCGCCGGCCATGCCACATATTCGCACAGGCATCCGTCTGTCGGCGGCGTCCCCATGAATTTCATATCATTACAGAAGTGGTATCTGCCCGTCTTGCAGTCATGACAATGAAAACATGGTATCCCTGGTTCTACAACCACTCTCTCACCGATACGGCGCCCTTCCACGCCTGCTCCGATCCCCGCGATCTCTCCGGCACACTCATGCCCCAGAATGATCGGTTCCTCCACGACGAACTGCCCAATACGTCCCTCTTTATAAAAATGCATGTCAGATCCGCAGATCCCCACCGCCCTGATCTTCACCAGAACCTCTCCTGGTCCCGGAACCGGCGTTGGAACTTCCTTCAATTCCATCTTCTCCTGTCCATATGCCATCCACGCTCTCATCGTCTCCATAATCTTACTTCCTTTCTCTGTCCTATACTCTTACAGTTTCTTCATCTGTAAACTCTAAGCCGCAAATTCATTCTTCGTCAGCTTACCGCGCCTGATATTGTCGATCAGCAGCGCAAGAAGAATGATCGCTCCCTTTACCACATTCCGCAAGAATGGATTCACGCTCTGCAGCGTCATCCAGTTGGATATAACCTCTATGATCAAAGAACCCGCGATCGTCCCCACAATATATCCATTGCCGCCCGCAAGGCTTGTCCCTCCGATCACCACCGCGGCGATCGCATCCAATTCCATGCCTTCGCCGAGTGTAGACGCCGCCGACATCAGCTTGGAACTTAAGATCACTGCCGCCGTGGACGCCGTAAGCCCGGCGATGATATATGCGGCGATCGTCGTCATCGTAACGTTGATCCCGGAATACCATGCGCCTTTTGCATTGCTGCCGATCGCCAGGATCTTTCTCCCGATCGTGAATTTCTTAAGCAGCAGCGTACCAATGACGATCACCGCCGCAAAGATATATACCGGTACCGGGATCCCCCCGATCTTACCTAATCCAAAAAACTCAAAGCCTTCCGCCTTAATAAGGATCGACCGCCCTTCCGTCATATATAACACGACGCCGTATGTGATCATCTGCAGCGCCAGCGTTACCATGAACGGCGGAAACTTCAGCACGGAAGCCCCCAATCCGTTGAAAAGCCCAAATAACAGCCCCAGGACATAGATCATAAGAATGACTGCCGGAACCGACCAGCCCTTTTCAAAAAAGGTCGCTCCGATCACTGCCATCAAGGTGAGCTGCCCGCCCACAGACAGATCGATCCCTCCCGTCGCTATGACAAAGGTCATCCCGATCGCAAGTATCCCGGTCGAGGAAGTACGCAGCAGCAGGCTCATAATGTTCCTTGTCGTTGCAAAGGTAGGCGTAATGACCGAAATAACGATACACAACAGAACCAACACTAATATGATAGACATTTCCGATGAAAGTAATTTTTTCAGTTTATCTTTATTCATAGTTATTTACCACCTCACATATATTTCTGGAAATCCTTGTCGCTAAGAAGCTCATTTTCCCGCATGGATATCACGCCCGATATCCTTCCTTCTTTTAACGTTACGACCAGATCCGACATATTCACAACCTCATCCGTCTCCGAGGACATGATGATCACTCCGATCCCTTCCGACACAAGCTCGTTCATCAATTCGTAGAACGCCACTTTTGCCCCGACGTCTATGCCTCTTGTCGGCTCGTCGAAGATGATCAGCTTCGCCCCCAATGTCAGCCATTTTGCCAGAACGACCTTCTGCTGATTTCCTCCGCTTAAGTCCCCTGCTCTTTGTTCCATACCGCTGCACTTTATTTCCAGCGATCTTATCATCTTGTCCACGGAAGCCTTCACAGCCTTGCTGTCGATCCAGCCAAACTTAGCCATCCTCTTCAGTGAGACCATGATCACATTATCCATGACAGACATGTCCGTGACCAAACCCTCCGAAGCCCTGTTCTCTGGCACAAGCCCGATCTTATTCCGGATACTTTTCCCGGGATTTCCGGCGTTTATCTCTTTCCCTTCGAAGTAGATCTTCCCCGATATATTATAATGATTCTTTCCAAAGACTCCGAATATCGTCTTGGCGATCTCCGTCTTCCCTGCTCCGAGAAGCCCGGCAAACCCCAGGATATCCCCTTCATACAATGTAAATGATATATCCTCCAGACAGCCTTCTACGCAGACATGGTCAAACCGGAGTAATTCCTTCCCCTGCGGATAACGTTTCTTCGGAAATTTTGCCTCCAGCTTCCTCCCGGCGATCAGCTCAGATAATCTCTCTTCATCCAGCGTCTTCGATTCATATTGTCCGATCTTCTTCCCATTCCGAAAGACGATGATCTCGTCTGTCGCCGTCAGCATCTCCTGCAGTTTATGGGAGATGTATATAATGATATAACCCAGCTCCTTCAGGCGGCGGACCGCGTCAAGAACGATCGCGCTGTCCTTTTCCGTCAGTGCGGAGGTCGGTTCATCCAGTATCACCACCTTGCACTCGATAGACAATGCACGTACGATCGCCACCAACTGTTGATGCGCAACCTTCAGTTCCCCAAGCCTGGTGTGTGTATCCAGTTTCAGATCCAGCATCTTCAGCAGTTCCCCGGTCCGCTCATGAAGACTGTTCCAGTTGATATATCCACTCTTGCGGTCGGATAAACGTGATATGAATACATTCTCCGCAACCGACAGATCCGGCAGCATATTCAGCTCCTGGTATACCATGCCGATCCCTGCTTCCTGGGCGGAAAGCGGCGATGTGAAATGTGCCGTTTCCCCGTCTATGACGATCTCCCCCTCATCCGCAATGTAGGCGCCGTTGATGATCTTCATAGTCGTAGATTTGCCTGCTCCGTTCTCCCCCGCAAGGCCATAGATCTTCCCGCTGGTCAGTTTGAAATTAATATCATCCAACACCCGGACTGCTCCGAAACTCTTACCTATATGTCTTAACTCAAGGCTTTCTTTAATCATGAAATCCTCCTTATTGTCAGTAAGGCTGCTGCAAAATATAAGGATTCTTTTGCAACAGCCTCATCTTCATGCTCTCTTATTTCCCGGTGCGGCACGTATCAAACACCTCTGCCCAAGCCTGCCGGCACCGTCCGCTGCCATCAGTCATTCAGATAGTGATCCCATGCATCTGCAGTTCCCGCCCAGAATGTATCAGAGTCCGTATCATACGACGCCCAGCGTTCTTCCGAAGAAGTATCGTCGATCGAGATCACATTCGTCTCGATCGCGATCACCTGACCGCCAAGATCAGCGTCTTTCAGCAGATGATCCAGGACACCTTTTACGATCACTGTAGAAAGCGCCAGCGGATTCTGCTCTACCGCCACGTCCATAAGCCCGGAATCCAGAGACTCAAGCCCTGTCGCGTCTCCGTCGATCCCCGACCAATAGATATGGTTATCAGAACCTGCTTTTCCGTCCAGGCTATTCTGGCGAAGGGCAGAGATCACTCCCTGATCCATACAGTCACTATGTGTGATCACTCCGAAGAGATCCGGGTTTGCCGTCAGGACGTCACTCATCGCACTTTCAGACTTATCACTTGACCATTCGCAAGGTTCTTCAAGCAGTACAAGCCCTTCCTTTTCAGCTACCTCGTCGATCCCATCCTGGCGGAGATAAGCGTCGCTCTGCGTCATGGTTCCCTGGATCACTGCGATCTTAGGCTTCTCTACCTTTTCCTCCTTCGCCTTATCCGCAAGCCACTGTGCCGCAGATGCACCGGTCGCCACATTGTCGCTTGATACTACGGCAAATGTCAGATTATCCGTTGAGATCTCCTTATTGAAACCAACGACTTTAACGCCGGCTTCGGCCGCTTTGTCTACAGATGATGCAAGCGCGTCGGAATCAGCCGCATGAAGCAGTATGACATTACATCCCGCAGAAATAAAATCATCGATCTGAGATGCCTGCGTATTGGCATTTTGCTCTGCGTTCACCAACGTAACCTTGGCGCCGGAAGCCTCTAATAATTTCTGTGCATATTCTGCTGCCGCTACAATATATGTGGATGCAAGGTCGCTGACTGCGATCCCCACTTTCACTCCCTCTCCTTTTTTGCCGATCAGTTCCATTACCTCATCATTGATCTCATTGCTTCCTTCAGCAGACGTATCGTCCGCTTTGGACTGCTCTTCCTGAACGTCTTCCTCTTTGGGTTCCTCTCCGGAACCGCCGCTCCCGCAGCCAGCCAGCAGACCACACATCATTGTCACCACGATAAGACATGCCAAAAGCCTTCTTAAATTTTTCATAAAACATCCTCCTTATAATTTGTCGTTAGTCCATTACTTTACAAATACCGAACCGTCATTACTATGTTTCAAATGATCTTACAATCTCTAATGCCGACCGGGTATTGATACCCATTCTTTCCACACCCATCTCATACAAGGCTAAAAACTCTTCCTGCGTACGGATACCTCCCGCCGCTTTGATCTTGATATCTTTCCCGCAATACTCCTTCATCTTACGGATCCTCTCGATATTCGCATTCCCGGGAACCCATCCGGTTCCCGTCTTAACAAAGTCGGCGCCGCTCTTGATCGCGATCTCACACGCTTTCAGCATCTCATCGTCATTCAATGTATTGATCTCAATGATGACTTTTGTTAAAACGCCTTCATTCTTTATACCGATTATTTTTCTCAAGTCTTCCTGAACATATGTATATTCCCTGTTCTTAAATTTCCCAACATTCATTACGATATCCATCTCTTCTACGCCGTCCTGCAATAACTGCTGGGCCTCTAACAATTTGACAGAGGTACAATGCGCGCCGGAAGGAAAACCTACCGGGGAACCCACATACACCCCCTCCACATCTCTAAGCCTTCTTGCTAATTCGGAAACCCACGCCGGAAGAACATGCACATTGATAAAACGATACTTCTTCGCATATTCAACCAGCTCTTCCATATCAGCCAGCGTATGATGTGTTCTCACTGCACTGATGTCTATTAATCTGGCAGCCTCTGCCGCAGAAATCATCCTTTCTCCCTCCTTTCTCAGAAAATTTCATATCCTCTCCCGTATTTGTCGTAATGTTCTTTTCTCTAAATTATCATAATTACCTTTTATCGTCAATAGTCCATCCAGATTTAATTTTACCAATAATTTCCATTTTATTTTATGCATTAATTACAAATCATATCTAATTATAGATGTTTTTAATGATGTTTTATACAAATAAATCGAATTCCAAAAATAATCCTCTTTTATAATTTGTATTTATCATTGACATTCATCATTACCTTTATTATAATTACCTCAAGACTTATCCTTAACCGTATTCCTGTTTTTTATGTTCTTTTACATTTTCCAAAGGAGGTCTTTATGAAATTTATTTCTTATGATCTGGGGACCGGAGGCGTCAAGGCTTCTCTTCATGATGAAAAGCTGAACACGCTTGCCAGAAGTTTTATTGAATACAAGACATACTACCCCAAGCCAGGATTTCACGAACAAAAACCCAAAAACTGGTGGCAGGGCGTTATCAAAAGTACTAAAATATTATTAGAACAATCCCATACCGACCCGAAAGAGATCGCATGTATCGCCCTGTCCGGACACAGCTGTATCGCCGTCCCGATCGACAGCGCACAGGATCTTCTCATAGATTCCGTCCCGATCTGGTCTGATACCCGCGCCCAGGATGAGGCGGAGGAATTCTTCCGCACGGTCGACAGATCGTCCTGGTATATGACGACAGGAAACGGATTCCCGCCTTCCTGTTACGCCATATTCAAGATGATGTGGTACCGCAGGCATATGCCCGGGCTGTATTGCCGGACAGACAAATTTATCGGGTCGAAGGATTATATCAACATGAAACTCACCGGACAGATCGCCACCGACTATTCTTATGCTTCAAGCTCCGGCGTCTATGATCTGACAGCCCGCCGTTACGAACCTGATCTTTTGAAAGCCGCAGGAGTTTCCGGATCACTTTTCCCTCCGATCACGGCTTCTCATACGATCATCGGAAGTATAACGGAAGACGCCGCCAGGGAGATCGGGCTTACAACCGCTGTAAAAGTTGCCTGCGGCGGAGTCGATAACGCCTGCATGGCGATGGGCGCCGTCGGCGCAGTGGACGGCAAAGCCTATACTTCACTTGGTTCCTCCAACTGGATCCCGGTCAATTCCAAAGCCCCGGTCCTTGATCCGGTCACACGGCCTTATGTATTTGCGCATATTCAGGAAGATATGTATACTTCCGCCTATTCCATCTTCGCAGGAGGAAGTTCTCTGAAGTGGGTGCGCGACACTATCTGCAAGGATCTGAGCGGCGAACCCGACGTCTATGATAAGATGAGCGAACTTGCCGGCAAGTCACCGGCAGGCTCCAACGGGATCCTCTTCAATCCAAGCCTTGCCGGCGGGACCAGCCAGGATAAGAGCATACACATCCGAGGCGCCTACATCGGGCTTCATCTTGGGACGTCAAGAAACGACCTGATCCGCGCCGCTATGGAAGGGATCGCCCTGAACCTTAGGATGTCTCTCGATCATCTCGGCAGACATATACATCTTGCCGATGAACTCTTGTTCTGCGGCGGCGGCAGTAAGAGCCTGTTCTGGATGCAGATGTTTGCCGATGTCTTTGGTATGGATATCATCAAGACCAATATCGACCAGAACGCCGCTTCTCTCGGCGCGGCTGCGATCTGTGCGCGCGCCGTCGGCTTGTGGAAGGATTATACGGATGTTCCGAAACTTCATACCATAGAACATCGCTGCGTTCCTGACAAAGAGAACCACGAGACATACCGGAATATCTTAAAAGTATTCGAGCATATATGCACTGCAGCCGCCGATCTGGGCGATTACATGCATAAGAATCTGATGCCGTCTATCGAAAAGAAAGGAGCCTATCATGACGACCAAATTATCTGACGCAGAATTCAGGCTTGACCATAAAGTAGCTGTCATCACCGGCGCCGCATCCGGCATTGGGCTTTCTATTTCCAGGATGTTTGCGGAAAAAGGAGCATCTGTCTGTATGGTATGCCTGAACAGCGAAGAGATGAAAAAAGCCGCCGAAAGCCTTCCCGGTGCAATGACCGTACAGGCTGACATCTCAAATCCCAAACTCGTATCCCAGGCTGTCGAGAAGATCATCGGCAGATTCGGGCGTATTGACGTTCTTGCCAACTGCGCCGGAGTCGGCGACATCGAATGGGCGAAGGACATGCCCGTCCATATCTGGGACAAAGTGATCGCAGTAAATCTAAGCGGTACATTCTACATCTCTCAGCGGATCGGCAAAGAGATGATCCGCCATGGAAACGGTGGCAAGATCATCAGCATAGCTTCCCAGGCAGGCATCGTATCGATCGACAAGCATGTGGCATACAGCGCAAGCAAAGCCGGCATAATCTCCATGACCAAATCCCTCGCCTACGAATGGGGGCAATACGGGATACAGGTCAACGCCATCTCCCCGACTGCAACGGAGACTCCGCTGATCGTCGGATACTGGGATGTGGGCAAGGTACACGACGACGCCATCGCCAATACCCCTGCCGGACGGTTCTGTAAACCCGAAGAGGTTGCCGCCGCCGCGGTATTTCTTGCAAGCGAATCCTCGAACATGATCACCGGCGCTAATCTGGTGATCGACGGAGGTTACACCATTCACTGATGCCTGTCCTGTTTCATGGAAAGCCAAAGACCCCGCACCAAACTGACGTGGCATCAAATGAAGAATATTGGAGGTATATATACATGAGTACAATTCCCGCTTATCGCCAGGTCTACACAACCATTAAGAATCGGATCCGTGAAGGCACCTACAAGGCAGGGACCATGCTTCCCACCGAGACACAGTTAGAGAATGAATTCGGCGCAAGCCGGACGACCATACGAAAGGCGATCAGCCTGCTTACAGGCGACGGCTATCTTAAAGTACGGCAGGGACGCGGCACCGAAATACTCGATATCTCTACCACCCAGAAACTGAACTACATAACATCCATCACCGAGACCCTCACAAACAAGGGCTTCCAGGTGACCGTACAGGGGATGAATATTGATAAAGTAACCGCGCCGGGGATCGTGCAGGAAGAACTGCTGCTGCCCCCGAACGCCAAGGTATACCGCGTCCAGCGTGTACAATGCGCCAACGGCCAGCCCGTGGCGCTGATCATCAACTACCTGAAGGAGAACCTGGTACCGAATCTGGAAGAATACCAGGATAAGTTCACCGCACTCTATAAGTTTCTGGAAAGTAAATACAATATTATTTTGACGGAAGCCACCGAGACATTGTCCGCGGCAAGCGCTGATTTTATGGAAGCCCAGATCCTAAAGATCCCGACGGGTTCTCCTCTGCTGTGCAGCAAACGTGTCTCTTATGTGGCACAGGGCCCTCTGGAATACAGCATTATCAAACTCGTCGCAGATAAGTACGAGTACAGTATTCATCTAAAGGGAAGGGGATAGCGCCCCCATGAGACAGGACTATTCTGTTATTCATTAAGAAAGGAAACATTATGAAACAGGCAATCTTAACTGCCCCGAAGACCATCGAATTCAGCGACGTTCCAAAACCTGCGGTCAAAAGCAACGAAGTCTTGCTGAAGGTAAAATATATGGGTATCTGCGGATCTGATATCCACGCCTATTACGGCAAACATCCCTTCATGTCATTTCCTATCCGCCTCGGACACGAGATGTCCGGAGAGATCGTAGAGATCGGCAGCGAAGTGACGGAAGATCTAAGGCTTAAGGATCTCGTGACGATAATGCCCCAGGAATATTGCGGCAAATGTGAGCCTTGCCGTTCAGGCAGATACAACATCTGTAATACTTTAAACGTGATCGGCTGCCAGACGCCCGGCGCCGCATGTGAATATTTCTCCGTCCGCGCCGATCTGGTCAAGAAGATTCCGGCAAATATCCCCGCCGCGCTCGCAGCAGCCGTGGAACCTGCAGCAGTCGGCGTACATGCCGTCAGAAGGTGCGGGAGTGTCAAGGGAATGAATGTCGCCGTCATCGGAGCCGGCGCCATCGGGAATGTAACCGCCCAGGCAGCCCTTGCAGAAGGCGCAAAAAGCGTCCTGATCACAGATCTCTCCGATCACCGACTGGCTCTTGCACAAAGATGCGGCATTCCTCATACCGCCAATACAAGCCGATGCTCGCTGTCAGACGCCATCCATGAAGCCTTTGGCAGCGGCGGGGCTGACATCTTCTACGAATGTGTCGGCATCGGCGCAACGGTCGATCAGGCGATCGAGTGCTCTAAGAAAGGGCACGATATCGTGATCGTGGGAGTATTCGGCTCCAAGCCCCCTGTCAATCTTGCCTGGATACAGGACCGGGAGCTTCGCATATGCGGAACATTGATGTATGTGGAACGGGATGTTCAGGATACGATCAACTATATGTCCGAGGGAAAGATCCATATGGAACCGTTGATATCGAACGTCTTCTCCTTCCGCGAATTCCCCGACGCATTCACATACATAGAACACAACAGTGATACCAGTCTAAAAGTCATGATCAAAATGTAAGGATAATTACAGAGAAAGGATAACAAAATGGCAAATATTTATGAAAAAGCGACCGCTCCGACTCTATATTTTATCGGAGTGACAACCAGGCAATCTTCCATCATGAAAGTGTTCCCCCAATGGGCAAAAGCGCTTAACCTGAAGGACGCCGTTATCAAGGGCATAGATTTTATCCCACATTCTTCCGCGGAAGAATACCGCGAAGCCGTTCTATTTATAAAAAACGACCCGCTGTCTATGGGCGCCCTTGTCACCACTCATAAGATCGATCTGTTCAATACCTGCAAGGATCTGTTCGATTACATAGATCCCTATGCCGAAAAGCTCGGCGAAGTATCTTCCATCTCAAAAAAAGACGGGAAACTATGCGCCCACGCCAAAGATCCCATCTCCAGCGGGCTTGCTCTCGAGCACTTCGTACCTGCCGGTTACTGGAAGGACTATGGCGGCGATGTCCTGCTTCTTGGCGCAGGCGGAAGTACGCTTGCCATGTCCGTCTATTTCGCCCAGGAGAGATTCGGAGACAATGTTCCGCGTAAGATCATCATTGCCAACCGGAGTGTGCCAAGGCTTGAGTCCGCAAAGAGAATCTTGAAAGATATTCATCCGCAGATTACGTTCGAATATATCCATAACCCGTCTCCTGCAGACAACGATAAGACCCTTGCTTCTCTGAAACCGCATTCTCTCATCGTCAACGCAACCGGACTCGGCAAAGACGGTCCCGGATCGCCGCTTACTGACGCCTGCCGCTTTCCGGCGGACAGCCTGGTATGGGAGATCAATTACCGCGGCGACCTTCTCTTCAAACGCCAGGCACAGGCACAGGCGAAGACAAGCCGTCTCCATATCGAAGATGGATGGATCTATTTTATACATGGATGGACCCAGGTAATCTCCGAAGTATTCCATATTGATATTACCGGCAGCTTATTAGATACGTTAAGTGAGATCGCCAGAGCTTCGGTATAACTGCCGTATGAAACGGACAAGCCATTTGCCGTGCGATTGGTCACAAAAAGGAGGATTTCTATGAATAATTTTAATTGGGATACCAGTTTCCGTGTTGATCTTGATCTGAAAAGCGGATTTTCAAAAAATGCCGTAACTACCAAAAGATACCTCTCACAGATGAAAGATATGTTCTGTGATACGGATGCCGCCGCAAAGATTCTGGAAGACTCAGATCCCCTGATCTATGAGTTCCATGAATTGGGATGCCCCGAGAGGGCGGGCGACCTTGCATTCGGCACCACGATCCTCTATCCCGGAACGATCGGTGATGAATACTATATGACAAAGGGACATTTCCATACGATCCTTGATACCGCCGAAGTCTATTACACACTCGGCGGCGAAGGATATATGGTCATGGAGAATCCCGAAGGAGATACTCTTGAGATTCCTCTTCGGACCGGAGAAGCAATCTATGTACCAAGACGCTACGCCCACAGATCTGTCAATACCGGCGACAGGCCTCTGGTCATGTTTTTTACTTTTGCCGCGGACGCCGGGCACGACTACGGCACCATCGAGACGAAAGGATACCATAAGCTGATCGTCAAAAAAGGGGATAAACCTGTCGTCACAGACAATCCCCGCTGGAAGCAAGGGGCGGACGCATGAAAGAAATCATCACTGTTACCGGAGCCGTCGCGCCAAAAGAGCTTGCATTCTGCCAATGCCATGAACATATTGCTTTAAGCAAAGGAACCTCTTTCGCCGTCAATCCGGCGCTTTGTATCGATCAGATGACAAAGAGCCTGGAGGAATTAGAGCGTTACCGCTCTGCCGGAGGAAATTCTATTATAGAAGCCCAGCCATGCGGATGTAACCGCATGGCGCGGGAGCTTCAAAAGCTTTCCCTGGATTCCGGCGTGAAGATCATAGCGTCTACCGGATTCCATAAGCTCATATTCTATCCCAAAGACCATTGGATCCGCACGCTTCCGGTTCCTGAGCTTACAGATCTCTTTGTCCGGGAGCTTACACAGGGTATGTATATCGACGGCGACTTCTCTTTGCCTTCCAGACAGAGCAATATCCGCGCCGGGATCATAAAAACGGCTTATGATAAGGATGGGCTTACCGGAAGATACATAGAGCTGTTCCTTGCCGCCGCCCTGGCTTCCAGCCGGACGTCCCGGGTGGTCATGATCCACGTAGAGCAGGGCGCCGATCCCAGATATCTGCAAGAACATCTTCTGAATCTGGGTATTGCTCCGCAGGATCTTATGTTCTGCCATATGGACCGCGCCTGCCAGGATATCCAAATACACAAAGACATACTAAAACAAGGTTCCTACCTTGAGTTCGATACGATCGGCAGGTTCAAATATCACAGCGACGAGCACGAGATCACTCTGCTGGCAAGGCTTGTGGAAGCCGGTTATGTCCGGCAGCTAGTCTACGCCCTGGATACTACCCGGGAAAGGCTGCGCGCTTATCATACGCATGCAGTCGGATTAGATTACATACTCCGCACATTCAATCCGGCTCTCCTGGCATCCGGCTTCACAGAGAAGACGATCCGCATGCTCTCTGCCGAGAATCCGGCGCGCTTACTTTCTTAAAAATACAATGATACGAATTACTTCGTTCTAAACAGGAGGGTTCTACTATGAAGATCTTAATAACTCCGACATCTCTGCAGCCCGGGAAGAATCCCGAAGCATTAGATGTTCTGAGAAAATTTACAGATAACCTTGTGTTCAATACAACCGGCAGGCCTCTTACGGAAGACGAACTGATCCCTCTTCTGGATGACTGTGACGGTTATATCGCAGGCCTTGACTTTGTCACGGAAAAAGTCTTACGCTCCTGCAAACGGCTGAAAGCCATATCCCGCTACGGCGCGGGCTATGACCGTGTGGATATCGACACGGCAAAATCCTGCGGCATTCCCGTCTCCAATACCCCCGGCGTCAACGCCGAAGCAGTCGGCGAGCTTGCATTCTCCCTGATCCTGTCACTGGCAAGGAAAATCCCCTATCTGGACCACTCTACCCGGATCGGAGAATGGAACCGCTCTACCGGAATGGAACTCAAAGGAAAAACCCTTGGGATCATGGGACTTGGCGCGGTCGGCAAAGTCGTCGCCAGGTGCGCCAAAGGATTCGAGATGGATGTCGCCGCATATGATCCCTATATTGATACAAGTTACTGCGCCGCACATCACATACGCGTATCTACTTTCGATGAATTGATAAAACATGCCGATGTTATCAGCCTTCATCTTCCGCTGAATGCGTCCACAAGACACATGATCGATCAGAAGGCACTCTGCCGGATGAAACCCGGCGCCCTCCTGGTCAATACCTCCAGAGGCGGGATCATAGATGAAACTGCTGCGTATGAAGCATTGAAAAACGGCACGCTTGGAGGGCTTGGACTCGACGCGTTTGAAACAGAGCCTCCTAAGGACTCTTTGCTGTTTCAGTTGGACAATGTTGTCGTAACGCCTCATACCGGCGCGCACACATTCGAAGCGACCCGCAATATGGCTCATGCAGCCATCCAAAACCTGATCGACATGCTCAGCGGGCGCGAGTGTCCCTATATTGTAAATCAGTCAGACACGCTTTAAAGCGTGTCTGACCCCATTACTTCTCCTCGATCGCCATGATCATGTCCACTCTCTCCTGATGCCTTCCGCCTTCGAATTCTGCGTCAAGCCATGCCTTCACGATCTCTTTCGCCGTCTCGATCCCGATGATCCGCGCTCCGAATGCAAGAATATTGGCATTATTATGCTGTCTGACCAGTCTCGCCGTACAGGATTCGGAACATACTGCCGCCCGGATTCCCTTCACCTTGTTCGCCGCCAGTGAAATACCTACGCCTGTCCCACAGATCAGGACGCCAAGATCCACTTCCTTCGCTGCAACCGCTCTGGCAACCTTCTCCCCATACACAGCATAACTGCAGCTTGCATCTTCATCCGTTCCGTAATTTACTACCTCATGCCCCAGCTCCTTAAGATAATCGGATATCTCATTCTTCATCGTCACTGCTGCATGATCATTTCCTATTCCTATCTTCATCTGTCTATCCTTTCTTTTCATTTCATTTGGTTCTTATATTATAATCTCCCGGCACATAATTCGCAATGTGTAATTCATGATTTCCGTCCGGAAAATCGGAAATCAGCCCGGAAAGCTCACTATTTCCCCACTTTCAGAATCGTGGTAGGACGACAGAAAACGCTGTTCAAGACGCTTGACTTTCACAAATTAACATTATATAATCCTGAAAGTGTAAGATACGGCAGTATAGTTGACTGAATAGGAGACAGACATGATAAAATTAATCGCAAGTGACCTGGACGGCACCCTTTTAAAAAACGGAGCCCAGGAATTACCGCCTGATATATTCCCGATCATCCGGGAATTACGGCAAAAAGGCATCCGCTTTGTCGCTGCAAGCGGAAGACAGTATTATAATCTCCGGCTTCTCTTTAAGCCTGTAAGGGATGAGATCTTTTATATCGCAGAGAATGGTTCTCTTTGTATCTGCAATGATAAGATCCTGTCAAAAGGACTGATCAGCCGAGAACTTGGAATCCGTATATTTCACGCAGTCAGAGAACACGGCGGCTGCCATTGTCTTCTGTCCTGCGAATCAGCCTGTTATACAGATTCGAAAGACCCGGAGTTCATCCATCATATCCGGAACGTTCTGCGCAACGACTTACGAGTTGTAGACCGTCTCGAAAATATTACGGAAGCATTTCTGAAAGTTGCTGTCTGTGATTTTAAAGGAACGGAAGATATAGAACCATATTTTCAAGGAAAGTTCGGCAAAGAGATCAAGATCACGACCTCCGGACTGATCTGGATTGATTTCATCGCTCCTAACGCCGATAAGGGATCTGCTCTTTCCCATCTGGCGTCGCACCTGGGGATCCGCGCAGACGAATGTATGGCGTTCGGAGACCGCTATAATGACCTGGAGATGCTGCAGTTCGTAGGAAAAAGCTACGCCATGTCCGACGCCGCGCCTGGCCTGTCAGAATACACAACAGACGTTACGGATTCCGTAGAAGATGTGCTCCGTGATTTTCTTAAGAAACTCTGAATAATCATGGGGCAGACATACATTCTCTTTACAAAGCTGTGAAAATATGGCATATTAAGACCTGATACATAGTAAAATGCCATGAGGATTTCATTATGAGAAAGATAATATTATTTTTTTTGAAGCCGCTTTCCTTTCTGCCTGCTCTGTGTATGATGTATGCAATCTACAGTTTCTCCGCACAGACAGGCGAGGTCTCCGGAAATCTAAGCTTTACTGTTAGTTATAAGATTGTTGAGATTGGAAATGATACGTTCGGCGTGGGACTGGATGAAGAACAGATCAGTTACTTTGCCACACGTATCGAATACCCGGTGCGGAAACTTGCGCACATGACCGAATACTTCTGTCTGGCGGTCGCCGTTTCCTTTCCTTTCTACGTGTATGGCCTGCGCGGATTTCCGCTTATGCTGGTCGCCGGATTGATCTGTGTCGCTTTCGCCGCCGGGGACGAATACCACCAATCCTTCGTTGCGGGACGCGGTCCTTCGAAAAAGGATGTTATGATCGACAGTATCGGCGCTTTCGGCGGTATCATCACCGTCCGGATCATCTGTTGGACTTTCCTTGCCCCCTTCCGCGTCGCAAAAAGGATAGAAGAACGGGCAAGAAGAAAAGAGATGGCACGCCGCAGAGCTGAGGAACGGGAAATGGCACGCGAGCGGGAAATGGCACGGCGCAGAGCTATGGCTCGCCGCAGAGCCAGAGAGCGGGATTATGATTATGATTATGATCATGACTATGAACACAAAACGGAAAACTCCGGAAGGAAAAGAGCTATACGGCAGACAACCAGACGGACAGCCCCGCAATCCGGACGCGAGTATCCGGAACATCCTGCGCCGAGGCGAAGACCAGAACACTCCCGGCGGAACGCACGCGGTTAAACGCTAGTGTGATGTATCATTGCATTAATCTTGAAGTCATTTATCGAAATGTAAATGTGTCATCACACTAGGTTCGAAGGCGTGCAGATGGCATGGATAGCAAGCGCTTATTCGTCAAGAATTACTTCTTCGATGTACTAACCACATTATATTCTAACATCTGAACAACTCTTGATAAACCTTCTCTGTCTTCCTCATCAAATCTTGCAATAAGCGGGCTGTCAATATCCAGTACGCCGATAACTTCTTCATCTTTGTGTATCGGGAGTACAATCTCTGACCGAGAGGCGCTGTCGCAGGCAATATGTCCCGGAAACTCATGGACATCCTCTACCAGTATGATCTCGTCTTTTTCCACCGCCGTTCCGCAGACGCCGCACCCAATCTGTATCTCTACACATGCCGGCTTCCCCTGAAATGGTCCCAAGATCAATCGTCCGTCCTTTATCAGATAGAATCCGACCCAGTTGATATCTGTCAGCGCCTGGTTCAGTAATGCGGATACATTTGCCAGGTTTGCTACCAGATCGGAAATCCCGTCTGTCAATCCTTGAATTTGGGTGCTTATAAGGCGGTATAATGTCTTCTTCTCTGTTGGATAGGTAATTGCCTGTTGTTTCATATATTTTCCCCCACATCTCTTTTAAATACTAAAATATAATTAAAAATTTCTTCCACTTTAGATCATGATGCTTTAGAAAGCATATCGTGGATATATTCCCGCAAGCCAATCTCTGTATCTATACCATACTTCTGGTTCACCGCAATATAATATTTCATAATCCTACCCTTCGGCAGAAACTCGCTGGACGGAATACTGTCCCCATAACCTTTCCTGGCCTCCATCCATGGATCTTCATTGTGGGTAATTTTCTCCATTGTTTTCCCGCCATACATTCCAAATGTATTTACGACAAGATCAATTACCTTCTTTTCATCATCTGTCAGTGCATCTTCATTTCCTTCCAGAAGTGCAAAGCGCGCATCATCGATCGGATTATACTTAAAATCTCTGAACAGGTCATATACCTCCGGATAAACCGGGCCATGTATCCATGCCCTGCAATCTTCCGCAAAGATAGGTTTTCCATATAACGCCAAATAAATGCCCTGGATAAAATACAGCAGTTTCTGCAGCATGAGCGGAGTTACTTCTTCCAGTTTTTCAAAGACATATGCAATCACCCCTAGCATCTTATCTGAGACGGAGAAAAGACTCTCTATACTGTCTGCTGCAGCTATTGCCTTTTTATATGCTGCATCCGTCAATTTCTCCCTGTTCTCCATAAGTTTCTGCTTCATATACACCGGAGAAGCCAGCGCTGCTTTGACAATATCTGAATATTCCTTAGACGGCACCTGTCCTTCCAGATATCTCGGTATTGTCACCTCTCCGAAACCAAGCGCAAGTGAAAGCGGTGCCTTGCCAATCTTATAAATCTTCATTAGTCTTTCAATATCTTCGTGCAACACAAGGCCTTCCGCTGCTCTATACTGCTCATCAATTTCCTGAACATTCTTATCAATGAGTCCGGGTATACTCATTTCCCCGCCGCATTCTGCGCATATAGCCACGGTGATGCTGAATGTGTAAGCCTTATCCCTTATAGACTTTACGATGTCCTTCTTCTGTAAAAGGTACTCCACTTCTTTCCTGCACTCTATGCAGAAGTCTCTTCTTCCCTTCTCTATCATAATGGCCACCTCTTTTCCTCCTAATTATTTGAAATAATATGTAAGCGGATATTTTTGTTCATGGAACGAGATCACAATCACAAAACAGTTCTCCAACTTGTTGAATTTGATATAAAGAGACACTGTTTTCTCTTCCGTTCCATTTCTCTCCAAAAGAGTGACATCCTTACCAAATACATATAGTCTTTCATGTTCGAATCCTTTATGTTCATTCTGTAGGATGTCTGAAAAATCTATTACAGTCAGGCTCAATATAATTTCCTTTGCTTTTGCTTCATCTATTATATAATCCAGGAACAGATTGATGTTATCCTGCCGTTTGGCATTCCGGTCAAGTCGGTATCTATTATTCTCAACAGCTTCCTTCACTTCAAAAAGATACTGCTCTATATCTTCTTTCCTTATATTCAATACTTCATCCTCCGCAGAGACTGTGATATGCTTTTTAATTTTCTTATCATTAGGATAACGCCATGATTGCTTTTTGTCAATATCCTATCACCAAAAGCGACAGGCATTTTCTCTTCCACTTCCCCATTTCCGCCTCCCGAAACTCCCCAAACATAATATCTGTTCCTTGATATTTTCTGTTTTGTGGTATTATATTTAAAGAAAGTGAAGGAAAAAGCCCCAATTTTCATTCACCACGCATGATTCCTATCTGTTTATCAGCCTTCGGACAATCTCCCTCACATCTCTATAAACACCCGATATTTAATTAAATTTCTCACTGAATATTTGCGCCTCTTTCTTGGAACTACAGAATACCAGACCTTTTACTCGTTCTCCACTATAACCATAATACTATGCGCGTTCAATCACATAATCTACACGTGTATCTGATGTCAACAGATTGTAATCTGATTTATCGTCTACAACTTTCCCATCCATTCGAAGATCTGTGATTCCAAAGTAGTGAAATGGACAAAGTAAATTCTCTTCCATAGCCTGCTGTAATCGGATCTCATATGCGATATGGTGACCAAATGCTTCAAATACATCAAAATCATCCGTTCGTTCTGGCGATGCCGTCATTCCTAACCAGAACGTCGGTTTGAAATAATCCATAATATTTTGATAACTTTCAGCTCCGGTTCGGCGGGCTTCATCAGCGTATGTCAAGATGGATCTAACAATTTTTTGCATAATAAAAGGACCACGTATCTCTACATGATCCTTGCATCAACAATTTTTCTATTTAGATTTGTAAACTTTCAGCATATTTGAACTGAATAATATCCCTCGGTGCAGTTTCAACATATGCCTGCTCTTTATGCATAAAGTTTATTATTTCATTCTTACTCATCTTTCCAAGCTTCTCTATTACTACATCCAAAATATCTTTCTCTTCATCTGATAATTCGGAAAAAGCTTGTTTCCCACTCAAAGAAAAATAATAAGCATTTGTCTCACCCATATCTACTTCTTCACAAGGAACATCCTAGACTCTGCTGATAGATTTGCTTTCGCTCCATTTAAAAGAGACAAAAACCATTCTGGATCCTGATTTATTTTCTTAAGAATGGTATCATGTGCCTTATCCTGCACTTGGTGGCTTTCGTATCTTGTAATAGTTTTACCACCCCAACCTAACAATAAGCATAAATCGCTTTGGCTTATACCATACTTTGCTCTAATTTCTCCTATTTGTGCTGATGTTAAAAGCCCTTCCTTTTTTCTATATGCATCCTTTAATCTGATGTCGTTATCCTGCATCTGCTGTTCATCCATGTAGAGTTCTTCTGCTAATTCGCAGAAGAAATACGACGCCTCATAATCGACTGTGCTATTCTTAAACGTAGCCTGATCCATAACAAGAACGGTTTTCACTTCATGTTCTTCCATACAGCATGAGCAGATTCTCTTTTCACTTTTAATGATCTTCATGTCCATGAAAACACCTCCTATTTTTTCTTATAAGGGAATCTTCTGTCCCGTTATAGACCTTTCCAAACTCACGCATCTCGCCTCTTTTCGGAAATCTTGTATCCTTTACTGTCTGCATATAGTCTTCCACTGATAACGTTAATAATTCTCGTTTTAATGCATCTACAGGATTTTCATCCGGAAATAGCTTATTTACAGTGTATTGATTTGTATATTTCTCGTCACGTTTTTCATCAACAACACGTTTAGCCCGAAAATCTATCTGCGCACCATTATTTAATGCGAATTTCAAATCTTGAATATACGCTTTTACTTCTAACTCACTTTCAATTCGAGCTTTTGTTTCTTCAGCCAACTCATTCCCTCCAAGGTATCAATTGATACCTATGTAATATATCCATTATTCGGTTTTGTCAACTGTTTATACCCCCATATTCAATTTTGCGACTGCGCACAAAAGACCCACCCGCCGTTCTATAGTAGATAGGTCTATAGAGATTTCGCTCCCCCCTACCGGTCATGCCAGCGATATTATTTTTCTTCTAAACTTTGGCGCAAAAACGATATGATATTTACAATTCCATTTAAGTCAGTTTACAAGGAACTACACGCAGACCGTGAAACGGGCTGCTGACAACAAACGGCGCTATGCTCCCGGCAAGGGGCATAGCGCCTGTTTGTTGTGGGGGTATCCAAAGGGGGCAGCGCCCCATTTGGCACACGACTTTGCGAAGCAAAGTGTAGTG
>Ga0209064_1001594_pt1 | contig 33280 bp, 36 predicted proteins | sample Inofromicrocosms_FD_187498 | JGI IMG/M metagenome (GOLD analysis project Ga0209064, IMG submission 187498) | Mouse cecum microbial communities from Vienna, Austria - Inoculum for glucosamine and mucus D2O microcosms (SPAdes) (version 2) | ecosystem: Host-associated > Mammals > Digestive system >... | reverse complement strand
CATAAAAACATAAGGAGGTTTCAGATCAATGGAACAGGAATACAGACATGCCATCGCGCTGATGCGCTATTCGGCCATCGCCCCGCTCATCCCCGGCCTGCCGGAAGGGTACCGGAATCTGGCGGACTATCTGAAGAAAACATCACAAAAAGGACTGCGGCAGATCCAGAAAGCTGGACGATGACCTGAAAGAAAAAATCTCATATCTGAAAGGGCGCTATCCCCGCATGGGTGCAGCCGCCATTTTCCGGCAGTTAAAGGAAGACGGCAGGAAACGCAGGGTATATGTGACCGCCCTGATCGATGACGCAAGACGCCTTGTCACCGGGGCAGGGGTGTTCTTCGAGGATACCTTCGTAAACCTCATGTCAGTGATGAAAGACGCTGTGGCAACGTACGGCGTGCCCAGGATGTTCAATTTCGATAACGGCAGCGCCTATAAGAACAGACGGATGGAGCTGCTGGCCGCCCGCATCGGAACCACCATCAATTACTGCAAACCCTATACCCCGACAGCCAAGGCCAAGGCAGAGGGGTGATTCCGGGCCATGAAGGACCAGTGGATGGCCTCCCTGGATATGCGGGATCTCCATTCCCTGGAGGCCCTTTCCGGAAGCCTGTGCGCCTATGTCCGAGGCTGCAACCTTTCCGCCCATTCCTCCCTTAAGGGGAGCACCCCTCAGGAACGTTCCTTCTCCGAGCCGGAAAAGGTACGCCGTCTCCCGGAAGAAAAGATGAAAACGGATTTCCTCCTGGAACTGGAGCGCAGGGTATCCGCAGACAGTGTGGTCACCATCGGGAACGTGGAGTATGAGGTGGACATGCGCTTTGCCAGGCAGAGGATACGGCTGCGCTGCTCCCCGGGCATGGAAGAGGTCTATGTGGCAGAGGCGGACGGCACCCTGCTCCCGGTAAGGCTCTTGAACAAGCAGGGGAACGCTTCCGTGAAGCGGGAAAAACCCCTCCTTTCCGAAGGGGGTGGGGGATAAATGGAAAAAAGACATTCCATGAAGGTTCCGCGTTTTGGGCTGGAATTCAACCCTTTCCTGAAGAATTCCAAAGAGATCCTGGTGGAGGCGGCCCAGTACCGGGAGGCCCTCTTCCGCCTTTCCTACCTGGCTAAGACAAAGGGCTTCGGACGGCACGCCCCGTGTGCTTAACCGCCTCTGCTGCCAGAGCCTGCTGTGTGCAGATGCAAAAAAGCTGGATCTGGTGGATGCCGACACAGTCATGCAGGCCATAAACGACTGTGAACTGGGATAGAAAAGTACCTCCGGGATGCACAGACCTTTCTGGGCTGTGAGATCCTCACTCTCATAGATTTTCTGAAAGAGAGAGGGCTGCTGTATGCGTACCTGCGTTATAAATATCCTGAACCACTGACAGCGGAAGAGGAACTTCCATTCTGACCTTTTCAGGAAGACATACCCCTGCGCAATTAACAACAATTTATGAGGGCAACGCCAACGGGAAACTATCTGACAGCAGATTTCAAATGCTCTCCGACGATTACGAACAGGAGCAGGAAGAACTGCGGGAAAAGCTGTTGCGATTGAACGAAGAAATTAACGAACAAGAAGAACAAACAGAGAACATTGACAGGTTTATCAGCAAAGTACGGAAATATCTTGACTTGGACGAATTAACGCCCTCTGTTTTAAACGATATGGTAAAGGCGGTGCACGTTCACGCGCCGGATAAGTCAAAGGGGCATAGGGAACAGCAGATTGACATTTCTTATGACCTTGTGGGAATACTCCCCACGTCTTTACTGAATGACCGGCAAAATGGAGAAACGGCATAGTCCACAAGCTACGCCGTTCCCCGAAAACATTTCCAATACTGTCTTATGAGTGCCGCCCTAACGGCCAGCTCTTTACAAAATTTCGCTGCACTGGTGAAACAATAAATTATTCCTCATATCCATTAGGATTATTGCTCTGCCATCTCCAGGAATCTTCGCACATCTCTTTAATCCCGTTCTCAGCCACCCAGCCTAACTCTTCCTCTGCCTTAGCTGCATCGGAATAGCAGGTTGCAATATCCCCTGGCCTTCTGGGCTTAATCGTATAAGGGATTTTAACCCCAGTAGCCGCTTCAAAGTTTTTCACAATATCCAGGACACTGTATCCTGTGCCTGTACCAAGGTTATAAATGCAAAGCCCCGCTTTTTCTTCAATCTTCTTCAGCGCCTTAACATGGCCTTTGGCCAAATCTACCACATGGATGTAATCCCTTACTCCTGTTCCGTCCGGCGTGTCATAATCATCCCCAAAAACGCCCAGTTCCTTCAGCTTACCTACTGCCACCTGGGTGATGTAAGGCATCAGGTTATTAGGAATACCGTTCGGGTTCTCCCCAATGGTACCGCTCTTATGCGCTCCGATAGGGTTAAAGTAACGCAGAAGAATTATGTTCCATTCCGGATCCGCTTTCTGAATATCCATCAAAATCTGCTCTAACATGGATTTTGTCCAGCCGTATGGATTTGTACACTGACCTTTGGGGCATTCCTCTGTAATCGGAATCATTGCCGGATCTCCATATACCGTTGCCGAGGAAGAGAAAATGATGTTCTTTACCCCGTGTTTCCTCATCACATCCACCAGCGTCAGCGTTCCTGCTATATTATTCTCATAGTATTCCCAAGGCTTAGCAACCGATTCCCCCACTGCTTTAAGCCCTGCAAAATGGATACAGGAATCAATTTTCTCTTTTTCAAAAACACTTTCCAGAACTTCCCTGTCCAGAATATCTGCCTTATAGAATGGAACCGCCTTTCTGGTAATTTTCTCCACCCGTTCCAATGACTTCTCGCTGGAATTGCTCAGATTATCCAGAACCACCACATCATAACCTGCATTCTGTAATTCCACCACCGTATGGCTTCCTATATACCCCGCTCCACCTGTTACTAAAATTGCCATTTTTCTCCTCATTTCTGCGCGGCTTTTTGTGCATGCCAGGTTCGTGAATGCCGCGCAGACACAAACCCGGGATTGAAAATTTTCAATCTTCCCCTTATGCCGCCTATGGCGGCATCAACAATCCGTTTGTAAAACTTAAATTTCTTAACAGTCCGGATGCCTGTACCAGACAGGATAATTGAACTGCTCCATACCTATCCTTAGTCTACTCCTATACTTATTTTTTTCAATACGATAATGTTATACATGGCTGTCAAAATGTTATCTGCTGTTCCTCGTGGCTCAAAGTTCTATTCCGTTCATCCTGCATAGTTCTCTGGCCGTTTCTACCGAATCAATTCCGGCAGCATTTTTGATAGGGGCAAATTCCCTGTTCCTGTCCACTTCATAGGCAAGGCAGTTATCCACCTGATGTATCATATCCAGCACCAGGGTTTCATATTTATAGCCGTTTGGCGCTTCCGGTTCTATATAATTTCCTTCTTCATCCATATAGGGAATCTGTTTTTCCACCACATGAAGAGGCAGCTGCCTGTCCATGACATCTTCCAATTTCTGTGTCTTAAAAATATAATTGAGTATTACGCCAAAATCATAGGCGGGGCTTCCGTCTGCATTTTTTGCCTCTTTCATTTCGTTAGTCAATTCATAATATTCTACAATAGATGGCCTGCCGTCTTCCAGGCAAAGAGCCCCCACCCTCTCATCCGGGCTGTTCTTCCTGACTACTTTTGCTCCCGCCACACATCCGTTAACCAAGGTGGCTCCAATAAAGCAGGGGTCTGCAATGCGCTGTAATACATTGTCTACGGCAAATACATTCAGCCATTCAATATCCCCTTCCCTCACAATGTCCAGAAGCCCGCATTTATTCATAGAAGAAAACCATCCGCCGTTCCCATTAGGGGAAGTGGAAATTTTCCACTTTTCTTCCATATACACTTTTCCGTCATAATCCGATGCCGGAACCACATCTTGAACAAAAAAACTTACATAGTCTTTGCTATAGCCAAAATAACCTTTTTCTTCAAAAAATTTTACCGTCGTATCGTGATTTTTGTCGCTGGTCATAACGAATAAGTGTACCCATGCCCCAGCCTGCCTCACCACATCCAGCATGTTCTCTATGATTCTTTGGAAAATATAGACCGGCTTTGTCATCCCGATATCGAACATTCCCTTAGGGCACTCAGATCCCAGCCTGGTTCCCATTCCTCCTGCCAGAAGAACAGCGCCGATTCTTCCCTTACGTATCTCCTCGATTCCGGCCGCTGTGTACTCCTCTTTGTGCTTTTCAATTTCCGGCATCTGCATGGCTGCCAGAGGTGCGATTTTCCCCTTTTCATTGGTGGTATTTTCCTTACAGTATTTCAACACCTCAAAATCGAGTTCTGCTATCTGGCCAAGCAGCGCTTCCCTCTTTTCCTCCGGCAATTCCTCATAATACTTCAGCACATGCAGCTGGCCATATTTCTCCAGCTTTCCATACGCTTCCTCGTAGTTCATTCTTTACCTCATTTCTGCGCAGCTTTTTGCGCCTGTTAAGTTTGTGGATACTGCGCAGACAAAACCTTGGGACATATCCGGCTTGCAGAGGCTGCGCCCACATAATCTTTCCGTTCCTTATATTTTTATCCGAAAACTATACTATGTGTATCATAGCAAATTATTGGATAAAATGCAATCAATTGCCAAGGATGCCGCATACAATAATATACAAAACAGTAATCTTTGCCCACGCCCCATCTCCAATCATTCAGGCCATACCTTGATTGATTCCCAAACTTTTCCGGCATGTCAGGCAAAGGAGCGAAAATTCTATGATAATATATGTGGTTCAATCAGGAGATACCATTGACTCCATTGCCTCTTATTATGATATTGGTACAGATTCCATTATTTACAATAACCAGCTATCCTATCCCTACCGGCTGGCAATAGGGCAGGCGCTGCTGCTTACAGTAAATGAAAATAACGGGAACAATGATGTGGCAAAAAGAACTGTGGTGTCCGGCGGCTATGCCTATCCCTTTATCCGGCGTTTCACGCTTACAGAAACTCTCCCTTATCTTACAGATTTATTTGTTTTTTCCTATGGTTTTACCACGGAAGGGGAATTAATCCCGCCATCCCTGGACGATACATGGATGATTGAACTTGCCCTTATGAACAATACACGCCCTATCCTTACCCTAACGCCTTTTGGAAAAGACGGTCAGTTCAGTAATTATTTAATTAATGTTCTTGTCAATAGTCCTTCTATACAGGAAAACCTAATTGATAACTTGCTGGGAACTATGTCCGGGAAAAATTATGGGGGAATAGATATTGATTTTGAGTATATTCTGGCCGAAGACAAAATAGCTTTTTCCCAGTTTGTAGAAAGAGTACGCATTGCCGCCAATAAGGCCGGTTATCCTGTATCCGTGGCTCTTGCACCCAAAACCTCCGATGACCAGCCAGGGCTTCTCTATGGCGGAAAGGACTACCGGCTTCTGGGCGAAGCCGCCAACCACGTGCTGCTTATGACCTACGAGTGGGGATATACTTATGGGCCGCCAATGGCCGTCGCCCCTATTCACAAGGTGCGGGAAGTAGTGGAATATGCCCTTACCCGTATCCCCGCAGAAAAAATAAATCTGGGGATTCCCAATTACGGTTATGACTGGCCCCTTCCTTATGAAAGAGGCAAAACAGCCGCCCGTACCATCAGCAATACCCAAGCCATAGAAATCGCCATTGCGCATAATGCCGTCATTGAATTCGACCAGGTATCCATGTCGCCCCACTTCACCTACGAACAGGACGGCATACAGCACGAAGTCTGGTTTGAAGACGTACGCAGCCTAAAGGAAAAATTTTCCCTGATTCAGGATTACCGGTTACGAGGCGCCGGATACTGGCAGATTATGAACCTATTCCGGGCGAACTGGCTTCTCCTGGCCGACACTTTTTATATCTCCCCTCCAGGCCCTTTCTGACCATATTTCCATGCCAGCCTGTCTATATTTCTTCGGCAGGCTCATCTTCCTGAAGCCTTAAGCCTGCCGTACTGGTTACCGGAAGGGAAAAGACAATGGATTTGGCTTTGCTGTTCATTCCAGCCTGCTCCATGATTGCCTTCATAATTTCATTTTTCCCCTTTGATTTGGTAACAATAAATATCATTTCCTTCTCCGCGGCGATCGACACGCCCAGGAATTGTTCCGCTTTTTCCATTCCGGTTCCCTTGGCATGAATCACCGTACCGCCGCCTGCCCCTTTTTCCCTGGCCGCATCCATAACGATATTGCTGTACCCCTGATTCAAGATGACTATGATTAATTCGTATTCTGTCTCCTTCAACACGGTTTCCTCCTCTTTTTCAAAATTCTGTCCATCCGTCAGAAACTGGAGAGCCTTCTTTCCCCCAATACTGGAAAACGGAATTATAAATGCAATTCCTGTTCCCGGCACATCGATATGCATTTTTTTCTGCAGCCCCTTCTTCAGGAGGCGCCACATTTCCCTGGTCACTACGGCAGCCATTACCGCCTTTTCCGTAGCTTCCAGCCCGAAATAGTCCAGCACATCGCTGTTTGCTGTTCCTGCCCCCAAAGTGCTTAAAATAACTGACAAATCATTTTCTTTATAAAACGACAGCATTTTGGAACCGATACTCCTATTTGTGATTGTTATCATCATATATACTTTACTCATCTTTATAACCATGCTCCTTTCCAAAGCCCGGAGACTTTAGTGCGAAACGCAAACTTGCGCAGCACTAATCTCCAGATTGAAAATTTTCAATTTTCAATCTTTACCCCATTTCTGCGCGGCTTTTGCGGCCCGGCATTGACGGAACTTTACGCATGTCAAGCTTGTGGATACAGCGCAGACACAAACTTAGGATTGTAAATTTTCAATCCCGCCCTCATTTCTGCGCGGCATTTCAGCGCATAACCCAGTTCAGTTTCTACAACTCTATAATATCGTCATCCCCAAGCAAATCAAATGCTTCCTGAAAACCCACCACTGCAGGCTGTAATGCGGGAACAGCTTTGGCCGAGCGTATCCGATACACAAGCCCCAATATCTGTATGGTAATTAACGGGGTCATAGCGACCATGGCAACCACGCCAAAGGCATCCGTTACAATATTTCCGCCCACACTATTGCATGCCCCCATGGCAAAAGGCAGAAGAAAGGTCGCTGTCATTGGCCCGGAGGCCACACCGCCGGAGTCAAAAGCAATCGCCGTAAATATTTTCGGCACGATAAAGGACAGAATAAGGGCAATCCCATACCCTGGAATGATGAACCACATAATGGAAATTCCCGTCAGCACCCGTATCATAGCCAGCCCTAAGGATATGGACACACTGATAGAAAGGCTCATGCTCATGGACTTTGCCGACACCGCACCGGAAGTAATCTCCTCTACCTGTTTCGTTAACACATATACTGCGGGCTCAGCCAACACGATAAAATAGCCGATAAGCATACCGACGGGAACAATAATCCACCGGAATGCGTTGGACGCAATCACCTGCCCCAGATAATTACCGGCTGGCATAAATCCCACATTTACCCCTGTCAGGAAAAGGAACAGTCCTATGTAAGTATAAACCAGGCCGATTCCTATTTTAATCAAAGTACGTTTCTGTATCCCCTTAAAAATCAGTTGAAAAATACCGAAAAAAGCCAGAATCGGGAAAAGGGAAACCGCCATTTCCCACATATATTCCGGAAACCCTTCGGCAAACATCCCCCATAATTCCACGGAACTATTGATATCCGGAATCTGTTTGGGAACATAGGATGCCCCTTCCGGATGGTAAATCAGACCCAGCACAAGTACGGACAGAATAGGGCCGATGGAACAAAGCGATACCAAACCGAAACTGTCATCCGAAGCATGCTTATCGTTTCGGATGGCCGCAATACCAACGCCAAGGGCGATGATAAAAGGAACCGTCATAGGGCCTGTGGTCACGCCCCCCGCATCGAAGGCCACAGCCAGAAAGTCTTTGGAAACCAAAAAAGCGAGCACGATGGCAATCCCATAAAAAAAGAGAAGCATATACGATAAAGGAATTCCAAAAAGCATACGCAGTACCGCTACTACCAGAAAGACCCCGACTCCGAAGGCCACCGCAAAAATAAGAACAAGGTTCGGTATGGATGGCACCTGCTCTGCCAAAACCTGTAAATCCGGTTCCGATATGGTAATTACAAGCCCCAGGATAAAACTCAGTAAAATAATTACCGACAGCTTCCTCGATTGGGTCATACAAGTTCCCACCCTTTCACCCATTGGCGTCATAGAAAGTTCCACACCCAGAGTAAAAAACATCATCCCCGCCACCAAAAGCACCGCCCCTAGCAAAAATGCCATCAGTATGCTAGGGGATATAGGAGCAATTGTAAAGCAAAGCACGAGAACAATGCCGATAATAGGAATCACTGCTTTTAGCGCTTCATTCAATTTTTCCTGCAGCTTCGTTCTGTATAACCTCAATTCCTCTCCCGCCTTTCTATTCCAGTTCCGCAAGTTCTCTTCCAGTGCCCCTTCTCGCGGAGCAATTTCTCCTCTGCTTCGCAGACGCGAAATTCTCCGTGGCACTGGCCGTTCTCTTGCTGTTTTCCAGTTCCGCAAGTTCTCTTCCAGTACCCCTTCTCGCGGAGCAATTTCTCCTCTGCTTTGCAGAAGCGAAATTCGTAACAGTTCAGCCTTTCAGCTTCACTGTTATGGAATCCGTCTGTTTCGAATTTTACCTCATTTCCTTTTCTCTATATCATTGTATTCCCGCTCCATCATCACGCTCTTATAGGCAGGGCGGATAATTTTGTCCGCGTTAATCAATTCCTCCAAGCGATGTGCGCTCCAGCCCACAATCCTGGCCATGGCAAAAATGGGAGTATAAAGTTCTAACGGTATATCCAACATGCTGTATACAAAACCACTGTAAAAATCCACATTCGCACTTACGCCTTTATAAATATTCCGCTTTTCCGCTATCACCTGGGGAGCAAGGCGCTCAATCATCGAATATAGCTTAAAATCCTCCTTACGTCCTTTGTCCAACGCCAGCCTTTCCACAAAGCTCTTGAAAATAGTGGCCCTTGGATCCGAAATGGAATACACCGCATGCCCCATCCCATAAATCAAGCCGCTTTTATCGAATACTTCTTTATTTAGCATCCGGGCAAGGTAATCTTTTACTTTGTCCTCGTCATTGACGTCTTTCACATTCTTTTTAATGTTCGCCATCATTTCCACTACTTTGATATTCGCACCGCCGTGTTTCGGCCCTTTCAGGGAAGACAGCGCCGCCGCGATAACCGAATAAGTATCCGATCCGGAAGAAGTGACTACACGGGTGGTAAAAGTGGAGTTATTTCCGCCGCCATGCTCCATATGCAGCACCAGGGCAATATCCAATACCTTTGCCTCCAGTTCCGAATATTTCATATCCGGGCGCAGCAGGCGAAGGATATTTTCCGCCGTGGACAGGCTGGCATCGGGCCTGTGAATATAAAGGCTGTCATCCCTTTCATAATGGTTATAGGCCTGATAGCCGTATACGGAAAGCATGGGGAACACACTAATCAACATCATACATTGCCGCAGGACATTGGGAATGCTTAAATCCGCCGCCTGCTTATCATAGGAAGCCAGGGTCAGCACGCTCCTCGTCAGGGAACTCATAATGTCCTTACTGGATGCCTTCATAATTACATCCCGCGTAAAATTGGTGGGAAGCGTCCGCAGCATCGCCAGCATCCCCTTGAATTCTTTCAGATGGGCCTTGTCCGGCAAATCACCAAACAACAAAAGATATGTAATTTCCTCAAAGCCAAATCTGGCGCTATGTTCAAATCCACTGACCAAATCAATGATATCATATCCCCGGTATAGCAGCCTGCCTTCGCAGGGAACCCTTTTCCCATCCACAATCTCCTGGGATTTTATAACAGAAATATTGGTAAGCCCTGCCAATACCCCTTCCCCGTTTTTATCCCTGAGCCCCCTTTTTACACCATATTCTTCATACAAATTGGTTTCTATATGATTATTTTGCTTACACACATCACCATATTTGGCTGTATATTTTTCCATTTGCTCTCTTCTACTGCTTTTTGTCATTATAATCCTCCATTTCTTTACTAAGAATCAATGCAAGACTGTACTATCTCCCGTGTCAGTTCTTCATCAATATTGCGTGCAATCTTTCTGGCTACCTGGCTCATCATTTCCCGCTCTTCTCCAGTGACATTTTTGAAAACTATATCCATCAGCTTTTCCCGCATCTTCAGCAATTCCTGACATACTGGCTCTGCTTCCTGTGTCAGCATCAGATGAATGCATCTTCTGTCCTGTCCATCCGGCACCCCTACCAGATATCCGCATTCTGTCAAGTGGTCAATGGCATGGGATATATGGGCCTTGGAAAAATACTTATTTTCCGCTATATCACGGGCCGTATTTCCTCTGCCCTTTTTCAAAAAAAGCAATACTTCTATTTCCACCTTATGTAGTCCATATTTTTCTGTCATAAGATTACTCTTTTTTTCATAAAGCTTCTTAAACTGCTGGCCATGTAACAATGTTTCAAATTCGGTATCCATTTTTATTCCCATTTCTGCGCGTTTTCAAATTTAAACCTCTTTTTGTTTTTTGAAGCTGCTGGCTTTATATTGTTTATTCTTAAACTGTTTTGCATCGAACAGTTCATTACTAAACTATATTCTCATAAAAATGGAAATATGTCAAGAATGCTGACCGGGACTTGACGCTAAGATTGCGCTAAGAAACCCTCACGCCGCTTTTCCTATACCTTTTCGCCTACTATACTATAAGAGACATAGAGTATGGACTGATGCTTCTTTAAATGCATCGACTCTTGGAATCTAATACAACATGGAGTTTTCACTATGAACATCGGACTTTTACTAATCACTATTATCGGAGGTACTGCCGGTATTGCTTCTACTTTATATTTGCTTTTCAGCTTTCCTATTATTATCATTTGGAAAATTTACCGGAAAATCGCAAAGGGGATTCCCTTAACAAAATAACTCTATCCAGAAGAGCAGTTACAAAGAAAGAGCAGATGTGGTTTGTGAACTGGAATCCTATAAGGCAGTACGTTGGTATACGTGGGCGTTTTTAACGCCTCCGCATCCAAATCTATGCAAATCAAATACCCCGCGGGAATAAGTTCGGAAATCGAATTGCTGCCTTCTAGCGCCTATGCCACTCCCTTGTGCAATCGGCTCCAATAGGCTGACAGGCGTTTCATTCTCTCCTTGAAGAGCGCACACTGCCCCGGCTTCTTTTCGTACCCCTTTTCTATATCATAATTGGGCATCACACAGACGTTTTCTTCTATCTCCTGCCGCTCTTCGTCCATTTCCAATACTAACAGTTCTTCCATATGCACATCAAGCATCCGGCTCAGCATAAATAAATGGTCCAAGGTCGGAAGCACCTTCCCTTTAAACCATCGGTAAATCGGCTGCGGACAGGATAACCCCAAATATTTCTGAACATCCTTTACTGTATACCCCTGCTCCGAGACTTTTTCCCTCAGCAAAAGCCCTGTTTTTTCCATATTAATGTTAGGATATATGCGGTTCGCATTCTCCATATATATTTTCCCCCTCGAAGTTTGCTATAAGGGTTAGAGTATCAAAAGACCTAATCCCAGAAGGTTAAAAAAGAGTTGGCCCAGCGGCCAATTCCTAGTGACTGACAACGCTGTGGCGTAATTATCCTATATTATAAAAAAGTGCCTATAATGCAGCCATGGGGTAAACCTCAGGCCAGTCAGTTTATTGCCAAACCCTCTTCATGGATTTCAGCGTGTCTCCACGCCTGCAAAATAAGTAATATACGAACTATTATCATTTACACAAAGAAGTTTATTGACTGCCATTCACAAAAAGTTCCCTACCAAAAAACGATTCATGAGTTTAAGATTTTCCTTTTACAGAATATCTCCTTGCAATATGACCCCATTGCCGGGAAACTGAGTTTGAGATTTTCGCATTACAGGCACTGCCTTCTCTTCAACTGTTTTGCAATTTTCAATTGTTATCTGATTTTTTACTATTATCTGATTTTTTACTGTTATCTAATTTTTCACTGTTATCTGATTTTTTACTGTTATCTAATTTTTCACTGTTGTTTCATTTCAACTATCCCTAAACGGAATGCGCGTATTGATACTTGGCTGATGCCAGGCAACGAGCCGGCCTTCATACCAAATCAGTTTAATATTATATGCGTAGTGGCGTTGGACACCTTAATCTGGGTTTCCAGTTCTGCAATCAGCTTCTCCTTACGCTCCTTCAGCTGCTGCATCTTTTCCACAATGCCCAAAGGGTCCACCAGTTCCGCCTTATTTTCCTTAACATATGCATCCACTACCGCTAAAGGCTTTGTTTCTTTTGTCCTTGCATCCTTTCCCAGAATGCTCAGCCTCATACTTTCCGCCATATCGTCCAGATGCCGGTTCTTCGCATTCATGGACTGGATGCACCTTTCATACTCTTCCTGCATCTTATCATACAGGCTGTTCTCAAAGCTTTTCCCTTCATATCCGTTCACTGCCTTCAAACGGTTTCTCAAAGAAATCGCTCCTGCCACCGTATACTCCCCATAGGATGTTTGAATCTTAGTATTGGCATTGGAGGCTACAATGGCCGCATCAATCTTCTGATACCGCTCCACCAAATCCATAATCTGCTGGAAAGCCCTTTGCGCCTGCTTCGCATATTCTTCCCTGGAAAGGCGCTTCCCTGCCGTCCGCTCTTCATTATGCTTTGCCATATCTACAAAACTCGCAGCCTTAATCTTATCCATAATCTTATGAATCAGCAGCTCTCTTTCATCCAACGCTTGTGTTACCAATAACTGACCGCCCATTTTCCCAACCTCCTCACTCTGCTTATAGGAATATCATACCCTATTTATCCCCAATTGTCATTGGACGGCTAGTCCAATCCAAAATTTTTTTCGGAAACACAGCCAACTCACATTCCCCCATACTGTCTCATCAGCCTGGCCGCCTCTTCCCTCATCTGCCCTATTACCTTTTCCGGCCCTGTAATTTTGGCGCCTTCCCCTAATCCTATCACCCAGGAAAGGAACTGGCGGCTGACCGCCACCTTCACATGGACGGCAAAATGCCCCTCATCCTTCTTCATTAAAATTACATCTTTGCCGAATCTGTCTATCATCACGCCGGCAAAAGAATTTTCGCATTCCAGCTTTACCGTCTCCTCTTCCCCGCCAAACATCCCGAACATTTTCCGGGTATAAACCGCCATATCGAACCGGCGGAAACATTCCTCGCCTTCCCGCTTAACCCCCGTTGTTTCAATATGAAGCATCTTATCCACCCGAAAATGCTTGATTTTATCTTCCCCTGCATCGAACCCAATCAAATAATAATTTTCATTGCTCCAGGAAAGAGCCCAGGGGCTGATTTCATAAAGCGCGCCGTTTCTTCTCAGTTCCATCTTCTTTTCTACATTCCATTGATAATATTGAAATGTAATTTGAGAATTTGCCCCGATCGCAGCATGAATCATATCCACGTTATAGTAAATGCTTTCGTTCATTGTTTTGACGCGCTCCGCCACATAGACCTGACGGTGAAGCCATGAAGCTTCGTATTTGCTGGCCAGACTTTCTATCTTTTTTATCAGTTCATTGGACTTTTTAGCCGTAATAAACCTTGCAGACTGGACAGAATCCACCAGCAGTTTCAATTCTGCCAGTTCGAATTGACGCTTTCCTATCGAGTAATAATAAGTGCGCCCCTTCTGCCTGCCAACGATATCCAGGCCATACTGCCGTAAGCTTTCGATATCTCCATAAAGGCTTTTCCGCTCCGCCTGTATCCCGTAGGCTTCCAGGGAATCTATGATTTCCTGCATCGTAATGCTATGTTCTTCGTCCGTTTTTTCCAATAATATCTTCATCAGATACAAAATTTTTAATTTCTGGTTTGCCCCTTTTGCCATTTCCCCTCTCACTCTTCCACCATCAGGCAGTTCCTTATTTTAACGCTTTTTCATCCACCGGATCACCAGCCTGAGAATCCGCCGGAACAGCCCGGCCAGCAGGACTGTCACAAGCAATATTGCGATGGCAGATACAATAATTCCTATCCAGAATCCACTGCCTATTTTTCCGGCTAAGAATACGGATGTAGGCCCATCCGCCCCGCCTATTATAGTAACAGATTTAGCCGCCATAAGATTCGCACCTCTTTCTCAACTCTTCCCATCTCCTGTCCACTTCCGCCTGAAACGCACCGATATAATCCTGATTTTCCGGCTTAAACAAGTGCTTGAACCTTCCCTGCCTTTTCAAAAAGTCTTCAATCGGAAGCTTCTTCTTCGGCTCATAATTCAGAATCCATTTACCATCCACCACTTCAAACAGCGGCCAATAACAGGTTTCCACCGCCGATTTGCAGATATTCATCAGTTCCGGGGCATCATACCGCCATCCCCTTGGGCAGGGCGCCAAGACATTGAGGAAAGCGGCTCCCGGAGTATAAATCGCCTTCTCCGATTTCACATACAAGTCTTTCATATTCCCAATAAAAGTCGTCTGCCCCACGTACGGGATATTATGGGCCGCCATAACCGCCGCCAAATCCTTCCTGGCCTGGGGCTTCCCGGCCGACTTTTTCCCCGCAGGCGTTGTGGTAGTATCCGCAAAAGAAGGCGTGGCCGAAGAGCGCTGGGTACCGGTATTCATATAGGCTCCATTGTCATAGCAGACATACACCATATCGTGCCCCCGCTCCATAGCGCCGGATAGAGACTGCAGCCCGATATCATAAGTCCCCCCATCTCCGCCAAAAGTAATGAACTTATATTCCTCTTTTATTTTCCCCCTCTTCTTCAGCGCATTATACGCCGCCTCCACCCCTGAAAGGGTAGCCCCCGCGTTCTCAAAGGCGCTGTGGATATAACTGTCTTCATAAGCCGTGTAAGGATACATATAGGTAGACACCTCCAGGCATCCCGTAGCATTCCCTACCACTGCCCTATCCCCGGGATGCAGTGCCTTCAATACATTCCTCACTGCTATCGTGCCGCCGCACCCGGCACACATTCGATGCCCAGGCGCCAACCGCTCTTCCCTTTCCTGTATCTCCTTAAAATCAAATTTCACATCCATCTCTATGTTAACCATGCTCCTTTCGCCCATTCTCCTGCCAGATACATGCAAAACCAACAAACTTGCTGAATATTCCGGCAAACCATATTGTCAGAATCTTCCCCCAGCCTGCCGCTTTACAGCCCAACACTGCTGCTTACTCACGCAGCCCAAGATACGGATACTGTTCAAATATCTTCCCTTCTTTTGCCATTTCCCGCAAATCCCCATACACTTTTTCCATATCTTCCACCCGAACATCCCGGCCTGAAAGCCCATAAACAACATTCACTGCTTCCGCCGTCACTTTCGCCCGGTACATAGCCGCCATCAGTTCTGCCCCTAAAGGCCCTCCCTGCGTACTGTAACTTTCGCACCGGTCCATAACAGCAACCGCCTTACAGCCCCGTAACTCCTTTGCCAGTTCCTCCCCCGGAAAAGGACGGAATACCCGGACCTTCACAAATCCGGCTTTCACCCCTTTTTCCCTTAGCCTGTCCACCGCATCTTTGGCCGTTCCTGATACGGAGCCAATGGCTACCGCCGCATATTCCGCATCCTCCATCCGGTATGCCTCATAAAATCCATAGTTCCTTCCCGACATAGCCGCGAATTCCTCCGCCACATCCAGGATAACCTTCTTTGAACGTATCATCGCTTCCGCCTGTGCCTTCTTTGCTTCCATACAATAATTGGAAACCGCATAAGGCCCTACGGCCATCGCTTCCTTTTCATTTAACAGATAATGCTCCGGACAATATTCACCCACGAATTTTTTCACCGGTTCATCTTCCAGCAGGCTGATGTTCTCCACCGCATGGCTGGTTATAAATCCATCCTGGCATATCATAACAGGAAGATGCACATCCCGATGCTCCGCAATCCGGTACGCCTGCAGCATATTATCATAAGCTTCCTGATTGTTTTCCGCATAAATCTGTATCCAGCCCGAATCCCTTGCCCCCATGCTGTCGGAATGCTCCGCATTGATGTTCAAAGGCCCTGTCAGACCCCTGTTCACCACCGCCATTACGATTGGCAGACGGCTGGAGGCCGCCACATATACCACTTCCCACATCAGGGCAAGCCCCGCCGATGATGTGGCCGTCAGAGTCCTGGCTCCGGCCGCGCTGGCCCCGATGGCCGCGCTCATAGAGCTGTGTTCGCTCTCCACCGGGATAAATTCCGTATCGATTTCCCCGTTTGCTATCATATTGGATACAAACTGGGGGATTTCCGTAGAAGGAGTAATTGGGAACGCCGGCATAACATCCGGGTTAATCTGGCGCACCGCATATGCAGTCGCTTCGTTTCCTGACATACTGGTTCTGATTGCCATCTATTTTCCCTCCTTCATCGAAATCGCCCCGAAAGGGCATGCTTTTTCGCAGATTCCGCAGCCTTTGCAATGCACTAAATCAAAGCCGTCTCTTTTTTTATTCTCTACCGGAATACAGCTGTCCGGGCAATAGGGTACACAGAGCAGACATTGTCTGCACTTTTCTTCCTCCCATACCGGCGTCTGCGTCCGCCATTCCCCCGTCTCAAACAGGCGTGAGGTGGCCGGCTCGAAAATTTTCAGCCCTTCCGTCAAATCCTGCCATTTTGTTTCCTCATTTATCTGTGCTGCTTTCAACTCCATTACCCCACCTCCGTCAAAGCCAGTTTCAGCGCTGCCATATTCCCAGCCAGCACTTCCGGTTTTTTTGCGAATTTATGCGCCAGCGATTTTTCCATTTCCCCTAAAAAAACATCCGTGCCGATGACGCCGGAAATCTTCACTAATGCCGCCAGCATAGGGGTGTTGGGGAAATATTGGCCCATCGTTTCCATGCACACATGATAAGCGTTCAGAAGATATATTTCCCCCTGATATCCATTGAGCAACGGGAGGATTTCCTGCTTTTCCTTCTGGGTGTTGATTAAAATTCCGCCGGTTGTTTTCAAACCTTTTGTTACGTCCACCGTATGTAAAAGAGTATCGTCAACTACCGCCACATAATCCGGTTCGTATATATTGGAATGTACACGGATTTCACCATCGCTAATCCGGTCATAGGCGGTAATGGGCGCACCCATCCTTTCCGGTCCGTATTCAGGAAATCCCTGTACATGCTTTCCTATATTAAATGCCGCTTCCGCCAACAAAAGAGCCGCCGTCTTCGCCCCCTGGCCTCCCCTGCCATGCCAGCGTATTTCTGTCAGTGCTTCCATTTGCTTCCTCCATTCCGTAAGTAATTTTTTATACGTTCTAACATTTTCTTCCAGTCTTTTATGCAAATACATTTGTCCGTATTACAAGAACAATCTTGAATAGTATACGATAAAAATGGAGATTTGTAAAGATAGGAAAAAGTTGGCCAAACGGCCAACTCCAAAACTTACATTTCTCCAAACAATTTTCCATACAAAATACAGATAATTTCCTGCCCGCCACACTACCCATGAAAATTGATTCCTGTACCTCCTATCTTCCACCTACGCCAACTCATACTTCACCACATCCATAACTACCCTGCCGTCCGCAAAGAAAGATATGCCATCCGCAGAAGGGTCCGTATAAAAGGTAGCCGAAAGCACATATTCCCCGTCATTGACAAAGACCTCCGCGCTGTAATTATCCAAGATAATCCTGATTTTAATCCTTCCGTTTCCACTTCCGTTGTCATCCCTTACCAGGCAGCGGCGTTGGTGGATAATCGCCCGTCTGGAGCCTGAATGCTTTCTGTCCACTTTTATTATGGATTCGTAAGGGCGGAAGCTGACAGAAGTCTGATATTTGTCATCCTGGGCAAATCGTACCGCAAATTTACGGTATACATTTTGCTCATCCTCCGGGCGTATGGTGAGTTCCATATCAATTTTACGGCCCTGTATGCCTTTTAGTTTTATAATATCCGTAAAAGCAACGTTTTCATATTTCACTTCCTGCCCCCGCATAGCTTCCAGTTCCCTGACCGGCCGCTGGAACAGTCTGCCGTTTTGGACGGAAAGTTCCCTGGGCAGGCTCATCTGGCCAAACCATGACCTTATCTCCGGGGCATGCAGGTTACAGGTATCCCAATTCTGCATCCATCCAATCATAATCCGCCGCCCATCCGGGGCGAGCACTGTCTGGGGCGCATAAAAATCTATGCCGTAGTCAATAGACTGATTGCTTTCTTCCACAAAAGTATTCGATGCTTCGTCATAAGAACCAATCAGGCAAAGCGTACCGTTCCCGTTATGGTATTCAAATCCCTGAGGCATCATATCCTGGGGGCTTGTAATCAAAACCTGTTTCCCGTCCAAGGCAAAGAAGTCTGGGCATTCCCACATTTTTCCGAACCGCTCATGATTGGCCGCCAGAATTTTCTCATATTTCCACCGGAAGCCATCCGGACTGCTGTAAAGGAGAATCTGCCCGTCATGGGCTGCCGTGCAATTCCCTGTCACACACAAATAAGAACCATCCTGCTTTCTCCAAAGCTTAGGGTCCCGGAAATCATATTTGCTTCCGCCCTCGGGAAGGGCAGCTTTATCCAACACCGGATTCCCCACATATTTTTCGTAGTCCATCCCATCCCCGACAGCAAGGCACTGTGTCTGTACCTCTTTCGTACTGCCATCCAGCTGCACTTCCTTGGAGACTCCCGTATACATAAGCAGATGCCTTCCGTCCGGAAGCACCACGGCGCTGCCCGAAAAACACCCATCCCTGTCATACTCCATATCCGGCGCCAGGGCTGCCGGCAAATGCTCCCAATGCAGCAAGTCCCTGCTCACAGCATGCCCCCAGTGCATGGGACCCCAGAAGGGGCTATAAGGGTGATACTGATAGAACATATGGTATTCCCCCTTATAAAAGGAAAATCCATTAGGGTCATTCATCCACCCCACACGGGAGGATAAATGAAATACCGGCCTGTGCTCACCTGCTATCTTCCTTTCCATCTCCATTTCATATTTCCGCGCATCCCGTAAAATCTGGCTCGTCATAGCTATTCCCATACCTTTCTTCGATTCATATTTTTTGTGGTTTACCCATTACGCAGCTCCACCCTCTGTCTTCCGATTTATTCCGCAGGAAGGAGCAGCGAATTAAAAATAATTTATTTAATTGTAACATTTCTTAATTTCATAAGGCAAGCAGTCCGGATTGGATTCTTCCCTGCCTAAAATTATTTCATAACTTTAGGGCAAATGCAACCCCCTAAACAAAACCGTTTACTCAGCCCCTGTATATCTGTCATAAGCCGCCTGATATACCGCCAGCAGCTTATCCATACCACATTTATCCCTTAAATATTGAATATAATTCTCCCACTCTTCATCCGTTGGCCCGCCATCCCTTATCCACAGGCCTTCCTGCTCTGCTACGGTGCTTTCGAAATTCGCCTTATACCAGTCAATATCATCCAATTCCCTGCTGGTGAATACGCAGTCCACCGGATAGACCGTCGTGCTGTCCACATAAGGCATCCAGAATTCATACAAATCCGTCAGGCGTTCAATGGCACGGTCTTCAATTCGCCAGAACTTTTCCCGTACTTTTCACGGCTCTCCTCATCGGAAATACTCAGCCACACCCCATTTTCATCCTGATCGGTAAAATATACCCCAATCGCCCCGTACTGCAGCTGCATCACATTTTCGGGATCATACCACATGTCAAAAAACTTAAGCAGATTGGCCGGGCTCTTGCATGCCTTTGTAATGTTCAGGTTTCCGCTGTTGATTCCGCCGCCGGTCCGTATGGTCACATTATGCGTACCATCCGGCCCGTCCAGAACCGGCAGGAATACATAATCTTTTGCATAATCCCCCATTAACTCTTCGATATACCACCATGTGGATACCCCCACATAGCCCTGGGAACATTTGGAAATAAGCTGTGTATCGGACTGGCTGAACATTTCCGCATCCATCAGCCCCTCCTCATACCAATCATGGAAGTAAGTCACCGCCTCCCGGTATTCATCGGATATGCATACGAAATCCACCGTTTTGTCATCCCGCAAAACCAAATCCTTGCACACGTCATTGGGCCAGTTGGTAAAGCCAAAGCCCGCATAAAAAATATTCTGACCCCAACACCATTCATCAAACCCCGTGCTCATAGGAATGGTGCTTCCCGGGGAATTCCCATAATATTTTGCGCTCATATCGTTATCCTTAAAGGCCTTCAGTGCCGTATGCAGTTCATCCAGAGTGGTGGGCACTTCAAGCCCCAAATCATCCAGCCATGCCTTATTAATCATAGAAAACTGAGGAATGGAGTGTTTGAAAACGGCTGCCTGTCCCGCGGCCTTTCCTATGAAATGAAAATCATAAGCGATGGCGACCCGTATTCGGAATTCGAAAAGTTCCTGGCTGAACACATCCGCGGCGGGCGGCTGTCCTTTGACGGAATATTCTGCGTTACGGACAGCCTCGCATATTCTATTATAAAAACACTGCATAAATTGAACCAAAAAGTTCCGGAAGATGTACAAATCATCGGATTCGACGGCACAAGACATTTTGGGTACAAAGACTACACTTGTTCCACCATCGTGCAGCCCGTACCCGAAATGGCCGAAATGTGCGTGGACCTTCTTCTGCGGGAAAACATATCCGCCAAACCTCCCCTGGTTTGCCTCCCTGTCTCATATGCCTATGGAGGCACCACCCTGGAAGGGAGCCCGGAAGGAAAAGTGTGAGAAGTCTTTTGCAGAACTATGGAAGGGAGATGGATTACAGTGCCGGATAATATTTCCGGCTTTTTTTCATCCTGCTTCTTCACAACGTGTATTTGTTCTATTTTTACCTAATATTTTCAAGAAAAAATATTCATGTGATGCAATAAAATATTTACACAATGATATAAATATGATAAAATCTAAACAAAATAAGACAATAAATTGATGTTAATACAAATCAGCTGAAGGTCAAAGGTCCAAAACACTAAAATCAAAAATTGAAAACCGAAGTTTTCAATCCAGGGTTTGTGTCTGCGCTGCATCCACAAACTTAAGATGCATAAAGCCCCGGCAATGCCGGGCCACAAAAGCAGCGCAGAAATGGGGTAAAATATGGACAAGAAGAAAAAAGAAGTTCGTTTCAGTTCCCGCGAAGTAGATATCCTTTACATATTATGGAACGCGGGCAAACCTATGCTGGCATCCGAAATTCTGGCGATAGACCAAAAGCTAAAGCCGGCAACCGTTAATACGGCTTTGAAAAAAATGCTGGAAAAAGAATTGGTAGTTGTGGCGGATTTTGTAAAAAGCGGCAATGTATACGGCCGCCGCTATAAGCCAACCATCACCCAAAAAGATTTTGAAATGCAGAAATTTTCCACTACTGCCGCTGATTTAGTGAATGCCTTATCCCACAACAAGGACACGGATTCTGTATTAGAAGAACTGGATAATCTGGAAGAGATTATTAAAAAGCAGCGGGAAAAAATCATGAAGAAAAAATAAATCCGCCTGTGTTTGGGGCAGTTGCAAAATTCAGTTATTTTCTTTTTGCTGCCGCCCCGGCCTGTTTTATTCATTTCATTGTCCGGAGGAATATCCGGAGGAATAGAAAATCTGGGCAATGGGGGATGTTTCGTCCACAATCAATGTTTTATCCCCTCCTGTCATCGTCGCCTTCGCCGCATCCAACGAACGCAGGAACAGGTAGAAATCCGCTTTCTCCGGGTCATTATATGCCTCGCTCAGGATTCTCATATATTCGGCCTCGCCTTTGGCAATAATCTCCGCTGCCTGGGCATCCGCCTGAGACTGCATTACAATTATCTCTGCCGTAGTTTTGTTGGCAATCTGTTTAGCTTCCTCCTGCCCCTCGGCCTGATAAGTGGCCGCAATATTATTCCTTTCCGAAATCATGCGCTCATAGACTGCATTTTTATTCTCATCCGGCAAATCCAGCGATTTCGTTTCCACAGCAAGCAGCCTAATCCCGTACTGTTCCAACGTTCCGCCTATGTTTTCCATAATCGCTTTTGTAAGCGCGCCGTCACGGCCACTGATTACCTCTTCCTGGCTTAAACTGCTGATTACATTTTTCAGGCTATTATATACAATCGTATCAATCCTGAACTCCGCATTGCTTTTCTGGGCGCTCAGTGTCTGCGTATATTTATAAGGGTCCTCTATCTCCCATAGAACAAAGCAATCCGCAATCATGGATTTCTTATCTTTTGTCATCACATCGCTCACCGCCAAATCATAGAGAAGCATTTCGTTCTGAATCTTCTCCACCGTCTGGATAAACGGCAGCTTCAGGCTAAGCCCCGGCGTCTCCCGTATGCTTTCAATCTTTCCAAACTGCTTGATAATTGTGTATTCGTTGGGGTAGGTCACTACCACGCTGGCATTAGCAAGCACCAATAAAACTACCACAATGCATATTGGAATTAAACGTCCAAATTTCCTTTTCATCTCTTTCTCCTATTCCAGTTCCGCACTGTCCGGACGAGTGCTGTTTTCCAGTTTTATTCCGATACCGCAGATTCCGTTCCGCCTGCGGTATCGCTTTTTACTGTGTTGACGGTATCGTTGGCACTGCTCCCATCCGCATTGCCGCCATTTCCTGCTGCGGTAAAGTCGGCAAAAGATTCTAGCGGGAGCATTGTCTGAGTTGTACCGTCGCTTTTTTCTATAATCACTTTCATCGTAGGCAGGATTTCTTCCATCGCCTCATAGAACATCCTCTGTTTGGTAATTAACGGATATTTTTGATATTCTGCATACAGCTCATTCAGCCTGGCAGTCTGGCCTTTTGCCTCATTTATCCTCTCTTCTGCCTGCGCCTGAGCGGTTTTTACGGTTTCATCCGCGGCAGCCCTGGCCGCCGGGATGTCCTCATTCCTTTTCTGATTCGCCCGGTTGATGGAAGTTTCTTTCCCCTGTTTTGCATTCTCCACATTCTTAAATGCATTTATTACTTCCTGGGTGGGCGGCTCCGCATCCTGGATGGTGATATTTACCAGCTGGATACCGATATCCTCTTCATCCAGCCGAGTAATAATTTTCTCCTTAATAGATGCCTGTATTTCGTTCTTGCCCGTTGTAATCACGCTGTCCACATCATACAACCCGATGGTATCTCTGATATAGCTTTGGGTCAGATTCTTTAAAATGGAAATGGGGTCCTCCGATGCAAACAGATATTTTACCGGGTCCGTTACACGATACTCCACATAGAAATCCACATTTACAAAATTATAATCCCTGGTTATCATAAAGGATTCCTTATCCACAAAATTCCCTGTCTCCGATTCATAGCCGATAGGAAAACCATTGATTGTCTTCGGCACTTTGGCCAGCCTTTGAATGTATGGCAATTTTACATGAATCCCCGATTCCTCCACCACACCCGGCACGCCAAACGTGGTAATCACGGCATATTCATTTTCTTTCAGGGAGTAGATGCTGCCCACCAGCAAATAACCGGCCAGGAAAAAAGCAATCACACCCCCTGCCATTTTCCCTATTTTGATGCCGGATTTCCTGCTCTGGGAATCCTGCTGCTCATCTACTGTATCTTTTTTCTTTTTTTTGAACATATACTCTCCTTTTTTGGATTACTTCCCTGCTCCGGTTTCCTGTATGGATACAAGGTTTTTTCAATGTATTTATGGGTTTCTTAATCATACGCTTGAATATATTGATTGTACTACTCATTTCCCTACAATTCAATATGTGACTGAAAGGAAAAAACTGCAAAAAAATCCTGTCTGCTTTAAGTTCCCTCAAAGCAGGCAGGAAATCTATTACTACCTTTATTTTTACTTGACACAAAACCCATCTGAGACAGCAAAAAGCTTGCTTGTGCAAAAGTATAATCATTAGGTTTTCATCTTATTCTTTCTTTTGCTTTCTCAAATTTACTCATTATACAAGGCCTCACCCCTTTTGCAACTATATCATAGTTGCTTAATACTCTTTTGTGCATGACTTGTCAAAAATACCCCTTCAGCTCTTCAACCCTGACATAACTACGCTCTGCAGAATATATTTCTGCCCGAATACATATAAAATCGTCGGAATCACAATGGACAGCATAACCCCCGCCAAAATTACGGACACACTCCCCGTTCCCATAGCCCCGCTTAACACTTTCAATCCAAGAGGCAATGTCATCCTGTCATATTTGGACAGAAAAATCAGCGGATTCAAAAAATCATTCCATGAAGCCAGAAAAGTAAGCAAAGAAGTCATAATAATGACCGACTTGGACATAGGAAGAAAAATACACAGATAAATCCGAAACCGTCCGGCACCGTCAATATATGCCGCTTCTTCATAGCTGTCCGGTATTGTCAGCATATACTGCCTGACAAAAAAGATATTAAGCGGGCTGATGACCGCCGGTAAAATCAAGGACATATGAGTGCCAACCAGCCCCATTTTCGACATGACGATATAAGTAGGAATCAGTTTCGCCTGGCTGGGAATCATCATCCCCGCCAATATAATCATAAAAACCACATCCCGCATAATCCCTGTACATATCCCCTTGCAAGACCCTACAGTCCACCACTTCGTTTTCGTCCTCTGCCTTTATGGCAAAGTGTGTAAATTCTCCTGTTGTGTTTTTACCTGGCCTGCTTTTAATTTCTATATCCCTGAATCCGCCATTCCCTGCCAATCCTATGCAGCCCGTGCCTATTCCTCCCAGAGGGAAAGAAATCTCCCTGGTTTTAGTTCCGCTATACTCCATAAATTCTTCTCCTTTCTTTTGGCATCTGTTTCTCTCATCTTATTATTGCCATCCGTTTACGTAAAGAAAGAATTCATGGGTCGCTAGTAATATTCTCGCTTTTTCTATCAATTAGGATATTTGAGGTAAAAAGATTTTTTCAAATTCATATTCTGTATATGTAAAAACCTCTTTAAAATAAATTTTTTCAAACCTATCCAAACCAAATCTTACAAATTTCTTTTTCGCCTTGTTATGAACATATTTACTTATAATTGCCTTTGAACTATCCTGTTGTCCAACTTTATCACTTTCACACGAATTTTTCCCTTCGTTGTATACCAAAATAAAATATAAATTTTTTCTGCAAAAGGATATATTTTCTCCTACAATATCATTAAATATGAGCAGGCTGTCATATATTTTATAGTACACATTAAAAATCTTCTCTTTTTTCATGACGCCATTTTTAAATTCGACAAAAAATATTTTTTCATCTTTCCCAATATATAGTGCATCATTTGAACACGGAGTATTCGGCAATTTCATTTCACTTATATAACTTTCTTTCACTTTATCAAAATTTATTACTTGGATTTCTGAGTTCGTCATACATCCAGCTTCTTGTCCATCGGTATCCCGAGAAGTTTCTCTAAAAGAAGATAAATTATCTTTAAATATCTTTATCTCTTCATACTTTTGTATTTCCATATTCTATGTTCTCCAATTCCTGTAACGGTTTTGCTAATTTTTCATAGATTTTTTCTGTCTCATTTGTCACATCCATAATTAACGCACTTCCTTTTTCTTCAATTGCGAGATAATATTTGCAATTATTCGCAATTTTGTATTTTTCAGAAAATACCTCTATAGCATTTAAAAAATATGGACTATGCGTATTTAGGAGGATATTCGCATTAAACTCTTTTTGAAGCAACACAATAATTTCCGCAAACTTTAGCTGCCACTCTGGATGAAGGTGAATTTCCGGCTCATCCAAAATAATAATTCCATTTTCATCAATATTGCCATTTTGCAATAACCGCTTAAGAATAGCAAAATTCTTCATTCCGGTAGATAAATTCACCATCTTTAAATCGCCGTCTAACTTATCCGTTTTATAAACGAAAGAATCCCTATCCTCTGATATAATGTTGCCATCGCATACGTCATGCAATTTATTTTGGATTTTCTCTAATTTTTTCTGTACAATAAGTTCATCAACAACTGAAAATTCTTCTCTCTTATCATTTGCTAGTTTTTTTAATAAGTCCTGTCGATGCTCAAATTCATTATTGCGAATATAGAAACGAGCACTCCCTAAATCATCTAAAATAAACGGGTCATCCATATAAATAATTTCTTTGCTTAAATTCATATAGCTGGATATAGTTATATCCTCATTATTAATTACTGCAAAATCTATGCAATTATTTTTAATGCTTAATTTTACCGTTGATTTTTGTGAAAGGCTATTCAAGTGCCCAACCTTCATCGCAAATTCTGCTTCCAGTCTTTTTTGCAGAATTATTTTTTGTATTTCGCTATCTTCCAAATCCAGAAAAGTATAAATTCTTATCGCCAATTTTTCTAAAGCATCTTGCGTTACATATTTTTCAAAATATTTATCTTTATTTATGAAATATTCTTCTATCGCTTTCTCTATAAGCCTTGTGTCTCCCCGAAATATTTCCTGCTGATTAACAATGTCCTCAGCTAACTCCATTGTACCAAATCTTCGTGTTAGCCGATTGGATGCTTCATGATAAAAACTGTTTAAAGCCCTTGAAATTGACTTCACTCTTTCTTCTCTAATTTGTTCTTCAATCCTATAGAATGCATGAAATATACAAAAAAGCATTTTTCCGATTGTACTTTTTCCTGTATTATTTTCTCCTGCAATAACTGTAATGCCATTTAGTTCAATATTAGCCAAACTGATTTTTCCTACATTTTCAAGTTCAAGTTTCATAATGCCGCCCTATTCACATATTATTTTTAAGGTTTTGCAGGAAATCCTGCCTGCCCAAAGTTCCTCTGTATTTCTCCCGTACAAAATCTCGCCTTCCAGCTTCATACCCCGGAATATCCGTAGAACCCCTGCTCCGCATCCGCACCTACATAGTATGCTTTGCCTTTTCCGTAATCGTTCTCCACCACTGCCGGTGTGCCCTGATAAAGCGCTTTCACATATGAAAGAGAATTGCATTATTCGAGCCGCATGCAATGCTCCACGTCATTTTCCTTACCATTGTATAAGCCTTTTCTCTATCTCCGTTTTCATAAAGCACCCAGCAAAAGCTATTGATTCCTTCCACATTTCGCGGTTCATCCTTCAGCCAGCTTTCAAAGTATTCATATGTTTCCTCTACTCTGCCTTCCCCAAAAATCGCTTCGCCAATACCGCACCGCAAGCAGCTGTCATCCCCGCCTCCCCCTTCCCAATTGAATATTTCCAGCATCTTTTGACAAAACACGATTCTTTCTTCACGTTTCCCTGCATTTTCCAACTCCACTTCATAGCCCTGAAGCCAATTATCAATCGGGTATATATAATCCAGTTCCACTATCAGATCATAAACGTTATCTGTTTCTGGAATTTGTTTTAAAGGGGAATCAAAAGCCTCCCACGCCTGCTACCAGCAGCGCAGGCCTCCCGCGTACTTTTCCTGCTCATAATATTCATATCCATCTTGCACCAAATCATCCCATTTATCCCATTGCCTTCTTATGCAACGCTTATCTTTTGCTAAGTTCATAATCTTTTGCATGTCTGAAAATAGTATAGCATATCTTTTTGCAAAATTCATTAAACAAAACACTGCATTTTCCTATATCAACTTTTTCTCCATAATTTCATAGACCAGCTTTACTTCATTTTCCAGTTCATATATTCCGTGCCCTACTGTTTTATACCCCCTATGCTCATATAAACATGCCGCTGGAAGTGAAGCGTCTAAAATAGCTGTATCATACTTTTTTACAATTTCCGCTTCCAGGCAATCCATAATCTGCGAACCACAGCCTCGTTTCTGATAATGGGGCAGCACATATACACCCGTGATATGATTGCCGTCATAGCACCCCGTTCCCATAATCTCCCTGCCGTCCAGCAATACGCCCATATTTCCAGTGACTATCCCCTCCAATACATGTTCTTTGCTATGGTGGCTGCAAAAAAAATCCACCACTTCCCGGGGGTAATATTTGGGGTATATGGATTGAATAGTTGTATGCAAAACATTGTAAACCGCATCCGCCAGGTCGGATGTTGCTGTTATATATTTCATTTTTTTCCTCCGCTGTCATCAAATCCGAATTAAACCCAAAAGGCGCATCAAGTCTCACAAGCTGAATTTATTACTTAAATCGTTCAACCATAAATGCCACCGCCTGCTGTAAATCATCACTAAAATCTATCAAATCGTCACAAGTGATTACACCTGACCTGACCAGATTTACCATATCATATATCGCATTGGATTTTTTCATTTCAATTATCACACCTGGATGACGCCTGTCGTTCTTTATCCGTTTTTCAAGTTCCCAGAACTTGTCCGATGCCTTCTTATCCTCTGCTCTAAGCAGGTCAGTATACTCCGCAATTAACTTTTCCATATAATTTTCCTGCCAGCCGCCTATTTTCTCCCTGTAAAGCTTCCAGTCACTTTTTAATATTTCTATCATCAAAAACTCCTTTGCATATCTGCTTACCATTCCGATTGGTTCCTTCTCTTACAAGCACACCTTGTTCCTACAATTCCTTAATCTCTTTCTGCACTTGTTTTCGACTCCTTTTTAGTTCTTCATCGGAAACAGCAGTAAATTTTTCGTATATAAACAACCCTTTTCCTTTTTACCATTTGATAATCCATACTTATTCCTTTATTTCCTCTTTTGACAAAATGCCGACACTGCCAATCACTATATTATCTGCGGTAATAGCAAAAGCATAAGTTTCATTTTCATCTGCGGAAAGCATAGCAGAAATAAAATCTTTTGCGTCTGATAGCTTCCATTTTCTAATTCCTCCTTTAACTGTCGGATGATCTTATAGGCATAAGCTCTTGATACGCTTAGTCGTTTCTAATTATACTAAGTATATTTGCTATTGTTAAGTGGTTTTCAAGAAAACATTAAGCTTTTTGTTTCGCGGAAAGAGCAGGCAGACAAACTCTGCGCCGATGAAAGCATCAAAGAAAAATATGACCGTTGGCGTTATTACTATCCCAAGTTCGATACCACGCAAATCTGGGTGAAAGTTTCTTCACAGGAATTAAAAACGCCCTTAGCCATGAGTTCCTACCCACAGCTAAGGGCATCATAACTAGTGCACTGGCACGTTCACATTTCGCCAAATGACTTGCCTGGATTTCTTCAACCTTTCAAGCTACTCCCACTCGCAAAGTTCTGTTTAGCAGGTCGTGTTATTTTGCATTTTACCATACATTTTTGTATTAAATATTTCTATATTTTTTCTATTCCATCTCGTTTCAAGAATTTTTAGTACCAAATCAGTACCAATAGCTATTTTCTTTACTCATGATGGTTCCAGCGGTTTGCGAGTTTCCCTAACCGGATAAAATATTATGCGTAGCCCCACAATACCACTGAGAAAAGTATATCGTTAATTTGAAGATTCACAACACTTTTTATTGACACATCTTTTTATTTTTTAAGCACCTCCCACTCAGTTTCCTTAAAACCTACAAACACTTTATCCTCACATATCACCATCGGGCGCTTTATGAGCATCCCATTCGCAGCAAGCAGCTTTAGCTGTTCCTCTTCACTCATTGACGGTAGCTTATCCTTTAACTGCATTTCTTTATAAACTAATCCACTGGTATTAAAAAACTTCTTGAGTGGCAAACCGCTTTGCTTATACCATGTCTTTAATTCGTCATAGGTCGGATTATCCTCCACAATATGACGCTCTGTATATTCTATATTGTATTCATCCCGCCATTTCCTGGCTTTCTGACAAGTTGAACATTTGGGATAACATAAAAATAACATTTTCTACCTCCTGTTTTAACTTATATTGGTTTTTCTCCAAAGGTTATCTCCATCAATTCTGCAGCAATTTCCTTACTTTCCAAACGCATCATGCTATCCTCAAACTTTGCATTACCTAATATGTTAATATTGCCATACCAAACAATATTCTGGTCTATAATGGAAAAATGCCCACATGAATCTTCAACAGCTTTTATATAAAATCCAGCTTGTCTTATTTCTTCGTGCAACTGCATCCAGAAGCCTGCATCGCCAAAACCATAAGAATCCGGTTTCCATGTCACTATCGTAACGTCAACTCCATTTACCTGTTTATCTTTAAGCAAATGAATCAATTCATATACTTTTGAACCGCTAATTACCGGACTTGAAATGATTATGTTATGATCTGCTTCAAGCAAGTCCCTTTGAAATACTTCTACATAATTATCTCCGCCAAAAATAGCATTTGCAGTTTGTTTTTCACCTTTTATTCCTGTACAAACCTCATACCCAATCTGTTTATATGCCTTAAGCCTTTTCGCATACATGTTGTCAAACATAGGGATATGACTATCGACATAATCATATACAATTACTTCTTGCTTGCCTTCGTAATCACGATTTAGTCTTCCTGCATATTGCTCCACTATATTTCGAGCCGATACCGGCATCGCCATAAATAATGTATCTAACCGGGGATAATCAAATCCTTCTCCAATAAGTGAACCTGTTGCCACTAAAATCAGTGTTTCCTCTTTACTTACCTCATGAAGCTGCTCCAGAATTTTCTTATGTTCTTTCTTGGAATTATTACCGGTCATAAGAAATACATGATCCGCATACTCCTTTAAACGACTATACAATTTTTCCGAATGGTCTTTATATTTTGATAATACAACAGGTGTCCTGCCTTGCAGCACACAAGCCTTTACATCACTGATAATCTGCTCATCCCGAATACTGTTACCATGAATAATATCATATGCCTCATTGGGATGCATTTTATCCGTAACAACACCTCTTGGTGCAACTATACGGGTAAATCTTGGATATACATAGTGTTCCACTCCCTGTGCAGCAGCCATTTCCTTTGCTGTGTAACTATATCGTATAGGCCCAATCAACATATAGCTTATTTTCTCCAAACCGTCTGCCCTTTTCGGAGTTGCAGTTACTCCATAAACATATTTTGCTTTCACTTCCTTTAACACATTTGAAATCGTATCTGAAGCCGCATGGTGGCACTCGTCGCATATCACAAGTCCATATTGATTCAACAAATCATGGTATTCACCCTTTTTGCATAGCGAACCAACCATAGCTATATCAATAATTCCAGTCATGGAGTCATGTGCGCCTTGCAATCTGCCGATTATATTTTTTCTTGTTTTAAGTCTCCCCGTCTTAGTCTTATATGTAGGTAATTCTTCATCTATCTCCAAAAATTTTTCCAGGGATTCCTGCCATTGTCCAATTAACGAAGAGGATTCCAACAAAATAAGTGTATTTACCTTTTTCTTGGCAATTATCGCACTGCATACAACTGTTTTTCCAAAAGCTGTTGCAGCATGTAATATTCCATTATCAAACTTTGTTAATCCTTCAAGTGCAAGCGCTTGTTCTTCTCTTAATTGTCCTTTAAATTCAACGTGAATATTTCTTCCGGCCTGCCTTTCGTCCTGAATTTCATATTCAATGTGCGCCTGTTCTAAGTTATCTATTAAGCTATCATAAAGTCCTCGTGGAATTTCTATATATCCGCCCAAATGGTCTGCTCCTAAGTAAATCCATCTTGAGGTATCATAATTAGATGTACCGATTGCCTGATTTTTGAAATAAACAGGATTACTAATTGCAGCCATTCTTCGAATCTTATTTTGCATAGCAGCTTTCACATTCGTATTATCAATATAAATACCATTTGATAATGTAATACTAAGCTTTCCGGCCACATCACTTACTACAAACTTTCTATTCTGCTCCCAAGGCTTTTCACGGCTTTCTCCTTGTTCACTTTCCTCCATATCTCCAAGTAATAGCGACCATTCTTTTATTTTCAACTCCAAAAACTCCTGTGACAGCTTTGGCTTACTCCATAGCACTTCCCATTGTTCCCTGTACGCATTCCAATTACTGTCAACAAATGCACTATTCCCATTCCTCAATGCCTTTCCCTGCAGCGGAAGAGCTATCAGATTGCCCAGTCCGCCTTCCGGCAGTTTATCCTGTGCCGGAAGCATTCTGTCATAATACTTAAAGGATTTCAGATTTACACACTCTGCCCCCCTATCAAGCAATGCTGTTCCAAATCTTCTTGCCAAAGAAGCAGGAATCGGCTTGTCAAAAAATATCCAGATATGTGCGCCCCGTCCTGAACGTGAACGTTCTACCAATGGATCTATTCCATTCAAAACACAGATGTTCCGCATTGCTTCAACTTCTTCTATCCACGCATCATCCACATTTGCGAAATCATTCTCCTCTGCATTTTTCTCATGATTATCGAAATCAAATACCAGAAAACGGCAAGTATTGTTTTTAAGAAGCGGATACACCCCTATCACATCGGAAGCATTATAGGCATTTCCTCTTAAATGAGCAAGTATGTCTTCCTTTGTTAAGGGTTTATATTCATAATACTCACAGTTTTTACATGAAACACCCGTTTTTAACTTCCTATGGCACGCACTTGTCCAAAAATTCCTGCATTGCGTAAAGTACCCGGCTTTTCCTGTATCCTTCTTTTCATTTCTCTTAGCATAAACATCCTGACGTCCCCAAAACCTCGCAAAAAAATTATTTGCCATCTCGTCCGTAATTTCATCAGGAGGTATAATTCTTTTTCCCTGCTCTGGATCATAGTTTTCTATCTCATCTGCCGCTTTCAGACGAGCTATTGATTGTTTATAAGATACTCCTGCCCGATCCAGAATATTTTTTAATATTTGGTTTTCCAATTGCAAATCATTCAATTGTTTTTGCAATTTGCTAATATTCTCAATCGGGTCACGCATTATATTCCTCCCTGGCAGAGCAAAAACTATACCTTAAACACATAGAATCATCATAATCTTGAACTAAGTATATTGCTTAGTCCAAGACGAAAACCTTCTGTTTTCAGCGTTTCAGTATTTTCTTGGACTAAATCTTAGACTAATCTTGGACTAACGCATCCTTTGATGAACTAATTAAGTCCAAGATTTTTAATCCCCCACTATGTCTGGTTACATTCTCTCTGACACAATCTACATTTCATCGATGCAATACTGCTCTTGCAGCTGTTCTTCAACAGTAATTAATATTTCTATCAAGCCTAGCAACAACTCGTAAGCAACATCTATATCTTCATCACTATACATAACAATACCATTGTGAAGAATATTGTTTCTAAACCCTCATGCCCCACATTTGGCACCACCATAAATGAAACTGTGCAAGCGATAGGTTATTGAATTTGTTTTTGCCATTGTCTATACTATAACCAACGGCAAAGATCGTTTTAATTTTGGGC
>Ga0209064_1001591_pt1 | contig 33305 bp, 41 predicted proteins | sample Inofromicrocosms_FD_187498 | JGI IMG/M metagenome (GOLD analysis project Ga0209064, IMG submission 187498) | Mouse cecum microbial communities from Vienna, Austria - Inoculum for glucosamine and mucus D2O microcosms (SPAdes) (version 2) | ecosystem: Host-associated > Mammals > Digestive system >... | reverse complement strand
GCTTATCTTCCAGGGGGGAGAGGACCAGCCCCATCATCTGGGGCTTCACCCCCAGGAAGATCAGCTGGGCGGTGCGTGCGATCTCCTCGTTGGTGGACACCACCGCCCAGGGCAGCTCTGCGGCCAGGGCCTCCGCCTTGGCTGCGGAGCGGTTAGACAGCAGGATCGTCTCCGCCAATGTACTTCTGGCCGCCGCCCGGGCCACGGCGGACCCCATATTGCCGGTGCCGATAAAGCCGATTGTCTGATACATAAACGCATCCTCCTCATGTTTGGATTTTTTTTAATTATACCATGGAACCTCAGGATAGTACAGATTTTTTCCCCGTTAAAAAATCTTAATAAGTTCTTAATTGTATTTCTCCCTCCCGTACTATATACTATGTGTACTAATACAGTTAGTACAGTATCCAGAAAGGAGGAACTGTTATGCTGAATTTAGACTATCGGGACGCCCGTCCCATCTACGAACAGGTGAAGGACGGTCTGCGGCGGCTGATGGTCACCGGTGTCATCCAGGAGGGGGAGAAGCTGCCCTCGGTACGCACCATGGCGGGGACGCTGGCCATCAACCCCAACACCATCCAGCGGGCCTACGAGGCTTTGGAGGCGGAGGGCTACGTCTACTCGGTCCCTGGAAAAGGCTCCTTCGCCGCGCCCAACACGGGTGTGGACGAGGGCCGGAAAAACGACCTGCTCCACACCTTCGACCAGACGGCGGGGGAGCTGCTGTTCCTGGGGGTCGGCGGGGAGGCGCTTTGGGCCCGCATCCGGGCACTGGAAGGGGGAGAGACAAATGATTAAGGTAATCAACGTGGTGAAGACCTTCGACAGCTTCAAGGCGCTGGACGGCCTGACCATGACGGCGGAGCGGGGCTCCATCTACGGGCTGGTGGGTCCCAACGGGGCGGGCAAGTCCACCATCCTGCGGCACATCATGGGCATCTACCGCCCGGACTCGGGCTCCGTGCTGATCGACGGCGATCAGGTCTACGAGAACCCGGCGGTAAAGGCCAAGATCGCCGCCATTCCCGACGAGCTGTACTATTTCAACTCCGCCTCCACCCGGGACATGATGCGCTTCTACCGGGGGATGTACCCCAACTTCGACATGAAGCGGTACGAGGCCCTGGCCGAGGCCTTCCCGGAGGTGGACGAGAAGCAGCCCATCCGCCGGCTGTCCAAGGGGATGCAGAAGCAGTCCGCCTTCCGGCTGGCCCTGTGCTGCAATCCGGAGGTGCTGGTGCTGGACGAGCCGGTGGACGGTCTGGACCCGGTGATGCGCCGCCAGGTGTGGACCCTGCTCATGGGAGACGTGGCCCAGCGGGGGACCACCGTGCTGGTCTCCTCCCACAACCTGCGGGAGCTGGAGGACGTGTGCGACCACGTGGGCATCCTGTCCCACGGCAGGGTGCTGCTGGAGCGGTCCCTCACCGATTTGCAGGACAACGTAGTAAAACTCCAGATCGCCTTTGCCGACGGGGAGCTGCCCGAGCTGCCCAAGGACCTGAACCTGCTCCACACCTCCCGGATCGGCCGGGTGTTCACCCTTATCATACGGGGCAACCCGGCGGAGATCAAGACCCGCATGGCGGTACACAGCCCCATCCTCATGGAGGCCCTGCCCCTGACCCTGGAAGAAATCTTTATCTATGAATTGGGAGGTGAGGACTATGCGGTCCGCGACATCGTACTTTAACGGCCCCCTCTACCGCAAGACCCTGGCCCGCTTCTGGCCTCTGTGGGGGCTGTGGGGGGTAATGTGGCTGTTCGCCCTGCCTCTGAATATGCTCAGCGACTATTTTTCCCGCTATTTAGACAGCGCCCCCCAGCGGCGGCTGCTGTCCATTGCCCTCCATCTGCCTGACTTTCTGCGCCCCCTTCTGGCCTTTACCCTGCTGTTCGCCCTGCTGTGCGCCATGGCGGTCTTCGGCTACCTGTACAGCCACCGCTCCGCCTGCTGGACCCACGCCCTGCCCATGCGGCGGGAGGCCCTGTTCACCACCCAGTACCTGGCGGGCCTGAGTATGCTCATCCTGCCCCAGCTGGCCGCCTGCCTGCTGGCCGCCATTGTGGAGCTCAGCTTCCTGCCCTTGGAGGACTGGGGCGCGGTCCTGCCGCCCCTGCTCATCCTGGCCCTGGCCCAGAGCGGTCTCTCCCTGTTTTTCTTCTCCTTCGCCGCCTTCTGCGCCATGTTCACCGGCCACATCCTGGCCCTGCCCGCCTTCTATATCATCCTCAACTGCCTGTCATACGGCCTGTGGTTCCTCATAGACGCCCTGCTCAGCGAGTTCTATTACGGCTACGCGGGCATCCCCGGGGCGCTGGAGGTGGTGGAGTGCCTCGCCCCCTATATCATACTGTCCCGGGCGTCCGACTGGTGGGGCGAGCCGGCCAGTCTCCGGGCCCCCGGCGTCATCGCCGTCTACGCCCTCATCGGGGTCATTCTGGCCCTGATTTCCCTGTATGTCTACCGCCGCCGCCATGTGGAGACCGCCGGCGACGTGGTGTCGGTGGCCCTGGTCCGGCCCCTGTTCAAATACGGGGTGTCCTTCTGCGCCGGGCTGGCCTTCGGCATGTTCACCTCCGCCTTCTTCGGCTGGGCGGAGCTGCCCGCCCTCATCCCCTGCATCCTGTTCTGGACGGTGACCGGCTGCTTCGCCGCCGAGATGCTCTTGAAAAAGTCCTTCCGGGTGTTTAAGGCCTGGAGGGGGGCGGCGGCCATGGCCGCTGTCATGCTGGTCCTGTGTCTGGCCTGCTTCCTGGACCTGTTCGGCGTAGTGGAGCGGGTGCCCGACCCCGCCCAGGTGGAGTCGGTGCTGGTGAATATCGACATGGGCTACCCCTTTGACCACGGGCAGACCCTCAGCGCCGATATCAGCGACCCCGGCCAGCTGGAGCTGATCTCCGCCCTCCACCAGGCCATCGTGGACAACCGGGACGACGAGGGTCAGGGCTACAGTTCGGAGAGCGACTATATCTCCGCCGATTTCCTCTACCGCCTGCCCAACGGCAGCCAGGTGAATCGGCGCTACCGCGGCGTGCCCATCTCTGCCGAAGATCTGAACGTCCCGGGTACCGTGACCCACGCCATGGAGCAGATCGTTGAAAACCGGGAGCTGGTGGCCCTGGCCTACCACTTTGACTCCTTCCTGGAGGACGGCCGCCTCACCGGCGCCTGGCTGGACCAGATCTTCGACTACAGAGGCGAGACGGTCTATCATGTCTATGTGGACGACTACGCCCAGGAGCTGTGGGATGCGGTGCAGGCCGACTTCGCCCAGGGCAATATCGGCGTGCGCAGTCTCTTCGACCGCGATTCGCTGGGAAATACCGCCGAGCTGGTCTTCAGCGTCACGGCCTACCAGAGGACTGACGGCCCCGGCTCCGTCCAGGTCAGCCCCGGCGGCTACAACATAGACCGCACCCTGTCCATCGCCTTCACCGACCAGGCCAGGCACACCCTGGCCGCCCTGGAAAAAACCGGAATCTGGGCGGAGGGCTACACCCTCGACAGGCCCGAGTCCTGAGCGGCGGCTACCCTCCGCCCCTCTGTCCGCCAGCGGTGGACAGCACCCTTTTCACCCTTTAAAAGCACCTTTTTCACCCGTTAAGTGCCCAAAAGCGGCCCTTAACGGGTGTATTATTTCGCCTCAAAAATACCATTTGTATAGAAGTCCGCCCCGGGCGGACACTTTCCCGCCCCTCCGGAGGCGGCTTGCGGCCCACCTCAAAATGCCAGAAAATCTTATTGCATTTTCGCCGGGTCTTCGGTATAATGAGGTGCAAGAGCGGTTATCCCGGGCACTCCCCGGAGCGCCCTATTAAAATTCAGGAGGTACACACATCATGAGAGAAGTATACGTCGTCAACTGCTGCCGCACCGCCATCGGCTCCTTCGGCGGGTCCCTGAAGGACACCCCCGCCGCCGACCTGGGCGCCACCGTCATCAAGGAGGCCCTGAACCGGGCCGGCGTGAAGCCCGAGAACGTAGACGAGGTCATGTTCGGCTGCATCCTCACCGCCGGCCTGGGCCAGAACGTGGCCCGTCAGGCCAGCCTGAAGGCCGGCATCCCCACCTCCGTCCCCGCCTACACCGTGGGCATGGTGTGCGGCTCCGGCATGAAGTCGGTCATCGAGGCCGGCCGGACCATCGCCCTGGGCGACGCTGAGATCATCGTGGCCGGCGGCACCGAGAACATGTCCGCCGCCCCCTACGCCCTCCCCGCCGCCCGCTGGGGCGCCCGCATGGGGGACAACAAGATGGTGGATACCATGATTAAGGACGGCCTGTGGGACGTGTATAACAACTACCACATGGGCACCACCGCCGAGAACATCTGCGACGTGTGGGGCATCACCCGTGAGGAGCTGGACGAGTTCGGCTACAACTCCCAGAAGAAGGCTGCCGACGCTATGGAGGCCGGCAAGTTTGACGACGAGATCGTCCCCGTGATGATTAAGGTCAAGAAGGAAATGGTGGAATTCAAGAAGGACGAGTTCCCCCGCCTGTCCCCCCTGGATAAGCTGGCCAAGCTCCGCGGCGCTTTCCCCTGCGGCCCCGAGGGCGTGGAGGATGAGATTGTCCACACCTTCGAGCTCACCGGCGTCCACGAGGCCGACGCCAAGAAGCATGTCCAGCGGGTGACCGCCGGTCAGGCCTCCGGCATCAACGACGGCGCCGCCGCCATCGTCCTGGCCTCCAAGGAGGCCGTGGAGAAGTACGGCCTGAAGCCCATGGCCAAGCTGGTCAGCTGGGGCCAGGGCGGCGTGGATCCCAAGATCATGGGCGTGGGCCCCGTGCCCGCCTCCCGTCAGGCCCTGGATAAGGCCGGCCTGAAGATCGAGGACATGGACCTGGTGGAGGCCAACGAGGCCTTTGCCGCCCAGTCCATCGCCGTGGCCCGTGAGCTGAACTTTGACATGAGCAAGGTCAACGTCAACGGCGGCGCTATCGCCCTGGGTCACCCCGTGGGCGCCTCCGGCGCGCGGATCATCGTCACCCTGCTCCACGAGCTGGCCAAGCGGGACGACGCCAAGAAGGGCCTGGCCACCCTGTGCATCGGCGGCGGCATGGGCGTTGCCACCATCTTCGAGAAGTGCTAATCTGTTAAATATACAGTCGGCCCGGAGAAGTTCTCCGGGCCGGTTTTTTGTTCTTTAGCCGGAAGTGAGGGATATGTAGCTTGCGACGACGAAAAACCCCGGATACCTGCTCCAAGGTATCCGGGGCTTCCCGTTGAAAAAGAGGATTAAAATGAAACGAACTGTCTCTTGCAGATTTTATATTACAGGAAACTTATTAACAAATCCAACGCCAGTTGTTACAAAAGGATTAAATCCGCTAAATATCCCCCTGCTGACAGGGAAATTTTTGGAATAATTGGACAGCCCGCAAAAAGGGAGAAAGGCCAGCGGAGCGACCCGCCAGCCTTTCCAAAATGGAGGATAGAATGAAAAGATGTTCTTGCCTTGCGAGTATGAGTATAGCCAATAGATTTTACAAAAGTTCACGCCAGTTGTTACAAAAGATTTAAATATCATCGCAGACCTTGAAAAAATTCCTGGAGCGCCGCCTCGCACTCCCTCTCCAGGGGGCCCCGGTAGATGCGGGGGCGGTGGTTGAAGCGCTCCTCAAAGAGGTTGAGCACCGAGCCGCAGCAGCCCGACTTCTCCTCCCTCGCCCCATAGCGGATCTCCTCCACCCGGGCATTGATAATGGCTCCGGCGCACATGGGGCAGGGCTCCAGGGTGACGTAGAGGGTGCAGCCCTGGAGCCGCCAGCTGCCCAGCCGGGCGCAGGCCTCCCGGATGGCCTCCACCTCCGCGTGGGCGGTGGCGTCCGCGTCCGCCTCCCGGCGGTTGCGGCCCCGGCCGATGATCTCCCCGTCCTTCACAATCACGCAGCCCACCGGCACGTCGCCGTCGGCCACCGCCTCCCGGGCCAGGCGCAGAGCCTCGGCCATAAAATATTCGTGGTTCATTTTCCATTCTCCTGTCCCGTAAATCGGTCCGCATGTAGGGCAAGGGCTCTGCCCTTGCCTCTTCCAAGAGGCGGCGATCTGTTCAGGCAAGGGCAGAGCCCTTGCCCTACATCATGTAAGCCCCTGCAATTTTACCCGACTTTCCAAGTTTCCGCAACCCCTTGCCCCGGAGCGCAAACCGTGATAAAATATGCGGCGAATCCAATCAAGGAAGGCTGTCTATGAAAACCTATTTTGCCGGACAATTCGACATCGCCGTCATCGGGGCGGGCCACGCGGGCATCGAGGCCGCCCTGGCCGCCGCCCGGATGGGGATGAAAACCCTCTGCTTCACCGTCAACCTGGACGCGGTGGGCAATATGCCCTGCAACCCGGCCATCGGGGGCACGGGGAAGGGCCATCTGGTCCGGGAGCTGGACGCCCTGGGGGGCGAGATGGCTAAAGCCGCCGACCGGGCCTGCATCCAGTACCGGCTGCTCAACCGGAGCAAGGGCCCCGCTGTCTGGTCCCTCCGGGCCCAGGCCGACCGGCGGGAGTATCAGAAAATCATGAAGCACACCCTGGAGAGCCAGGAAAATCTCTGGGTGAAGCAGGCAGAAATTGTGGATATCCTCACCGAGGGCGGCGCGGTGTCCGGGGTGGTCACCCACACCGGGGCGGTCTACCGGGTGAAGGCCGCCATCGTCGCCACCGGCACCCACCTGGGGGGCCGGATCGTGGTGGGGGAGGTGGTAAGGGACTCGGGTCCCGACGGCCTGTCCGCCGCCCTGCCCCTGACTGAGAGCTTGAAGCGGCTGGGGCTGACCATCCGCCGGTTCAAGACGGGCACGCCGCCCCGGGTCAACGCCCGCAGCGTGGATTTTTCCAAAATGGAGCTCCAGAAAGGGGACGGAGACGGCCTGGCCTTCTCCTTTCAGACGGAGCGCCCTCCGGAAAACCGGGCGGTGTGCTGGCTGACCTATACCAACGAGGAGACTCACAGGGTCATCCGGGCCAACCTGGACCGTTCCCCCCTCTACGACGGCACCATCGAGGGGGTGGGCCCCCGCTACTGCCCCTCCATCGAGACCAAGGTGGAGCGTTTCCCCGACAAGGAGCGCCACCAGCTGTTCATCGAGCCAATGGGGCTGGACACCGAGGAGCTGTACATCCAGGGCTTCTCCTCCTCTCTGCCTGAGGAGGTACAAATCGAGATGCTCCACACCATCCCCGGCCTGGAGCAGGCCGAGATGACCCGGTGTGCCTACGCCATTGAGTATGACTGTGTGGACCCCACCGGACTGGAGGCCACCCTGGAGACCAAGGCCGTCCCCGGCCTGTATGGGGCGGGGCAGTTCAACGGCTCCTCCGGCTATGAGGAGGCCGCTGTCCAGGGCTTTGTGGCCGGGGTGAACGCCGCCCTGAAAATCCAGGGAAAGCCGCCCCTGATCCTCCGCCGGGACCAGGGGTACATTGGGGTGCTCATCGACGACCTAGTCACCAAGGGCACCAACGAGCCCTACCGGATGATGACATCCCGCACCGAATACCGGCTGCTCCACCGCCAGGACAACGCCGACCGGCGGCTGACCCCCATCGGCTATGAATTGGGACTGGTCTCCCGGGAACAATATGAGCGGGTGCAAGAGAAATACGCCGCCGTGGACCGGGAGGTCCGCCGCCTGGAGCACACCGGCACGCCGCCCACCCCGGAGCTGGCCGCCCTGCTGGAGGCCAGGGGGGAGCCCCCCATCAAGGATGGGGCCCGGCTGGCCGACCTGCTCCGCCGCCCCCGGCTGTCCTACGCCGATCTTGCCCCCTTCGACTCCGCCCGGCCCGCTCTGGACCCGGCGGTGGCCAGCGAGGCGGAAATCACCATCAAGTACGCCGGATACATCGACCGCCAGCTGCGCCAGGTGGAGGAGGTCCGCCGGATGGAGGAGCGGCCCATGCCCGCCGACATCGACTACCTGTCTATCGCTGGCCTGCGGCTGGAGGCCAGGCAGAAGCTGGACGCCATCCGCCCAAAAAACCTGGGCCAGGCGGGCCGGGTGTCCGGGGTCTCCCCGGCGGACGTGGCGGTACTGATGGTGTATTTGAGGCAGAGAGAGGGATGAGGACCCCATGGACGAACAGAGACAGCGGGAGATTGCCGCCACCGTCGACGCCCTGAACCGGCATATCCGGGAGCATGAGATTTCCGATTTCAGAATCAAAGGGCTGGAAGGGGAGACCCTGTCCCTTGTGGGCAGCTTTGATCTGTCCTATTACTACGATATAGAAATCGTGATGACCGGCGTCTCATGGCTGAACCTGCCCTGTTATTTTTGGGTGGACCTGGCCCAGTCCCAGCCCTTTTCCGTCGGCTTTCCCGCCCAGGATACTGCTGTATGCAGCTTCATGGACCGCGGCGCCCGCCGGCGGGGGGAGATCGCCTTCGAGGGGGACATCTCCCTTCAGATTGAGCATGTATCCTATTTTAAAAGATAGAGAGGTGTATCTATGGAACGGTCAAGCGGTCTGCTGGGAAAGGTACGGGAATTTCTCGACCCCACTCCTATTGAGGACAAATATACCCAGCTGTTGAAGCGGGCGTATACAGAGATATTTCAGCCCCGGGGCTTCAAGCGGGCAGGGCAGAATTTTCGCTGGTTCGACCATTTTGAAAGCCATCAGGCTGTCATTGATATGATTCTGGACGGGACCGCCCAGCAGCACTCCCACGCAATTGTCATGAACTACAATGTGGCAAAAATGCTGGCCGAAATGGGCCATCAGACCCAGGTCTACGAGCAGATCAAGGACACCCGGACTACCAACCCCCAGGCCTGGGCGGTGATTCGGCTGGCGGAGGACCTGGAGAAGGAGCTGGGAGGAATTTTATGAAATTATCGCAGGTCAAGGGAAACACCTGGGTCATTGAGGCCAACCAGCTCATCCCCCTGTACAAGCTGGATGAGAGGCGGTGCGTCCTGCTGGACACCGGGCTTCTGGAGGAGCGTGATGAACTGGAAGGGACGCTCCGCTCCGCTGGGCTGACGCCGGTGGGGGTGCTGTGCTCCCACGCCCACGTGGACCACTGCGCCAACAACGGCTATTTTCAGGAGAAATACGGCACGAAGGTGGCCCTCACCTTTCCCGAGGCGGGTATGTGCTCCTCCCTGCTGACGCTCAAGTGCTACTTCCTCACCCTCTCCCCGGGAACGGTGGAGCGGGAGTCGTCCTGCATGCTCCACACGCCCGACGTGATTATTCCGCCGGCGGACGGCCCCTTCTCCTTTTGCGGGGCGAAGTTTCGCATTGTCCACACGCCGGGGCACTCCTCAGGACACGTGTGTACCGTCACCCCGGACAACGTATGTTACACCGCCGACGCACTCCTCAGCCGGGAGCTGCTGGAGGCCAAGCTGCCCTACAACCTGAGCCAGCGCATGGCCATCGCCAGCCGGGAGAAGCTGCGGGGGCTGAGCTGCGACTTCTACGTTATGGCCCACCGGGGGGTGTGCTCCGGAGCGGAGATCGGCCCTCTGATCGACGCCAATCAGGCCCTGATCCACCGCCGGGCGGAGGAAATCCTCTCCCTGGTGGGCCGGCCCATGACGGCCAGCCAGATCGCTGAGGCGGCCTGCCTGCACTACAAGCTGCTCACCCACAAGCCCTCCCGCTCCCTGCGCTTTGAGCGCAACGTCCGCTTCTTCATCGAGTACCTGGTGGACGCCGGCCGGCTGGACGAGGTATGCCAAAACGGGGCCACCTACTATGTCAGACAGGAAAATTCCTGAAAGTTAGGGAAAAATACTTGCAATCCGTTTAAAACTGTGGTATGCTGTTCGGTACTTCCGGGTTTTTCCCGCCGTCAATTTTCGGCCCCAGGGCCTTGAAAGGAACGAGAGACATGAATACACTGAATTTAGTCCTTACCATCATTCAGGTCCTGTGCGGCCTGGCCGTTATCGCCGTGGTGATGCTCCAATCCGGCAAGAGCGCCGGCCTGTCCGGCGCTATCGCCGGCGGTGCCGACACCTTCCTGTCCAAGAACAAGGCCAAGAGTCTGGACGCCAAACTGGCCAAGATGACCAAGTGGGTGGCCATCCTCTGGATCGTCATCACCCTGGCCCTGAGCCTGATCTGAGCCCTGTCGCAATGCCAAAGCACCTCACCGAAAAGGTGAGGTGCTTTCTTTCTGCTTGCGAAATGGGTCGAAGCCTGATACAATAGCAATGCCGCCCTGCCCCTCCCTGTGCAAGGGAAGGAGGTGAAACCCTATGGGAGACGCTCGAGAACTCTTACTAGCCGTCGCCGCAAATGTTATCGCATACTACATTTGCAAATGGTTTGATGGCCACAGCAAAGGGCGGTAACCATAGCGAAACCCCGGAGAGTCACACCTCTCCGGGGTTCTTTTTTTGGTGATACCCATGGGAGACGCTCATTTCTGCCTGGGTACAGATTGATTATAACACAGTTGCGCCGGGATATGCAAGAGAAAAGTTTTATTTCACCTCGTGGCGTTCACCTCGTGGCTGTTCAGCAAAGACTGCTTGATATTCCACAGCTTCTGGGACAGGTCCACGTAGTAGTTGTGGGGGTTCTCGAAGCGCTTCACCTCGTCCCACAGGGCGTCCACCTGCCGCTGGCAGTAGGCCCGGCTGGTCTGGAGGTCGGGCACCTGATACACCAGCTCGCCCCCCCGGAAGATGGGCACCATCAGCTCCCGGGCCTCAATGTCGGTGTACACCTTCCGCTTCCAGGTAGCGTCCGGGTCGAAGAGCTCCAGGGGCTGGGAGAAGTCAAACTCCTCGTCGTGGAGGCAGATGAGATCGGCCTCCGCCTTGCCGGTGTCCTTGGAGAAGATGCGATAAATCTTCTTGAAGTGGGGGGTGGTGATTTTGGCGGCGTTTTCGCTGATCTTGATTTTGGGAATGATGGTCCCGTCGTCCCCCTCGATGGCGGCCAGCTTATACACACCGCCGAACACCGGCTCGGACCGGGAGGTAATCAGCCGCTCGCCCACCCCGAAGGAGTCGATGCGGGCCCCCTGGCGGACCAGGTCCCGGATGATGTACTCGTCCAGAGCGTTGGAGGCCACGATCTTGCAGTCGGTAAACCCGGCGCCGTCCAGCAGCTCCCGGGCCTTCTGGGAGAGGTAGGTGAGGTCGCCGGAGTCCAGACGGATACCGCATTTGGTGATGCCCTGGGGGACCAGGACCTCCTGGAAGGCCCGGATGGCGTTGGGCACGCCGGACTTCAGCACGTTGTAGGTGTCCACCAGCAGGGTGGCGTTGTTGGGATAGAGCCGGCAGTAGGTTTTGAAGGCCGTAAGCTCGTCGGGGAACATCTGCACCCAGGAGTGGGCCATGGTGCCAGTGGCGGGGGAGCCGTACCGCTGGTCGGCCATAGTGCAGGCGGTGGCGGCGCAGCCGGCGATGTAGCTGGCCCGAGCCCCCAGCAGAGCGCCGTCCGCCCCCTGAGCCCGGCGGGAGCCAAACTCAGCCACCGGCCGGCCTTCGGCGGCCCGGACGATGCGGTTGGACTTGGTGGCGATGAGACTCTGGTGGTTCAGGGTGAGCAGGAGGAAGGTCTCCACAAACTGGGCCTGGATGGCGGGGGCCCGGACGGTCATAATCGGCTCGTTGGGGAAGACCGGGGTGCCTTCGGGAACGGCCCAGATGTCGCCGGTGAATTTGAAGCCCCGCAGAAAGGTCAGAAATTCCTCGCTGAAGCAGCCCTTGGTGCGCAGGTAGTCAACATCCTCCTGGTCGAAGCACAGCTCCTGAATGTACTCCACCACCTGGGCCAGGCCGGCGGCGATGGCAAACCCCCCCTTGTCGGGGACGGAGCGGTAGAAGACATCGAAATAACAGATGCGGTCCTGCAAGCCGGTCTGGAAGTAGCCGTTGGCCATGGTCAGCTCGTAGAAGTCGCAGAGCATGGTCAGGTTGGTTTTCGCTTTCATGGGGAAAGCCTCCTTGTGTCGGGGTGACAAGACACCCCTATTTGACCCTATTATACTCCCTCCGGCCAAAAATGCAAGGAAAAGTGCAATTTTCTAAAAACAGGTGCGCCAGAGTCATCCCGCAGCTTTTTATGCAGGGGCGGACCAGTCAGCGCCGAAAAGCCCCCCTTGCCAAAGGGGGGAGGGCCGCCGGACAAAGTCCGGTGGCGGGGGGATTCCGTCTTTTGCCGGCAATTGTCAACCCGCGCAGCTGACGCATGTAGGGCAAGGGCTCTGCCCTTGCCTTATTCCGAGGTCGTTTTATCCTCTTACGGGGATAGGCAGGGGTAGAACCCCTGCCTTACAGAACGTACCGGCCGGTATCTCCAGAGGTGTTCCAAATTTATGAGACGGGCGTGCGCCTGCGCCTGCCGCCCTTGCATCATTTGCCGAATTTTGCTATAATATGGGCGGTTGCCTTTCCACCCTGGCAACGGGGAGGAGGTGAAGACATGGGTATTTTGACAGACTATATTGTGGCTGTCATGGCAAGTGTGGTTGGTCATTACATCTGCAAATGGTTTGACCGTCACGACAAAAGGTAACCAAGCGTAAACCGAACCCCTGGGAGAGATAGCAGCTCTCCCAGGGGTTCAATTTTTGGTGAAGACAACAAATTTTGACAGACTTGTTGGTCGAGGTTATTATATCACAAGCGATCCTATCTTTGCAAGAGTAATTTTATATTTTTTCCTTCCCGCCGCCGGGGAACAGCTGAAAAATCCTTCCCACGTTGGGCGGGTCGCCTCCTGCGGCCACCCAGCCGGCGGCAAAGGCCCGGCGGGCCATGGAAAACAGGTAATTTTCCGCCTCGTCATACTCCGCAGTTTCTAAAAACTGTGAAAAGGCATCTTCAAAGTCGTTACTGTACATAATATATCCCCATCCTCTTTAAGAAGATTATAGAGGATAAAGTACGATAAGTCAAGATTTGATAATAATTTAGAGTATAGTATATACGGGTGAGATGTATGAAGCCATTAAAAGGAAAAATAAGTTTGACTATAGATGATCCGGTGTTGGAGGCAATTAAGCAATTAGCCGAGGAGAATGATCGCTCAGTTTCCAGCTATATCAACCTGGTCCTCCGGGAGCACTTAAAGCAGTTGGAGCGGAAAACGGCTGAAAACCGCTAAAATCCCCTTGACAGAGGGGGAAAACTGGCATACAATATGAAATCACAAAGCCTTGACAGGGAACAGTACCTCACAGCGGGGTTTTAGAGAGAGGATGGCCGGTGCAAATCCTCCGAAGCTGTGGCGGGAAGGCGCCCTGGAGCGCGGGGAGGAAATGCCCCGCCGGTCCCCGCCGTTACCGGGTTAGAGTGTCCCCTATGGGAAATTCAGGTGGAACCACGGACAGCTATTGTTCGCCCTGAGCCAAACCGGCTCAGGGCGTTTTTCTTTGGAAAGAGGTGATTTTATGACTGAACAGCACAAGGAGCAGGCCATTGAGGTGGTAAAAAACATCTGCCATGTCCTCCACGAGAAGCGGTATGAGGATCTGCCCTCCTGCGTGGACAAGATGGAGTGGGACGACACCGAGGTAATCAGGGAGTGCATCCAGGGCACACTGGAGATGAACAACTTCGATGTATTTGACGAGTACGGCGTCCCCTGCAGCTTCAAGCCGCAATATGAGTATCACCATGAGGTGATGTTCTTCGAGTATAAGGACGGCAGCGGCTTCGCCGTGGACTACGAGCTGACCTCCGGCGGCGAGTTGGTTTATCTGACGTTACAGCTTGAGTTCTTGTACGAAAACGGTGGCTTGAAATCTATTTTCCGCACCATCGACCCCCAGTAGGGATGGCCTTTGGCCGCCCGCAGGGCATCAGAACGAAAGATGGGCGGCCACAGGCCGCCCCACACAAAATTGTAAAGAAATTTGTACAACACGCAAAGAATTCACTTTACACATTCGGCAAATTTGCGTATAATAGGGGTATCAGATAAAGGAGGGATACTCAAATGGCACAGACAAGCGTGAATTTTCGCATGGATGAACAGCTGAAAAAAAATGTGGAGGAAATCTGCCAGAAAATGGGCATGAGTCTTACTACCGCCCTGACTGTCTTTTGCCGGAAGGTAGAGCAGGAGCGGAAAATCCCCTTTGAAATCACCGCAGAGGCAACTGACCCCTTCTACAGCGAAAACAATATGCGCTATCTGAAGAAAAAAATGGAGGATTATAAGGCGGGCCGCCTAAATTTGGTTGAACACGACCTGATTGAGGAGTGACAAAAGGCATGCAGCTCAGGCGGATACAATGGGATTTTGACGCATGGGAGGAATATTGCGATTGGCAACGCGTGAACAAAGCGGCCCTAAAAAAGATCAATCAGCTGATTCGGGATATCCTGCGGGATCCTTTCGATGGCCTCGGAAAACCAGAACCCTTGAAAGAGGATCTGAGCGGTTTTTGGAGCCGTCGCATTGATGAGGAAAACCGTCTCATCTATGCTGTGGAGCAGGATGCGGTTGTGCTTATCTCCTGCAAAGGACATTACGAGTAAAAGAGGAAGAAGGAATTATTATGAAAAACAGTGAAAAGACCATGGAAAAAATTGTGGCCCTGTGCAAGGGCCGGGGCTTCATCTTTGCCGGCTCCGAAATCTACGGCGGCCTGGCCAACACCTGGGACTACGGCCCGCTGGGTGTGGAGCTGAAAAACAACATCAAAAAAGCCTGGTGGAAGAAGTTCGTCCAGGAGAACCCCTACAACGTGGGTCTGGACGCCGCCATCCTGATGAACCCCCAGGTGTGGGTAGCCAGCGGCCATGTAGGCGGTTTCTCCGACCCGCTGATGGACTGCAAGGAGTGCAAGGAGCGCTTCCGCGCCGACAAGGTCATTGAGGACTGGTGCCAGGAGCACAGCTTCGACCTGGGCCACAGCGTGGACGCCATGTCCCAGGCCCAGATGAAGGAGTTTGTGGAGGAGCACCAGATCGTCTGCCCCTCCTGCGGCAAGTTCAACTGGACCGATATCCGCCAGTTCAACCTGATGTTCAAGACCTTCCAGGGAGTCACGGAGGACGCCAAGAACACCGTCTACCTCCGCCCCGAGACCGCCCAAGGCATCTTTGTCAACTTCCAGAACGTCCAGCGCACCACCAGAAGAAAGCTGCCCTTCGGCGTGTGCCAGGTGGGCAAATCCTTCCGCAACGAGATCACCCCGGGCAACTTCACCTTCCGCACCCGGGAATTTGAGCAGATGGAGCTGGAATTTTTCTGCAAGCCGGGCACCGAGCTGGAGTGGTTCGCCTACTGGAAGAAGTTCTGTCATGAGTGGCTGCTGGGCCTGGGCATCAAGGACGAAAACCTCCGTCTCCGGGACCACGACCCCGAGGAGCTGAGCCACTACTCCAACGCCACCACCGACTTTGAGTTTGCCTTCCCCTTCACCGACTGGGGTGAGCTGTGGGGGGTGGCCAGCCGCACCGACTTTGACCTGAAGGCCCACCAGACCACCTCCGGCAAGGATCAGACCTACTTCGACCAGGAGGCCAATGAGCACTATATCCCCTATGTGATCGAGCCCTCCCTGGGTGCCGACCGGGTCACCCTGGCCTTCCTGTGCGACGCCTACGACGAGGAGGTGGTGGACGCCGGGAAGAACGACGTACGCACCGTTCTGCGCCTGCACCCCGCCCTGGCCCCCTTCAAGTGCGCCGTGCTGCCCCTGTCCAAGAAGCTGGGGGACAAGGCCCGGGAGGTCCAGACCGAGCTGAGCAAGTATTTTATGGTGGACTACGACGACGCCGGGTCCATCGGCAAGCGCTACCGCCGTCAGGACGAGGTGGGCACCCCCTATTGCATCACCGTGGACTTCCAGACCGTCGGGAGCGACACCGAGGAGGCCGACCACGCCGTCACCATCCGGGACCGGGACACCATGGACCAGGTCCGCGTGCCCATCAGTCAGCTGAAAAACTGGCTGGAGGAGAAGCTGGCGTACTAAGCTCTTAAAATATAGCGACAGGCCCCCTGTGCATACCGCGCAGGGGGCCTGCCCTCTAACCGCTGTGATGGAGGTGTTATTATGCTGCCGCGTATTAAAGATGTAACGCCCATGCCGGAATATCAACTGCACGTTGTCTTTGATGACGGCAAATCCGTCATTTATGATGTGATGGAGGATATCCGGCAAATCGAAAGCTACCGCGACCTGCTGAATATACACGGGCTGTTTGACCAGGTCTCTGTTGACCAGAGCCGGACCTGCGTGTACTGGAATGACGATATCGACCTGCCCAGCGATACGATTTATGAATATGGAATGCCCAAGGTTTAAATAAACGTCTCGTATTCTATCATCGATAAAATACGAGACGTTTTAATTTTCTGCCTCCCTGTGAGCATCCTCGATGGACTTCAGGATCACATGGGGCGGCACATCCAAAGCCTGGCCGATTTTAAAGAGGGTATCCAGGGTAGGACTACGCAGTCCCCGTTCCAGTTTGCTGTAGTGGGTGCGGTCCAGTCCAGCCAGTCCGCTGAGCACATCCTGAGTTAAGCCTTTTCGCTCCCTGTACTCTACCAAAACGCGGCCGACAATTTCAGGTTTTACCATCCTTTACTCCCTCCTTCGTACACCTATAGCATACCAATGAGGGAATTTCTTTATGGGGTCACTTGACCCCATAGAAAAAAAGTAGTATAGTTATGTTACAGTAAAAAGGAAGGAAGCCTGATACAGATGAAAAAAGTAACCCTATTGGTCCCGGAATACCTGTTCGACTTCTATGAGAAGGTAGGAAAAACAGCGGGCGGCCTTTCTCCAGAAAAAGTCATGTCGGACGCACTCTTTAAACTGGCAGGGGAATTATCCTTCAACGCCATCTATAAGGAAAAATAAGGGGCACCCCCGTCCAGTGGTCGGGAGTGCGTCAGTGCGTCAAAAAAGCGCACTGTGAAAGAACGCGTCCATTTTTTCTGTTCCTATTGACACACATGGAAAACAAATCTATAATAACAGGTAACAACTAAATAGAGCGAATGTCTTCAAGGCAGGGTGAAATTCCCGATCGGCGGTAAAGTCCGCGAGCACACAGGTGCTGATTTGGTGAAAGTCCAAAACCGACAGTACAGTCTGGATTAAAGAAGGTGTATTGAATTTGTCAGAACTGTTCTGACAGCATACACGTTTCCTGTCCAGCCAAGAAATGCTTTGTTGACATGTTCAATATACCTCTTAATTACACCGAAAGGCATTGCGCTGCTTTAGGTGTTAATTTTTTTGGAGGTAATTGAAATGAACCACAAAACAAAAACGCTCACAGCCGTCGGGACCCTCTGCGCCCTTGCCTATGCCGCCACCGCGGTGGGGCGGATTCCCCTGATACTCTTTTTAAAGTATGACCCAAAGGACATTATCATCGCCACCGGCGGGTTTTTGTTCGGCCCCCTGGCCGCCGGTTCCATCGCTCTGCTTGTTTCCCTTGCCGAAATGCTTACCATCAGTGAAAATGGCGTGCTGGGCTTTCTCATGAATGTCATTTCAAGCAGCTCCTTTGCCTGTACCGCCGCCTTCATCTACCGGAAAAAGCGGACTTTCCCGGCCGCCGCCACGGGACTGCTCTGCGGCTGGGGGGCGATGGTCTCTGTGATGATGCTTTGGAACTACCTGATTGCCCCCATCTACATGGGCTGCTCCAGAGGAGAAGTGGTGCAGCTTCTGCTCCCGGCGTTTCTGCCCTTTAACCTGATAAAAGGCGGCCTCAATGCGGCGGGTGTTCTGCTGGTCTACCGGCCTGTCATAACCGCCTTGGTGCGTTCCCATCTTGTGGAGGCCGGGCAGGGGACCAGAGGGTGAACCCGCCCTGGGCCAAAATCCAAGCGGCATATAAAACGCCCGCCGGCAGTGCCGGCGGGCGTTCAGCGTTATCTCAGATAATTCAGCGGATTCACCGCAGTGCCGCGGACGCGGACCTCGAAGTGGCAGTGGACGCCGGTGGAGCGGCCGGTGGAACCGGCCTTGGCCACGGTCTGGCCCTGGTAGACCTTCTGTCCCGCAGACACCACCAGACTGGAGTTGTGGGCATAGTAGGTTTGTGTGCCGTTGTCGTGGGTGATGATGACCAGGTTGCCGTAGCTGCCCTTGTAGCCGGCGAAGGTGACGGTGCCGCCGTCGGCGGCCTTGACGGCCTCGCCGTACACGGCGTGGATATCCAGGCCGGAGTGGTAGCTGTAGCTGCCGAAAATCTTCCGCCCGCCGAAATAGGAGTTGATGCGGTGGCTGCTGACGGGCCACAGGTAGGTGCCCTTGGACGCGGTCTTGGGCCGCTCCTTGGTGCCCACGGCCTTTACGGTGGTGGTGGGCTCCCGGAGGGTGGTGGTGTCAGTGACGGTGCGGTCCCGCTCGTAGCCGTTGACATAGACCACATCGGCCTGAACCTGGGCCTCACCCTCCTCGCCCTGGGTAAGGATCTTGGAGTCGCCCTTATACATGGAATCGTCCTGAACCTCCTCCACCGGGCAGGGGATGGCCTCGGTGTAGGTCACGTGCTCGGTGGTCTGGACGGACAGGGCGGGGATGACCTCCTTCACATTGAGCACGTCGCCCACCATCAGCCGGTTGAGGCTGGCCTGGGGGTTGAGCTCCATCAGGTCGCTGAGGGACATGTCGTTGCGGTAGGCGATGCCGTTGTAGGTGTCCCCCTTCACCACGGTGTAGGTGGTTTCGCCGGTGGTATTGGCCTTCAGGGCCTCCTCCACCTGGTCCACGCTCATCAGGTTGTCCGCCGCGTAGACGGGCGTAATGGACACATCCTCCACAAATTCGGCGGAGGTGGTGGCGTCGGTGACGAACTCGGCCTTGATGCTGTCCAGCATGGTGTTCAGGGCCTCCTGGTCCTTCACCACACCCACCGCCCGGCCGTCCAGAGTGATCTGGTAGGCCCGCAACTGGTCGCTGAGCTCGTTGAGCTGGCCATAGAAGTAGTTGCTGATATCCTGCTCCCGGCTCAGGCCGCTTTTCAGGGTGAGGGTAAAGCTGTAGTCAATCTCGCTGTCCACCTGGTAGCGGTAGCCCAGCAGCTGGCTGCCCCGGGTCTCCACCGTCTGGATGGCGTTGTCCACCACGCTCTGGTCTGCCACAATGCCCACCTCCTGGCCGTCCACAATGACGGCGTAGCTGGTGGAATAGAGGGTGGTCAGGGTGAGGGCGGCGCCCAGGGCCCCGGCTACCAGCAGGAAGGAAACGGGGCCCACCGCCAGCGTTCCGGCGGCGGCGCCGTGGAACAGATGAGCCCAGCGGCGGAAGTGGATTCGTGCCCACTCCCGCATCCCTTTTGCATAGAGCTTGAACTCCTCCCGCCAGTCGGGGGCGGCGGGGGCGTCGGAGGCCCGGGCCTCCTCTTTGGGGGGCTGGACCTTCTTAGGCTCGGCCTTGGGGGGCTTGGGCTGCCGGATGGGTCCGGTCTGGTCCAGCTCCGCAATGGGGAGCCGGGCGGTCCAGCTCTGATCCTGTACTTGGTTCATGGTAATCACCTCTTGTTCTGAGGAAAAAATGACAATCGTGAAATAAGAGTTACAAAATGGTAACAACAATATACACATTTTCCCGCCATCCGTCAAGCCCTTTTTTCGCTCCGCCGCAAATTTTTTACCGAAAAAGTGTACAAAAATAGAACGCCACAAGTGGTTTTGCGACGTTCTTTGTCTAAATAGTATATAAAATTGCAAATATCCCTAGATATTGTGGTTATACCACCATCTGCAGGAGGAAGGCCAGCGTCATGACAATCACCGCCGCGCTGGCGCAGGCGTCCAGCCGCCAGGCCCGCCGCTCCCGACGGGCCCGGCGGCGCTCCTCGGGGGAGAGGGTGAGCACCACGGGCCGGAACCCGGGCTCCTCCTCGGGGAGGTACGCCTCCACCTCGGGCTGCCGGGCCAGACTGTCCCGCTGGGCGGCAGCCTGCCGGCGGCGCAGCTCGGTCAGGTCGATGATGTTGCCGGTGTGCTGGATAAAGTTGGAAGTCTTATAGTACATGGTCTGCATAGGTGTCCCCTCCAAGAGTTTGATGTTAGGGTAAGTATAGACCAGAAGCTGTCCAAAAAACCGGACTATTGCGGCACTGCCCGGAAAAGAAACATTCGTTCTAAGGCGACTATACAACATCCGTTCGAGAATGTCAAGGGATAGTCGAAAATTTGTTTGATTTTTCCTCATCCGTCCCCCCGCAGGGCAAGCCTTCCACCCTCCGGGGGGAAGGTGCCCCCGAAGGGGGCGGATGAGGGGGCGGGGCGGGCAGGCTGTCCTTATGATAAGAGTTGCTGACCTTGCCGCACCCTCATCCGTCACGGGCTTCGCCCGTGCCACCTTCCCCCTGGAAGGGGGAAGGCTTTTTGCGCGTCCTTTCTCCAGGTGCTTTTTGGACGCGCCGGCGGCCCGAAGGGCCGTGTCGGACGAGGTCTCTACTATAATATACAGACGAAGAAAGGGAAAAAAGGTTCCCTTTGTATGTGTTTTTTTCCAGTCCGTGTTGCTTTTTCGGTGAAAAGGGGGTATAATGCTTTGGCTTATTGAGACATCCACAGATTTGAGGTGCAATTCCCATGAAAAATGAGAAATTAAGAAATATCGCCATCATCGCCCACGTAGACCACGGCAAGACCACCCTGGTGGACGAGATGCTGAAGCAGTCCGGCGTCTACCGGGAGAATCAGGCGGTCACCGACCGGGTGATGGACTCCGGCGACCTGGAGCGGGAGCGAGGCATCACCATCACCGCCAAGAACACCGCCATTCAGTACGACGGGGTGAAGATCAACATTGTGGACACCCCGGGCCACGCCGATTTTGGCGGCGAGGTGGAGCGCATCCTGAAGATGGTCAACGGCGTCATCCTGCTGGTTGACGCCGCCGAGGGCCCCATGCCCCAGACCCGGTTTGTGCTCTCCAAGGCTCTGGAGCTGGGCCACAAGGTGATCGTGGTGGTGAACAAGATCGACCGCCCCGACCAACGGGTTTACGAGGTGGTGGACGAGTGTCTGGAGCTGCTGCTGGACCTGGACGCAACCGACGAGCAGTTGGATTCCCCCATGCTCTTCTGCTCCGGCCGGCAGGGCACCGCCTCGGTGCAGCCCGATGTGGCGGGCAGCGACTTGAAGCCACTCTTTGAGACCATTATCGACTATATCCCCGCCCCCGATGTGGATGTGGACGCCCCCTTCCAGATGCTGGTGTCCTCCATTGACTACAACGAATTTGTGGGCCGCATCGCCATTGGCCGCATCGAGCGGGGCAGCGTGAGGCAGAATCAGGAGATCGCGGTGTGCAACTTCCACCACCCCGACGCCGCCCCCATGAAGGCCAAGGCCACCGCCCTCTACGAGTTCGACGGCCTGGGCAAGGTCCCCGTCCAGGAGGCCGCCGCCGGCAACATCATCGCCCTCAGCGGCATTGGCGACGTGACCATCGGCGACACCATCTGCGCCCCGGACGCGGTGGAGCCCATTGAGTTCGTCCAGATCTCCGCCCCCACCATTGAGATGACCTTCTCCGTCAACGACTCCCCCTTTGCCGGCCGGGAGGGCAAATTCGTCACCTCCCGCCAGCTCCGGGACCGGCTGTTCCGGGAGACGCTGAAGGACGTGTCCCTGAAGGTGTCTGAAATGGAGGGGGCCACCGACTCCTTCAACGTGGCCGGCCGTGGGGAGATGTCCCTGTCCATCCTCATCGAGACCATGCGCCGGGAAGGATATGAGCTCCAGGTGTCGCCCCCCCGCGTCCTCTACCAGGAGGTGGACGGCGTGAAGTGTGAGCCCATCGAGCGGGTAGTGATTGACGTGCCCACCGACTACGTGGGGGCCGTCATGGAGAAGCTGGGCTCCCGCAAGGGGGAGTTCGTCACCATGAATCCCGTGGGGAACCGCACCAAGCTGGAGTTTCTGGTGCCCGCCCGGGGCCTGTTCGGCTACCGCAGCGAGTTCCTCACCGACACCAAGGGCGAGGGCATCATGGCCTCCGTCTTCGACAGCTACGCCCCCGTCAAGGGAGAAATCCAGCGCCGGTCTACCGGCTCCCTGGTAGCCTTCGAGACGGGCGAGGCGGTCACCTACGGCCTGTTCAACGCCCAGGAGCGGGGGGCCCTGTTCATCGGGGCGGGCACGCCGGTCTACGGCGGCATGATTGTGGGCGAGTGCCCCAAGGCGGAGGATATCTCCGTCAACGTGTGCAAGAAGAAGCAGCTGACCAACATGCGGGCCTCCGGCTCCGACGAGGCCCTGCGGCTGGTCACCCCCCGCATCCTCTCCCTGGAGCAGTGCCTGGAGTTCCTGGCCGATGATGAGCTTCTGGAGTGCACCCCGGAGAATCTGCGCCTGCGCAAGCGCCTGCTGGACCACGGCGCCCGGATGCGGGAGGCCTCCAAGAAAAAAGGATAAGCACCACTGCGGCCCTCCGAGCGATTGGGGGCCGCTTTTCTTACCCTTGACGGCAATAGAAACCTTGCTATATAATAGGGTTCGATGAATTATAGTGAGAGGAAGGTCTTGCTATGCCTGAAATATCTATGTTTGCCGGTATTCGTATCACAATGTATTATTCAGACCACAACCCGCCTCACTACCATGCGGAATATGCAGGGCATAAGGCCTTGGTGGATATCCAAAACGGATACATCATCAAAGGTGCGCTTCCATTGCGGCAACTAAAGTTCGTACTAGCCTGGGGCGAGATGCATCGGGATGAACTGATGCAGAACTGGGAGTTGGCCAAAGATGCTCAGCCGCTGAATAAAATTCCGCCCCTGATGTAAGAATGGAGGAAACTATGGATTTCATGCCCGCTGTTGTACAGGCTGTCCCAGGCGATAACTTTACAGTTTATGCGTATTGCAGCGACGGAGCGGTCCGACTGGTCGATGTCAAGCCGTTGATTGCCCTGGGGGGCGTCTTTGCACCTCTGGCCGACTTGAATTTTTTCCGCGACCGGCTGACTATTTTGAATGACACCGTGGCGTGGGATATCACCGGCGACCGGGACCCAACGGCCTGTGTTGACCTGGACGCGGACCAAATATTTGCAAAAGCGCCCATTGTTGCCGATCCCCTGGAGAGCAAAAGAGCTGGTTAGGAGAAGAATATGGAAGCTTTTTCAATACGCTGCCCCGGCGTGGAAAACGGCACATTTCTTCTGGACCACACCGGCCGGGGGGCGGACCGCTCCCCGGAGCTGGTGCTGGAAAACCTGTCCCCGGAGGCGGTCACTTTGGCTGTCACCCTGGAGGACATGAGCCACCCCATAAAGAATTTCACCCACTGGGTAATCTGGAATCTTCCGGCAGCGGACCGCATCCCGGGGGCCATCCCGGCGGGGAAAACGGTGCCCGGCGGCGGGGTGCAGGGGATAGCCTACGGCCTCCACCGCTACGCCGGACCCAAGCCGCCGAAAGGGAGGACTCACACCTACTGCCTTACTGTTTACACCTTGGACTGCGCCTTAGACCTGCCAAGCGGCGCGCGGAAAAAGGCTTTCCTGCGGGCGGCGGAAGGACATATCCTTCAAAGCGGGAGTATCCCTGGAGAATTTGAGTAAAATAGAAAACGTTCCGTATTTTACGATGTGTAAAGTACGGAACGTTTTTACTTATAAGCCTCTAAAGAATTCATCAAAAGAATCGACCTGATAGATATCCTTTAATGCCTGCAATACGCTGACTTTTATGCTGTAATTACCCAATTCCATTTGAGAAATGATCTCACGGCTTATATCAATGCCCACCAGTTGCAGTTTTGCGGCAGCCTTTTCCTGAGAAAGTCCCGATTGTTTTCTCAAACGCCGCAGGTTTGCCCCGATCGAGATATCCTGTTTCAGCTTTTTTGACATCCCTATTCTCTCCAAAAATTTTTTTGGAATATATACATTCCACTATTGATTTTAGGTTATTGCCATGGTAATATTGGAATGAATAGATTCCGAAAATGAAGAGGGATATAAAATATTTGACAATATTGAGAAGGGAAGTCTAATTAAGATGAAAAAACTAACAATAGAGGTTCCAGACTACATATTTACGTTTTATAAAAAAGTTGGGGAACAAGCAGGTGGCATTACGGTGGAAAAAGTAATGTCAGACGCACTGTTCAAATTAGCGGGAGAGCTGTCGCTAAATGCGCTCAAAGATACGGATGGCTGAATCATCAGCCATCCGTTTTCGTTCAACTCCAGGGCGCCAGCTCAAACCGCACAAAATACCCCTGGGGGTGGCGGCAGACGGGGCAGTGGGCGGGGGCGGCGGTGGCCTCCACCGTGAAGCCGCAGTGCAGGCACATCCACTGCGTCTCCACCTCGGAGAAGAAAAGCTGGTCCTTCTCCATCAGGTCGGCGAATTTGCCGAACCGGTCGCCGTGGGTCTTCTCCACCTTGGCGATGTTCTCAAACAGCTTGCCCACCAGGGGGAAGCCCTCGCTCATAGCCGTCCTGGCGAAGTGGTCATAGTCGTGCTCCCACTCCTGATACTCGTTGTGCTGGGCGGCCCGCAGGTAGTCCAGCACCCCGGAGTAGATATCCACCGGGTAGGTGCCGTCCACCTTGACGGTCTGGCCGGCGCAGTCCTCCAGGGCGGAATAAAACTGCTTGGCGTGGACCCGCTCCTGCTCGGCGGTAAAGAGGAATACCCCCTGGATGACAGCAAGCCCCGCCTTGTTGGCCACTCCGGCGGCGATGGTGTAGCGGTTGCGGGCCTGGCTCTCCCCGGCGAAGGCCCGCATGAGGTTTTCCCGGGTCTGGCTGTGGAGAAAGGCCTCAGTTTTGTCGGACATAGTGAACCCTCCTTGCGATAGTTTTGATTCCCGCCCCCTCCGGGGCGGGAATTGTGAGCACCGCTGTGGGTTCAGTATGTCTCAAAAGCTGGAAATTATCCGGCGTTGACGGGAATCTTGTTCTCCCCGTACTGCACGTAGTCTACCTGGCTCAGGTCCAGAGGCTGGTCAAAGGGGATGTAGTTCTGGAAAACACCTGTGGGCTCACCGGTGATGGGCAGGGTGACGGGGCTGGACTGAATGTACTGCCGCATTGCGTCATAGTCCTGGGCCTCAGAGAAGAACACAGTACCATCCTTCAAAACGATCTTAATATCTCCAAAGGCAGGGCCGATGTTGTTATTAACAGGCAGGGAGCAGTCAACGCGATAGGTCAGGCTCAGGGGTGACAGAGACAGGGACTGGATGGTGTTGGTGTAATCCAGCAGCTCGTCATGCCAGGTGAGTCCTTCGGCGTCCAGACTGATTGTCTGGGATTGGAAGCTGAGGCCAAAGTCAAAGATGAAGTCTCCGGTAAAGATGGGGGTGTATTCCTTGTCGGGCGACTGGATCCACAGGCCGGAAATGGTGAGGGTTTTGGGCACACCGTCGTTAAATTTAAGGTCTGTTTCCCCCTCCAGGGTGCAGAAGCACAGAACAAACTCCTTGCGGTTGTCAGTAGGGTCGTCGTCGGTAAGGATGGTTCTTACCTGATTGTAGCCGAATTCCATATAAGAGCCCTCCGGGGATTCCAGGGTGGCAGGGAGCTGATAATAGCCCTGGGTGTCACCGTCCAGGTCAGGTAAAGCGGTCCCTGCCGGGGCCTCTACCCGCAGACGGATGTAGTAGATGTTTTCGTCCGCGATCACGGCCAGCGGTGTGATGGTCGCGCCGTTTTGGGTGACGGCGGCGGGGAGCTGGGCGGCAGTCTTACCGGCAACGTGTCCCAGCTGGTCGATGGCGTCCAGCTGGCCCTGGGAGAGGGAGCCGTCCTCTGCGGCGAAGAAGTCCTGGAACAGCTCTCCGGCTCCGAACATCCGGCCCGCCGCCAGGGCGGAGACGGTAAAGGCGGCCGCCACAGCGGCGGCGACGAGCAGGTGCGCGGGCTTAAAGCCCCTCTTTCTGGATTTCGTCTCGGTATGAATATTTTTCATGGTAATCTCCTTTATTCTGGTTGGGGAATAGGGGGTATTTCCGCCCAATTCCACGTCCTCCGCCGGATAGCGGTCCAGCAGGTCCGAAATGTTACGCTTCACGGAGAAACCCCTCCCTTGTCAAAATGTCTTTCAGCTTCATCCGGCCCCGCCGGAGCTTGGTTTTTATGGTGGACTCATTGAGTCCCATTTGGCGGGCAATCTCCTGCACCGTCTGGGCGTAGTAGTAGTGGCGCAGGAAGATTTCCCGGTCCGGCCCGGGCAGGGAGTCCACCGCCTGGCGGACCTGCTGCCGTTCCACCGCCCGCTCATATTCGCCGGGCGGGTCGTCGGGGCCTGGGATGTCCAGGGCGTCCTCCTCCAAGGGGAGGGTCAGGCTGATCTGCCGCAGCCGGTTTTTGGCCTTGTTCCGGGCCACCGCCCCCAGCCAGGCCTTCACCGATCCCGCCCGCAGGGCCTCGGGCCGGTTCCAGGCGGCCAGAAACACGTCGGATACGATCTCCTCTCCGTCCTCAACGGACATGGCGTTTCGCAAAATGTTCCACACCACCGCTGAGACGTAGGGGAGGTAACGATCCATCAGCCCCTCCAGCCCGGCGGGATTGCCGGCCCGTATTTTGTTGATTATCGCTTCTTCCCACATAAGGAACACCTCTGAACTGATTTGAAAGCCGCTTTCACTTATCATATCACACCGACCGGCCCTTTGGTTTCACCTGGGAGGCGGTCTCTGCACAAAAAAATCCCCCGGAGCGCGCTCCGAGGGATTCAGCTTGTTATAGGCATATTACGGAAGGGCTATCCGCCAAAGCCTTCCCCCTTCCAGGGGGAAGGTGGCACGGGCGAAGCCCGTGACGGATGAGGGTGCGCGGCAGGTTTCTGCCTCTTATCGAAAGGACAGCTTGCCCGCCCCGCCCCCTCATCCGCCCCCTTCGGGGGCACCTTCCCCCCGGAGGGTGGAAGGCTTACCCTGCGGGGGACGAGGGGATTTACCCTCACAGGTCCAGTTTTTTCTCCAGACAGACCAGCTGCACATCAGGGATGCCGTTGAACACGCAGGGAACGATTCCCGCTTCCCAGTAGCCCAGCCCGGCATAGAGCCGCCGGGCGGCGGTGTTTCTGGCGTTGGTGTCCATGCGGAGGTAGGGACAGCCGTGGCTCCGGGCGTGTTCCTCATAGAAGGCCACAAAGGCCTTCCCGCAGCCCTTTCCCCCAAAGGCGGGATCCACCACCAGGGTGTGTAGCACCAACACCTGCTCAGGCGGAGCGTCGGGGTATCGCCAGGGGGCCCCGGCGTACTCGGGCACCTGGTTCTGGTCGATCTTGGCAGCGGCGGCAATTACGCCCTCCCGCTCCAGTACAAACAGACTTCCCGCCTTCAGGGCGTCCAGGGCGGTCTGCTCGGTGGGGTAGACCCCTCGAATCCAGCCCACAGCCGCCCGGCCCTGCTCCTCCTCAGTCAGGATACGGCCGTAGATGGCAGCCACCTGGGGAATGTCCTCCAAAACCGCCTTTCGGATTCCTTCCATGATACTTTCCTCCTCTATCTCACCAGCAGCTTTTTCATGCCCTCCTCCAGACCGTCCACGGTGAGGGGGAACATGGGCAGCTCCCGGGCGATGGCATCGTAGGTCTGGCACCAGTACTCCCCCCAGTCGGGCCGGCGGCTGGGGTTGAGCCAGACGGTGTGCCGGAAACGGCCCTTCAGCAGCCGCAGCCAGTCCATGCCGCACTGGGGGCCGTCCGCCCGTTCGCTCCGGCCGTAGTAACCCCCCATCAGCTCATAGGGGGCCATCTGGGCGTCCCCCACCAGAATCAGCTTGTAGTCCCCGGGGAGGTTAGACAACACCCAGTCGGTGGGCACGCTGTCCCGGGACATAAGGGTGGGGGCGTTGTACAGCCGCCCATAGGGGCAGTTGTGGAAATAGTAGACCTTCAGGTCCTTAAAATGCCCCGACTTGCTCACCGCCTGAAACAGGGCGGAGCACAGCTGGGCGTAGTAGTCCATGGAGCCACCGGAATCCATCAGAAGGAGCACCTTCACCGTGTTTTCACGGGGGCGCTTGTAGCGCACCTTGAGCACGCCCCCGTTGTCCGCCGTGTCCCGGATGGTGCTGTCCACGTCAAACTCAGTAGGGGGGAGGTCCACCAGACCGGAGAACTGGCGCAGGTGGCGCAGGGCCACCTGAAACTGCCGGGTGTCCAAAGTATTGTCCCGGCGGAAGTCCCGGAATTTCCGCTCCCCCGCCACCCGGAAGGCCCGGCGGTACATGGACCGCCCGCCCACCCGAATGCCCACCGGGGAGAGGCCCGCGTTGCCAAAGGTGGACATGCCGTGGGTACCCACCCAGTAATTGCCCCCGTTGTGCTCCTCGTTCTGCTCCAGCATCCGCTCCTTGAGCATTTGCTCGATCTCCTCCTCGGAGAACCCCAGGTTTTTCAAGGCCTGGATTTCATCCCAGTTGGCGTAGTCGGATAATACATCTGGTTTATTCAGCCAGTCTAATAACTCCTTGGATACCTCCTGCTGGAAGGGGACGTCCTTGAAATACTCCAGAAAGGTGCGGTCGAAGGCGTCGAAGTCGGCCTCGCTCTTCACCAGCAGACACCGGGCCAGATGGTAGAAGCCGGTAAAGCTGGCGTTGTGGAGATTTTTGTGGAGCCCCTCCATCAGAGCCATCCACTCGGTGAGGGACACCTTTAAGCCGTTTCGCCGCAGCAGATATAACAGGTCTTCAAACATGGCTTTGCCCTCCCATTCGCTTCAGAATCGTCATGCAGGGCAAGGGCTCTGCCCTTGCATGATGCTGGCTGTCTCGAAAAAGGCAAGGGCAGAGCCCTTGCCCTACATATTGTAGCGTCTTTTAAGAAAAAAGGCAAGCCTATTCTTGCCTGCGGGAGTGTCTTAGCGCGTACTTTATCACAATCAGGAGAAAAGTTGCAAATGTGACACACCTTGGCAAACAACGGAATCCCCCCGCCACCGGACTGCGTCCGGCGGCCCTCCCCCCTTTAGCAAGGGGGGCTTTTGGCTCTGGCTGGTCCGTTTCCGCTCCAAAGGCCCCCTTGCTAAAGGGGGCTGGCATTTGCGTAGCAAATGACTGGGGGATTCCGTCTCTCCCTGTCCGACAAGTCACGCCTCTGCATAAAATCTGCGAAAAGTACACATCCCCCTTCCTGCCAAGTTTCATTATTTTTTTGACAAGTATACTTGACAGCATGGTCCCACCGTGCTATGATACCCTCAACGGAGGAGGTCACGGCCGGACCTACGCCGAAATTGTTTGAAAAGAGGTTTTTAACTTGGAAAAGGACAAAATTTTGGAAAAAAGCCGCAAAGAAAACGAAAACCAGGACGAGATGGAGCGGACCATTACCATCGAGGGGGAGTCCTTCAGCCTGGCTTTTACATTAATGGCGGGGCTGGCTATTGTAGTCTTTAATCACTTCCACAATCTGTCTTCCGACAGTGTCATGATTATGTTCTGGACCTCCTGCGTCAGCAACCGCCTGTACCGCCTTACGAAGCGGAGAAGCACCTCCGACCTGATTACCATGATAATTTCCCTTGTCATTCTGGTGTTTTATGTGGTAAAATACTTCTCACAGGGATGGTGAGGGCATGGACGACCAGTTGGTCCTGAAAAATCGGTTAAAGGTGGCCCGGGCGGAGCGGTCCCTGTCCCAGGGGGAGCTGGCCAAGCTGGTTGGCGTCTCCCGCCAGACCATCAGCTCCATCGAGACAGGCCAGTTCAACCCCACCGCCAAGCTGGCTCTGGTGCTGTGCGTCGCCCTGGATAAGAAATTCGAGGAGTTATTCTACTTCGATTGAGAGGAGGCCCGCCTGTGGAATACTTCGCCATTGGTCTGTTCGCCGTGGTTGTGATTGGTATCCCTATCGCTATTCTGTTGTATAACGATTATGGCAGCAAGCGGGGATGTGGCCGCGGGTGCGCCACCTGCGGAAACCGGGATATCTGCTACCGGAAAAGAAAAGCAAAGGCACAGGACAAGTAGGTCCTGTGCCTTTGTTTATTTGTACTTTTGACTTTCAGCCACCGCCAGCTGGTCGCAGCGGTTGTTAAACTGGTTTTCCGCGTGGCCCTTCACCCAGTGGAGATTCACCGTGTGCTTTTCACACAGGTCCAGCAGCCGGCCCCACAGGTCGGGGTTGAGGGCGGGTTTCTTGTCTGACTTCACCCAGCCCCGGGCCCGCCAGCCCTTGGCCCAGCCCTTGCCCAGGCCGTCGATGACATACTTGCTGTCGGAGTAAAGCTCCACAATACAGGGCTCCTTCAGCGCCTCCAGGGCGACGATCACCCCGGTGAGCTCCATACGGTTGTTGGTGGTCCGGGCCTCACCCCCGGACAGCTCCTTTTTATGTTCGCCGTACATCAGAATGGCCCCCCAGCCCCCGGGCCCGGGATTGCCGGAGCAGGCCCCGTCGGTGTAGATGGTGACAGTTTTCATGTTAAATCCAGCCTTTATTCTACGGAAACGGCAGCTATCTGCCCCTTCCCCTCATCAGTCACCGCCTGCGGCGGTGCCAGCTTCCCCCCGGAGGGGGGAAGCCTTTTTCTTACCTCCTCGTTGATCCTGCGACAGACACCCTGGAAATCGTCGTTAACCGCTGAGTTGGCAAAGCGCAATACATGTATCCCGTAACCCTGCCTGAGATACTTGGTACGCAAGCTGTCATATTCCGGGCCTTCGCCCTTATAATGTTGGCTTCCGTCCAGCTCTATGGCCAGTTTTGCCTTTGCGCAGTAAAAATCCAAAATGTATCGATCAAAGGGGACCTGACGGCGAAATTGAACGGGATACGTTCTCAAAAAATCGTACCACAGGTGGTTTTCTTCCCTTGTAGCCTCTCTGCGCAATTGCTGAGACAATCCTTTTATGTAATACGGCCGCATAGCTCAGCCCCCGTCTCCCGCAGGATAAGCCTTCCCCTTTCCAAGGGGAAGGTGGCACGGCGAAGCCGTGACGGATGAGGTTGCGGCGGTTCGGCGTACCGCGTGCCCGGGCCGTCCCTGCTCCGTGGGTGCGGCGGTTCAGCGTGGCGCATCCCCGCTCCGCCCCCTCATCAGTCACCGCCTGCGGCGGTGCCAGCTTCCCCCCGGAGGGGGAAGCCTTTTATGCGTCTAACAAAAATTCCCCAAACCCTCCCGCGCAAAATCGACGTCCGGTAATCAAAAGAAACGGTAATCATACAGGTGTAAAAGTACCGGGTATAACGATAAATTGGGAGTCGAACCCAACGAATGCCCCGTTCGTTACCATGACAAAGTGTGCCAATCGACCCCGGCACGATGGGGTTTGACGTCCGCTTTTTACGCAACCAAAGATTTTACATCAGCTCGGTGGTCCAGTTCTTCTCCTGAATGGTCTCCTCCAGCTCCCGCAGGTCCTTGGACAGGCTGTCCACCTGCTTTTGCAGCTTCCGGACGTCTACGGTGCTCTTTATCTTAATCTCGCTGACAGAGTGGCGGCGGACCAGGGCGCTGGCGCTATTCAGGAACCCACGCAGGATGGACAGCTTGCCCTTCAAACAGTCCCGTTTGGCCAGCAGGTCGGACAGGGTGGTTCCGTCCTCCAGTTTCGTGTCGTTGTTGGTGCGGTTGATGGCGGAGATCAGCTCCTCCAGCCGGGCATAGTCCGCCTCCAGCTCCTTCAGCAGCTCCATGGGGTCCTCGGCGGGCTGTTCCCCCTCCTGGACCTGGGCGTTGTTGTTCAGCCGGTCCTCCAGCTGGCGGATGCGGGTCTGGAGTTCAGAACGCTGGGACAGGGCGTTGGCCAATTTCATAAATCACAGCTCCTCTAAAATTTTCCGTCGTTTCTCCCAATACTCCTTTTCGTCCATCATCCCGGCGGCCCTCAGGCTCTCCAGCAGGGCCAGCTGGCGCTGGACCTCCGGGGCGAGCCCTCTGTCCCGGGGGCGGGCCCTGACATACCGCTTTATAAAGGCCTGATAGACGTCCAGTGCGGTAAATATGCCGGCCAGGAGGGTCCATATGACTCCGAAAGGGGCAGTGGCGGGAACGATCACAGCCAGCCCAAACAGGACAAAAACTCCGCCCCACACTGCGCCCACCACCCCCTGCATCCTGCTGGGAAGATGGGCGTCGTTTCCCCCGGCCCGCTTCCGCAGCCAGCTCATGGTCCACTCATAGACCTTATTGAGGGCGGCGAATTCCAGACACAGTCCGATCAGGGACAGCACCACATACAGCATCACATCTGTATTGCCGCCGGGGTCAACCATGGACTCCCACATTGGCACAAAATACATAGATTACTCCTCTGATTTCTCCTCATCAGGCAAAGACTCGGGCTCGACGGTCTCGGCGCTCTCCTCCCGGTCGGCCAGGGCCAGGGAAATCACCTTGTCCCCCTCCTCCTTAAAGCGCATCACGATGACGCCCTGGGTGGCCCGGCCGGCCATGCGGATGGAGTCCACATGGGTGCGGATGAGGATGCCCGCCTGGGTGACCACCAGCAGGTCCTCGCTGCCGTCCACCACCTTGACCCCCACAATGGGGCCGGTCTTTTCAGTGACCATATAGTTTTTGATGCCCAGGCCGCCCCGGTTGGTGATGCGGTACTCCTCCACAGGCGTCCGCTTGCCGAAGCCCTTCTCGGTGATGGACAGCACCGTCTTGCCCTCGATGGCCCGGGCGGCGCCCACCACATAGTCCCCCTCCCGCAGGCGGATGCCCCGGACGCCCATGGCGTCCCGGCCCATGGAGCGCACATCGTTCTCGTCGAAGCACACCGCCATGCCGTCGTGGGTGGCAATGAGGATCTTTTTGTTTCCGTCCGTCTCCCGCACGCAGACCAGCTCGTCCCCCTCGTCCAGCCGCAGAGCCCGGATGCCGTTGTTCCGCAGGTTTTTCAGGGCCTGAACGGGCAGGCGCTTCACCGTACCCTGGCGGGTGACCATGAACAGATATAACTCCTCCTCGCCGGCCTCCCGGTAGTGGAGCATGGTCTGCACCCGCTCCCCCTGCTCCACTTGCAGAATGTTGATAATATTGGTGCCCTTGGCGGTCTTGCCGCTCTCTGGGATCTGATAGCCCTTCTTCCGGTAGACCTTTCCGGTGTCGGTGAAGAACAGAATATAGTCATGGGTGGAGGCGGTGAACACGTCCACCACATAGTCCTCCTCCCGGGTGGTGATGCCCTTCTTGCCCATGCCGCCCTTGGACTGAGCGGCGTACTCGCTCACCGGCGTACGCTTGATATAGCCCGCCTGGGTGAGGGTAAAGACGCACTGTTCCTCCTCAATCAGGTCCTCAATGTCGATCTCGTCCTCCACGTCCTGAATCTCGGTGACCCGGTCGTCGCCGTACTTGTCCCGGATAGCGGTGAGCTCCTCCTTCAGGACTCCCCGGAGCATCTCCTCAGAGGCCAGCAGCTGATTGAAGTAGGCGATGCGCTCCTCCAG
>Ga0209064_1001590_pt1 | contig 33334 bp, 34 predicted proteins | sample Inofromicrocosms_FD_187498 | JGI IMG/M metagenome (GOLD analysis project Ga0209064, IMG submission 187498) | Mouse cecum microbial communities from Vienna, Austria - Inoculum for glucosamine and mucus D2O microcosms (SPAdes) (version 2) | ecosystem: Host-associated > Mammals > Digestive system >... | reverse complement strand
GCAGTTCCAGCTGTTGTTGTCGTTGGCCCCGTCGGTGTTGTTCCAGCCGTTTTTCAGGTTGTGCTTTTCGTTGTAGGAGTACAGATCCCACAGGGTAAACCCGTCGTGGCAGGTAATGAAGTTGACGGAGGCGTTTTTCCGCCCCTCGGCGGCGTACATATCCTGAGAGCCGATCAGCCGCATGGCGGCGGCCTGGGCCAGTCCCCAGTCCCCCTTCAGATACCGGCGCATATCGTCCCGATAGCGGCCGTTCCACTCCGCCCACCGGTTCCAGGCGGGGAAGGTCCCCACCTGATACAGCCCGCCGGCGTCCCAGGCCTCGGCAATGAGCTTCACATCCCCCAAAATGGGGTCGAAGGCCAGGGATTGCAGCAGAGGGGGCTTTTCCATGGGGCTGCCGTCCTCGTTCCGGCCCAGGATGGAGGCCAGATCAAACCGGAAGCCGTCCACCCGGTAGTTGGTCACCCAGTACCGCAGGCAGTCCAGGATCATCTGGTGGACGATGGGGTGGTTGCAGTTGAGGGTGTTGCCGCAGCCGCTGAAGTTGTAGTAATCCCCCTCCGGGGTGAGCAGGTAATAGATATTATTGTCAAAGCCCTTGAAGGAGAAGAAGGGCCCCCGCCGGTCCCCCTCGGCGGTGTGGTTGAACACCACGTCTAAGTAGACCTCAATTCCCCGCCGGTTGGCCTCCTGAATGAGCTGCTTGAGCTCGTTGCCCTCCCGGTTATATTCGGTGCTGGCGGTGTAACTGGTATTGGGGGCGAAAAAGCTGACGGTGCTGTAGCCCCAGTAGTTGTAGAGGTTCTCCCCCTCGTGCTGGCGGTAATCCTGCATCTCGTCGAACTCGAAGATGGGCATCAGCTCAATGGCGTTGACCCCCAAATCCTCCAGATAGTCCAGCTTTTCCATCAGCCCCGCGAAGGTCCCCGGATGGGCCACGCCGGAGGAGTCGTGGCGGGTGAAGCCCCGGACGTGGAGCTCGTAGATAATCAGATCCTCCATGGGGATCAGGGGCGGGTGCATATCCTCCCAGTCGAAGTCGTCCTTCACCACCCGGGCCTTGTAGTGCTGGCCGTTGGGGGCGGTTTTGCCCCACTGGCTCTGGCCGGTGACCGCCTTGGCGTAGGGGTCCAGCAAATACTTGCTGCGGTCGAACAGCAGCCCCTTCTCCGGGTCGTAGGGGCCGTCCACCCGATAGGCGTACTCAAATTCCTCAATGTTCAGCTTGAACACAATCATGGAATACACGTTGCCGATCCGGTAGTGGGCCGGGAAGGGGAGCACCGCGAAGGGCTCGCTCTCCGTGCGGTGGAACAGCAGCAGCTCCACGGAGGTGGCCCCCTTGGAGTGGACGGTAAAGTTCACTCCGCCGGGGATGGCGGTGGCTCCGTTGATCTCGTAGAAGCCCGGGCGGACGTCAAAGCCCGCGATGTTGTTCAGGGGGACCAGGTGGATGGTCCGGGGGAGGCTGACTTGGTCCACCTTTTGGAGAACCTGGGTTTTTAACATAAAATCCTCTCCTCACAGCAAAATAAATCCCAGCAGCCACACCAGGGAGGCGCTGGACGCCCCCAGGACGGCCCAGAGCCAGCCGGTGAGCCCCCGCTCCCGCTCGTTCCAGACCCGGCTGCGCTTGAGATAGTCGTTGGCGGCGGCCCGGGCCTGGGCAATCACCTGCTCCTGGCTGACGCCGGGGCGGTTGAGCGCCTCCTCCCTGACCAGAAAAATAGCCTGCTCAAAGAGCCTGGGGTCGGGGGATTTCACCAAAATGACCTGCCGCGTGACGCCTTTTACCATTGTGTCCCCTCCTTTCCCCCTCAGTGTGCCCGGTTTTTGCCAGATATATCCTTCAAGCCCAGCTGTTGGACATAGAATTCCGGGGGCGACACCCGGCCCACGGCGGACAGGGAGGCTTTGTCAAATTGCAGCATCGCTCCGGCCAGGTCCCGCAGCTGTTCCCGGGTGACCTGCCGGTAGGCGCTTAAAATTTCGGACAGGCTCCGGACCCGCCCCTGGAGCAGCAGGGAGCTGCCCTGGTGGTTCATCCGGGCCTGGACGGTCTCCAGGCTCATGGCCGCGCCGGCGCAGGCCTGCTCCCGGGCCCGGTCCGCCTCCTCCTGGGTGGGGCCCTCCTGGGCCAGCCGGGCCGCCGTGTCCCGGATGGCTGCCAGGGCCTGCCCCTCCTGGTCCCGGTTCACGGCGGTGTAGATCTCCCAAATCCCCGTGTCCGCGTGGTCGGACAGGGTGGAGTAAACGTTGTAGCACAGCCCCCGCTTCTCCCGGACCTCCTGAAACAGCCGGGAGGAGGCCCCGCCCCCCAGAATGGAGTTGAGGAGAATCAGGGCGTACCGGCGCTCGTCCAGGTAAGATAATCCCGGAAAGGCCCAGATGATGTGATTTTGCTCGATGGCCTTTTTTCGGGTGACGGCGGCGGGGGTGTATACGGCGGGCTTGGCCTTGGGGGCGGGCCCGGGCTCCAGGGCGGAGAGGGCCTGGGTCAAAAAGTCAACCTCCCCCTGCCCGAAGCTCCCGGCCAGGGAGACCACCAGGACTTCCGGGCGGTAGTGCTCCCGCTGCCACTCCTTCAGCCACGCTCCGGTCATGCCCTCCAGGGTGGACTGCCGGCCCAGTACCGGACGGCCCAGAGAACTGCCGGGGTAGACCGCCCGGTCCAGCCGCTCGGCGCACAGCTCCTCCGGGGTGTCCTCATACATATCAATCTCTTCTAAAATGACCCCCCGCTCCACCTCTACGTCCTCCTGGGCGAACCGGGAGCAGAGCATCATGTCACACAGCAGATCGGCGGCCCGGCCCAGGTGCTGGTCCAGGCAGCGGATATAATAGCAGGTGTGATCCTTACTGGTGTAGGCGTTGAGCTGGCCCCCGATGGCGTCGGCCTCCCGGGCCAGACAGGCGGCGTCCCGGCGCCGGGTGCCCTTGAAGCTCATGTGCTCCAGAAAGTGGGCGGCGCCGTTTTCCGCGGCCTTTTCGTGGCGGGAGCCAGCCCCCCAGAAAAAGCCCAGGGATGCGATACGGGTATCGGGCACGGGGTTTAGCAGCAGACGGGCCCCGTTGGGCAGGGTAATAAGGTCCATGGTGCGCCCTCCCCTCAAATCAGCCCCAGCTGATCCAGGGGCCAGAGGATGGCGAACACCCGGCCCAGAATGAACTCCTCCTCCACCGGCCCCAGCTGCTCGTCGCGGCTGTCGGTGGAGTTGTTGCGGTTATCCCCCATCACAAAGACGGAGCCCTCCGGGATTTCAAAGTGGGTCCGCTGCATATAGGGGCTGCCGGGCCAGGACATGGGCTCTCCCAGATAGGGCTCGTCCAGGGGCTGTCCGTTTAAATAGACCACGCTGTTCTCATAGTCGATGTCCACCGTGTCTCCCCCCAGGGCGATCACCCGTTTGACGATCGCCCGTTTGCCCAGAAAATCGGTGCTTGTTTTGTTGAGGACCACAATATCCCCCCGCCGGGGCTGATAGCCCAGGGACCACACCAGCATCATCTCGTTGTGGGCCAGGGTGGGGTCCATGGAATGGCCGTCCACCCGGGTGAGGCGGCCCAGAAAGCTGAACACCAGGGTGAGCACCACAATGGCCCCCACCAGGGCCCCCAGCCAATAAAACAGATCCTCGCCCGGCTTGCGGGGCGCTTTTTCCTCCGGGGTCTGTTCCTGCACTTGTTCCTCCATGGGGAAACCTCCTTTTTGGGGCCGTTTGAGGCCCTATGGGGTTATTATAGCCGCAGAGACAGAAAAATGCAACCGATTTCCCCCGGCAGCGGATTATAAAAGCTCTCCCCCGGAGGGGGGAGAGCTCTGTATGGAATACGGTTTTCTCAGGACAGCCTTGTCCGGGCCGCCTTCCGGTCCTCCATTTTGGAGACGATAATGGCGCAGGCCGCGTCGCCGGTGATGTTCACCGTGGTCCGGCCCATGTCGAAGATCCGGTCCACGCCGGCCACCAGGGCGATGCCCTCCACCGGGAGGCCGACGCTCTCCAGCACCATGGCCAGCATGACCATCCCCGCTCCGGGCACCCCCGCCGTTCCGATGGAGGCCAGGGTGGCGGTGAGCACGATGGTGGCCATCTCCCCCACCCCCAGGTTCACCCCGTAGGCGGTGGCGATGAACACCGCGCAGATGCCCTGGTAGATGGCGGTTCCATCCATGTTGATGGTGGCCCCCAGAGGCAGCACGAAGGAGGCCACCTCCCGCCGGGCGCCCAGGCGCTCCGCGCACTCCAGGTTCAGGGGCAGGGCCCCCACGGAGGAGGCCGACGAAAAGGCCATCATCATAGCCGGGGCCATCCCCGCGAAGAATTTGGCCGGGCTGATCCCAGCCAGCCCCCCCACCGTGGCGGAGTAAACCACCAGGGCGTGGACAATGTAGCCCACGTAGGCCATCAGCAGCACCATGGCCAGGTGGCCCAGAATCTCTGCCCCGTTGGCCACCACCACCGGGCAGATCAGACAGGCTACGCCGATGGGGGACAGCTTGATAATCAGGTCCATGATCTTCATAAAGACCTCATTGAGACTGTCCACCACCTGGGCGGCCACAAGCCCCTTCTCCTCCGCCAGCAGAATGCCGAAGCCCAGCAGCAGAGAGATGACAATCACCTGAAGCATCGTCGCGTTCACCAGGGGGGCCAGGGCGTTGGAGGGGAAGATATTCACAATGGTATCCATCAGGCTCTGGCCCTCCGGCGGGGTGTACTCCAGGCCGGAGGTCTCCAGGGCGGTGAACAGGCGGGCGCCCTTGGCGATGCTGCCCAGGATCAGGGCCAGCACCACCGCGAAGGCTGTGGTACACATATAATATACAATGGTCTTGACGCCGATGGAACCCACCTTCCCCACATCCTGCATGGAGATCACGCCGGAGGCGATGGAAAACAAAACGATGGGCACCACGATGAATTTCAGCAAATTCAGGAAAATCGTGCCCCAGGGCTTGATATAGCCGTTGGCAATGGCCCCTCCGTTGGGCAGCGCCATCAGAAACAGGCCGGCGGCGATTCCCACCAGCAGCCCCACAAAGATCCACAGGGCCAGGGGCATTCTTTTTTTCGCAGTCATAAGTTCCTCCCTTTCTCAATCTGAACCATATGTTTTGCAAGATCATTATATCGGAACTTGCAGGGAGATACAAGGGGTTTTTGACAAGTTCCAGTTTTTCAGAAAAATTTTTTCTCCCTCGTCCGGCTTCGACTGCTTTTTTGGGAATTTCTGGTAAACTATGGAGGAAAGCATCGGACAAGCCGTTGGGAGGGATTCCGCTATGCGTCTGCTGCCGAAAAAAGGTATTTTTGACCAGAACCGAATTTTGTATCTCCCCGTGGGCGCCATCGCCCCTAACCCCAACCAGCCCCGGCAGGTATTCGCCCCGGAGGACCTGCGGGCCCTGGCGGATTCGATTCAGGCTTTGGGGATTTTGCAGCCCCTGACCGTCCGGCGCCAGCCCCAGGGCTGGGAGCTGGTGGCCGGAGAACGGCGGCTCCGGGCCGCCCAGCTGCTGGGCCTGGAGCAAGTGCCCTGCCTGTCCGTCCAGGCGGACGCCTCCGCCTCCTCCCTGCTGGCCCTGGTGGAAAACCTCCAGCGGCGGGATCTGGACTTCTGGGAGGAGGCCCAGGCCCTCCAGTCCATTCTGGACACCTACCATTTCTCCCAGGAGGAGCTGGCCCGGCGCATCGGCAAGAGCCAGTCCGCCGTAGCCAATAAGCTGCGGCTGCTGAAGCTGCCCCCGGAGGTCCTGAGCGCCCTTCGGGATGGAGGCTGCACCGAGCGCCACGCCCGGGCCCTTCTGCGGCTGGAAAGCCGGGAGCTTCTCCACCGGGCGATGGAGGAGATTCTGGCTCACCATCTGACGGTGGCCCAGACAGAGCAGCTGACGGAGCGGCTGCTGTCCCCCCCTCCCCCGGCAAAGCCGAGGCGGACGGTAATCCTGAAGGATGTGCGGCTGTTTTTGAACACCCTGTCCCGGAGCGTGGATCTGATGCGGTCCGCCGGGGTGGACGCCCAGTGCCAGCGGGAGGACTCTGAAGAGGAAATCCTCCTGACCATCCGAATTCCCCGCCAGGGGAAAGCCCGCCAGCCGGCCCCATAATGCTGCCCCTATGTTTCACGTGAAACATTTTCCTCTCCTCCCTGTTCCGCGGTCCCGAATCTTCGGGGCCGCGGATATTTTTTCCCAAAAGCGGTTGAAAAGCGGACGTGCGGTTGTTATAATGGAGTCTATACACTTTCATTATTAGGAGGAACTGCGAATGAGCCGCAGCATTGCCGTCGTAAACCAGAAGGGCGGAGTAGGCAAAACCACCACCACCGTAAACCTGACTGCCGCTCTGGCGGGACTGGGGAAGCGGGTGCTGCTGTGTGACTTTGACCCCCAGGCCAACGCCACCAGCGGCATGGGCGTGGACAAGTCCACCGCATCGCCCACTGTTTACGACGTTCTGATTGCGGGAGCCGAGCCGGAAAAGGCGGTGATTTCCACCAAATTCGGAGATGTGCTCCCCTCCAACAAGTCTCTGGCCGGAGCCGGCGTGGAGCTGATCGGCCTGGAGGACCCACAGCACCTGCTGAAAAAGGCGCTGGCCCGCTTCCAGGACCAGTACGACTACATTTTGATCGACTGCCCCCCCTCCCTGGAGCTCCTCACTGTTAACGCCCTGTGCGCGGCGGACGCGCTGCTGGTGCCGGTCCAGTGCGAATACTACGCCCTGGAAGGGCTCAGCGACCTGCTGTCCACCGTCCGTCTGGTGAAGCGGGGGCTCAACCCCCAGCTGGCAATGGAGGGCGTTCTGCTGACCATGTTTGACAGCCGCACCAACCTCTCCCTCCAGGTGGCGGAGGAGGTCAAGCGGCATTTTCCCGGCCAGGTGTACGCCACGGTGATCCCCCGGAATGTCCGCCTGTCCGAAGCCCCCAGCCACGGGAAGCCCATCCAGGCCTATGACCCCTATTCCCGGGGCGCGGAGGCTTATGCCGCCCTGGCCCAAGAAATTGTGGACCTGCACAGCAAGGCGTAAAAAGCCTGGAAAGGATTTGTTATGGCAATGGCAAAACGAACCAAAGATACTGGTCTGGGCCGGGGGCTCAACGCCCTGCTGGGCGATCCGGAGCTCCAGGATCAGGGGGACGGGGCGGTATCCCTGCCCATCTCCCAGGTCGAGCCGGGGCTGAACCAGCCCCGGAAGCGCTTTGACCCGGAGTCCCTGGCGGAGCTGGCCGACTCCATCCGCATCCACGGCCTGATCCAGCCCCTCACCGTCCGGCGGCTGTCCACGGGGTACTATCAGATTATCGCCGGGGAACGGCGCTGGCGCGCCGCCAAGGACGCCGGGCTCAGCGAAGTGCCCGTGGTTATTATTGAGGCGGACGACAAAAAGGTGATGGAAATCGGCCTTATTGAAAACCTCCAGCGGGAGGATCTGAACCCGGTGGAAGAGGCCCAGGGCTATCAGGTGCTCATGGAGGAATATGGACTGACCCAGGATCAGGTGGCCCAGCGGATGGGCAAATCCCGGCCGGCAATTACCAACACCCTGCGGCTGCTGGCCTTGCCGGAGGACCTGCTGGAGCTGGTTGCGGAGGACAAACTCTCCGCCGGACACGCCCGGGCCATCCTGGCCGCCCCCTCCCCCGCACTCCAGCGGGCGGCGGCCAAGCGGGTAATCGAGGAAAGGCTCTCCGTGCGCCAGACCGAGGCGCTGATCAAAACCTTGCAGAAGGAACCCAAGGCCCCCCAGCGGAGGGAGGACGACCCCATCGCCCTCTATCTGGGGGAGGTGGAAAAATCCCTCTCCGGCCGTCTGGGCCGTAAGGTCACCATCAGCGCCAAAGGAGAAAAGGGACGCATTCAGCTGGAGTATTACAACAGCCAGGACCTGGAGTCCCTGCTGACCTGGCTCCAGGCCCACGGACGGGAGGGGGAGCTGTATGAGTGAACCCAATGCCTCCCGTACCCCGGACGTTCCGGCCCCCGGCCAGCCCCGGCCCCGCCGGAGCAGCGCCCAGCGCAAGCGCCAGCAGTCGGTTCTGACCTATATCGTGATTCTTTTTATCGCCGCCTTTCTTCTCCTTCTGGTGTCGCTGTTTATGGAGCGCCGCCAGAGCAACGAAATGATCGGCGGTCTCACCGAATCCATGTCCGGCCTCCGGGAATCCGTATCCGCCATGCAGTCGGTTCAGGCGCTCTATGAGGAAAACGATCAGCTAAAAACTCAGATCCAGTCTCTGAAGGATCAGCTGGAAAATCAGAAGGCAGAGCTTCATAAGGCCGCTGAGGAAGCCGCCGGCCTGAGAGTGGAGCTGGACAAAACTATTCGGGCCCTGGACCTGTTCTGGCAGATTGACGAGGCCTACGTCCGGGGCCGGTACAGTCTGTGCCGCCAGCTGATTGCCGGCCTGCAAGAGCAGGAGCTGGCGGAGTACCTCCCCAAGGAGAGCACCACGGACAACGACCGCTTCTCCCCTGCTGACCGCTATCAGGAAATTTATGCCGCGTTATACTAACTAATGTTTCACGTGAAACATAAAATAAGAAGGAGACAAGACTATGTTAGACATCAAATTCATCCGCGACAACCCCGACCTGGTCCGGGAAAACATAAAGAAAAAATTCCAGGACGGGAAACTCCCCCTGGTGGACCAGGTTCTGGAGCTGGACAGGGAAAACCGCGGGGTAATCGCGGAGGCCCAGCAGCTGCGCACCGCCCGGAACGCCTTATCCAAGCAGGTGGGTATGCTTATGGGGCAGGCCAAAAAGGACCCCTCCAAGCTCCAGGAGGCCGAAGCGGCCAAGGAGCAGGTGAAGTCCAACGCCGACCGGCTGGCCCAGCTGGAGCAGCGGGAAACCCAGCTGGCCCAGGAGATTCGGAAAATCATGCTGGTGATCCCCAACATCATTGATCCCTCCGTCCCCATCGGTCCCGACGACTCCGCCAACGTGGAGGTGGAGCGCTTCGGAGAGCCCGCGGTTCCGGGCTTTGACATCCCCTACCACACCCAGATTATGGAGCGCTTCCACGGCGTAGACATGGACGCTGCCGGCCGGGTGTCCGGCAACGGGTTCTACTACCTCATGGGGGACGTGGCCCGGCTCCACGAGGCGGTGCTGGCCTACGCCCGGGACTTCATGATCGGCAAGGGCTTTACCTTCTGCATCCCCCCCTTCATGATCCACGGCAACGTGGTAGAGGGCGTAATGAGCCAGACGGATATGGACGCAATGATGTACAAAATTGAGGGAGAGGATCTCTACCTCATTGGCACCAGCGAGCACTCCATGATCGGCAAGTTCATCGACCAGATGCTGCCGGAATCCGCGCTGCCCCAGACTCTTACCTCCTACTCCCCCTGCTTCCGGAAGGAGAAGGGAGCCCACGGCCTGGAGGAGCGCGGAGTGTACCGCATCCATCAGTTTGAAAAGCAGGAAATGATTGTGGTCTGCAAGCCCCAGGAATCCATGGACTGGTATGAAAAGATGTGGCGGTACTCAGTGGAGCTCTTCCGCTCTCTGGATATCCCCGTGCGGCAGCTGGAGTGCTGCTCCGGCGATCTGGCGGATTTGAAAGTGAAGTCCTGTGATATTGAGGCCTGGTCCCCCCGGCAGAAAAAGTATTTTGAGGTCTGCTCCTGCTCCAACCTGGGGGACGCCCAATCCCGGCGGCTGAAAATCCGGGTAAAGGGGGAGGACGGCCAGACGTATCTGCCCCACACCCTGAACAACACCGTTGTCGCCCCTCCCCGGATGCTCATTGCCTTTTTGGAAAACAACCTCCAGGCCGACGGCAGCGTCGTCATTCCCGCTGTTCTCCGGCCCTATATGGGCGGACTGGAGCGGATGATTCCCGCCAATTAAGAGTTTTTTGAAGGAAAGGAGAATGCCACATGGGTATCTTTTCATCCCTTTTTCAAAAGGAAAAAGAGCCGGAGCGCCTCCAGGAATATGACCTGGAGGAACCGGTCAAGCGTCAGCCGGTGGCTGGCTCCAAAGGCCAGCTGGCAAAGGGAATGCACATTGATGTGATGAACCGGGAGGGGGAATACCTGCTCACCGGCCAGATTGTGGAGTTTACCGACGACACCCTGACGGTAGAGCGCCTGCCCGGGGAGTTGTCCTTCAAAGTGATCCCCCTCAACGCGGATGTGACCCTGAATGGCTACGACCGGCGGCTGATTCCCGTGTCCATGAGCGCTGTTGTGGAGCAGTCCACCCGGACAACCTTCAAGGTAAAGGACATGAAAATGGAGGACCATTCCAATGTCCGCAGCTCCTTCCGTCTGCCTCTGTCCACTCCCGTATCCCTCTACCGCCAGGATGACGAGCACTACCGCCGCCCGGAGGACTGCCAACTGGTCAACATCAGCACCGGCGGGTGCTGCGTGGAATCCGAGTATGTCCACATGGAGGACGAAGTCCTGCGGGTTCGCATTAAGCTGGAGGAGTACAGTCCCCTCAACTTCCTGGGACAGATTGTCCGCTGCTCGGAGCACCGGCCCGGCAAATACTGGTACGGCATTCTCTTTGCCCAGCTCACCGAAAAGGAGGCGGACGCCCTGAACCGGACTCTGTTCAACCTGCAAATGGGCATCCGGGAGACCCATATTCACACGGAGGACGGCCCTTGGGGCAGCTCCAGCCGGAAAAAGTCAGAGGAAAAACGATGAAAGCATTTTTTGAGGAATTCAAGAAGTTTATTGCCCGGGGCAACGTGATGGACCTGGCGGTGGGCGTGATGATCGGCGGAGCCTTCAACGCCATTACCACCTCCCTCATTAACGACGTCATTATGCCCCTGCTGGGTATCTTCACCGGCAGCATCAGCTTTGCCGCCCTGTCCCTCACTGTGAACGGAGCAATCATTGCCTACGGAAACTTCATTCAGGCGGTTCTGAACTTCCTGGTGATGGCCTTTGTGGTGTTTTGTCTGGTGAAAAGCATCAACAAATTTTATCATAAGAAGCCCGAGGCCCCTCCTGCCCCGCCGGAGCCCTCCGCCGAGGAAATTCTGCTGGCTGAGATCCGGGATCTTCTGAAGGAGCAAGCCCATGGCTGAGGAAAAAAAACCGGATTACACCCCCGCCTCCCCGGTAAAGCGAACCTTGGCCTGGATTGGAATCGCCTATATGGTGATTCTGGTGGCGCTGACCACCTACTTTTACTACACTGCCAAGGCCCTGGGCAATCTGGGACCCCTGTTGGCCGTCCCTGGACTCATCGGTCTGGGGGCGCTGGCCCTGGTGAGCTGGCGGAGCACCGGAAAACCCGGAAAGGCGGCCGCCATCAGTGCAGCGGTCCTGTGCTGGCTGCTGGCGCTCATTACCCTGCCCATTGGAATCGTAGGGCTGCTGAGTAATTTCGGAGGCTGATATGGAACAGATCATCACCGCCGGACTGAAGGAGATGGCCCTCCCCTACCCCCCCGAGGCCCCGGCAAAGCTGGCGGAATACGGCCGGCTTCTCCTGGAAAAGAATCAGGTCATGAACCTCACCGCCATCCGGGACCCCGAAGGGGTGGCCAGGCTGCATATGCTGGACAGCGCCGCCCTGCTGCGCTGCGGAGATTTTGCCAATAAAACCCTCATTGACGTGGGTACCGGAGCCGGCTTCCCGGGGCTGGCCCTGAAGCTTCTCGTTCCCTCCCTCCAGGTGACGCTGCTGGACAGTCTGAACAAACGGCTGGACTGGCTGGGAGAGGTCAGCGCCGCCCTGAATCTGGAGCAGGTCCGGACCATCCACGCCCGGGCGGAAGAGCAGGCCCTGGTCCCCGGGGATCGGGACAGCTTCGATTTTGCCGCCGCCCGGGCGGTGGCGGAGCTTCGCATTCTGTGCGAGCTGTGTCTGCCCTTCGTCAAGCCGGGAGGTTACTTCCTGGCCATGAAGGGACCGGACAGTGAGGAGGAGCTGGACAAGGCCGCCTCCGCTTTGAAGCGATTGGGGGGAGAAATCCGCCAAATTGTGGACTACTCCATCCCCGGAACAGAGGTAAAGCACCGGATTATCTGTGTCCAAAAAATGACTCCCACCCCCAAGGGGCTCCCCCGGCGGTGGGCCAGGATACAAAAAGAGGCCCTTTGAAAAAAGTCATTCCAGAATTTAGGTTTTTTTCACAAAAAACCATTGACGAACCTCCAAAATATGATATATTACTATTGGAAGATATAGGAGGCCAGATGCGCTATGGGCGTTGTGATCGTCATTACCTCCGGAAAAGGAGGCACCGGAAAAACTACCGTCACCGGAGGGGTTGCCGCGGCCCTCTCCCGGGTAGGCCGGAAGGTCCTTTGTATCGACATGGACATCGGCCTGCGGAATCTGGACATCACTCTGGGGCTCCACGACCGGGCCCTGCTGGACTTCACCGACGTGGCTCTGGGGCGGGTGCCGCTGGAACGGGCTGTGGTGAGCCACCCGGACCTGCCCGGACTCTGGCTGCTCACCGCCCCCATGCAGCTGCCCGGCGCCATCCGCCAGGAGGCGGTTCAGTCTATGCTCTATAAGGCCCGGGGCGCCTATGACTATGTGCTCATCGACTCCCCCGCCGGTCTGGGCAGCGGTTTCCGCCTGGCCTGCTCCAGTGCGGACCGGGCCATCGTGGTGTCCACCAGCGACGCGTCCTCCCTGCGGGACGCCCAGCGGACAGTGGAGGAGCTGGCCTTCCTGCACCAGATTCATCTGGTGATGAACCGAATTCAGCCCAAGCTGCTGCGGCAGCTCCGGGCCACCATTGACGACGCTATGGACGCCGCCGGTCTGCCCCTCATCGGAGTGGTGCCGGAGGATCCCCACGTAATTTTATCCGCCAATCAGGGCCGTCCCCTGCTCCCCCGCACCCGCCCCGGCGCGGCGGACGCCTGCCGGAATATCGCCCTCCGGCTGGAGGGCCGGCAGGTTCCCATCATGCGCATCCGCTGAAATTCTTAAAAAGGAGGTACCGCCCCCATGAACATTGCAATCATGTGTCACAACAAAAAACAGGAACTAATGGTACAGTTCTGCACCGCTTATTGCGGCGTACTATCCAAACACACCATCTGCGCCACCAACGCCACCGGCCGCATGGTGGCGGAGGCCACCGGCCTGCCGGTAAACCTGTTCCTCTCCCACGAGCACGGCGGCGTGGAGCAGATCGGCCAGCGCATCATTTATAATGAGATTGATATGGTGCTTTTCTTCAACGCGCCCCAGGACAGCCTGATGGACGAGAACGTCATGTATATCACCCGCCTGTGCGATCAGCACTCCGTCCCGGTTGCCACCAACGTGGCCACCGCCGAACTGTTAATCCACGGGCTGGCCCGGGGAGATCTGGACTGGCGGGAGGGCATGAACCCCAATCGGGTGCCCTTCGCACTGTAACGTCCGCGCTCTCGTCCCACCGGGATGGGAGCACTTTTTTCCGAAAAACAGAAAGGATTTTGTTGGTATGAGTAAAGTACAGCCCCGTACGCTCTCCGGCTTTATGGAGCTGCTCCCACCCCGGCAGGCCCAGTTCGAGCGTATGGCCGCCATTATCCGGGAGTCCTTCTCCCTCTACGGCTTCACCCCCCTGGACACCCCCCTGATTGAATCCAGCGAGGTTTTATTAGCCAAGGGCGGCGGCGAGACCGAGAAGCAGATTTACCGCTTTACCAAGGGGGACAGCGACCTGTCCCTGCGCTTTGATCTGACCGTCCCCCTGGCCAAGTATGTGGCCCTGCACTACGGCAAGCTGGCCTTCCCCTTCCGGCGCTTCCAGATTGGCAAGGTCTACCGGGGGGAGCGGGCCCAGCGGGGCCGGTTCCGGGAGTTCTATCAGGCGGATATCGACATCATTGGAGACGGCAAGCTGGATATCTCCAACGAGGCGGAGATCCCGTCCATTATCTACCGGACTTTCAGCGCCCTGGGCCTGAAACGCTTTATGATCTGCGTCAACAACCGAAAGGTGCTCAATGGCTTTTACGCTATGCTGGGCCTCTCGGAAAAATCCACCGACATCATGCGCACGGTGGACAAGCTGGACAAAATCGGCGGAGAGAAGGTCCAGAGCATCCTGGAGGAAGAGCTGAACATCCCCAGGGAGCAGGCGCTGGAGATTCTCCGGTTTGTGGCAATCAACGGCAGCAACCAGGAGGTGCTGGACGCCCTGGAGGAGTACCGGGGCCGGCATGAGCTGTTCGACCAGGGTCTGGACGAGCTGAGGACCGTAGTGAGGTATCTGGCCGCCTTCGGGGTGCCGGAGGACCATTTCGCGGTGGACTTGGCCATTGCCCGGGGGCTGGACTACTACACCGGCACGGTCTATGAAACCACCATGCTGGACCACCCGGAGATCGGCTCCATCTGCTCCGGAGGCCGGTATGACAATCTGGCGGAGTATTATACGGACAAGCAGCTCCCCGGCGTGGGGATTTCCATCGGCTTGACCCGTCTGTTCTTCGTCCTGGAGGACCAGGGCTATCTGAACGATCAGCTGAACACCGCCCCCGCCGACGTGCTGGTCCTCCCCATGACTGAGGATATGGGCCCGGCCATCACCCTGGCCACCCAGCTGCGGGCCGCGGGCCTGCGGACCCAGATTCACGGGGAACAGAAGAAATTCAAGCAGAAAATGGCCTACGCCGACAAGATTGGCGTCCCCTACATTGCCATTCTCGGGGAGGATGAAATCAAAGAGGATGTGGCCGCAATTAAAAATATGGCCTCCGGGGAGCAGAAAAAACTGTCCTACCAGCAGGCGGCCCTGGAAATCAAAGCCGGACTGGAGGAACTGAACCGGGGGACGCCCATTCTGGACCGATGAAAAAGCGGGTTAAAATTTTCCTGCTGGCGGCGGTCCTCCTGGCCACGCCCCTGGCGGGGGCTGCGTTCGGGCATTTCACACAGCAATACAGCTTTGATGAAATCTGCGTCCGTACCTGGAGTCCCCTTCCCGCCGAGCCGGACCGGGAGCTGTGCATCGTCTACCCTGGCCCAACCTGGGACGACCCGGACCCGCCGGCCTCCCGAAGCCAGAGCTACCATGCGGTCATGAACCTCCTGCGCAGCCGGAGATACCATAAAAGCCTCCTCCCCTCCTCCATGGAGGACGGCGGCACACTCATCTATCTCCACGAGGGCTGTATCCCCAGCACCGTGGCCTACTGGTCCGGTGGAAAGCTGTGGCTGGCGGACGAAAACGAAGCCTGGACGGCGTATATTCCCAGCAGTCCGGGTAAATTCAGGGAAGAAATGGATACACTACTGAAACGGTATAAGTATTAAGACAGACTGGAGCTGAACTAAAATGGACAATTTACAAAACTTCCGCCGCACCCACTACTGCGGCGATTTACGCCCTGCCCAGGCCGGAGAGACCATCTCTGTATGCGGCTGGGTCCAGCGGCAGCGGGACAAGGGCGCGTTGATTTTCGTGGACCTACGGGACCGCACGGGCATTTTGCAGTTGACCTTTGATGACGGCACCGCCCCGGAGGTCTTTGAGAAAGCAAAATCCCTGCGCAGCGAGTACGTGGTGGCCGCCACAGGATTGCTGAAGGAGCGGGAAGCCAAGACGGACAAAATCCCCACCGGCGGCGTGGAGCTCTATGTAAAAGAGCTGCGTCTGCTGGCCAAGGCGGAGACGCCCCCCTTCGCCATTGAGGAGGACAGCCAGGTCAACGATATGCTGCGGCTGAAATACCGCTATCTGGACCTGCGCCGCCCGGATTTGCAGCGGACCATCGCCATTCGACACAAGGTCTCCAAAATCTGCCGGGACTATTTTGACGAAAACGGCTTTCTGGAGATCGAGACCCCCATGCTCACCAAATCCACTCCGGAGGGCGCCCGGGACTATCTGGTGCCCAGCCGGGTCCATCCAGGCAAATTCTACGCCCTGCCCCAGTCCCCCCAGCAGTACAAGCAGCTTCTGATGCTCTCCGGCTTCGACCGGTACTTCCAGATTGTCCGCTGCTTCCGGGACGAGGATTTGCGGGCGGACCGCCAGCCGGAGTTCACCCAGATCGACCTGGAGATGTCCTTCGTGAATGAAGATGACGTAATGTCAATTCAGGAGGGATTTCTACAGAGAGTTTTCAAAGAAGTGCTGGATGTGGACGTACAGACGCCCTTTCAGCGCCTGCCCTGGCGGGAGGCCATGGACCGGTTCGGCTCCGACAAGCCCGACCTGCGGTTCGGCTTTGAGCTGCAAGACATCAGCGACCTGGTGAAGGACTGCGGCTTCCAGGTGTTCTCCGGCCCGGTGGCGGCGGGGGGCACGGTGCGGCTGATTAACGTCAACGGCCACGCCGCCGACTTCCCCCGGAAGAAGATCGACAAGCTGGCGGAGTTTGTCAAAACCTATAAGGCCAAGGGTCTGGCCTGGGCGCGGCTCCACAACGGTGAAATGACCAGCTCCTACGCAAAATTTCTCACCGAGGAGGAGAACAAGGCCATTCTGGAGCGGGCCAGCGCCAAGGATGGGGATCTGGTACTGATCTGCGGCGACCCCAAGGAGGAGGTCGTATTCGCGGCCCTGGGTGCGCTGCGCTGTGAAGTGGCCAAGCAGCTGAACCTGCTCAAAAAGGACGACTACAAATTCCTCTGGGTGACCCAGTTCCCCATGTTCGAGTTCTCCGAGGAGGAGAACCGCTACGTGGCCATGCACCACCCCTTCACCGCCCCCATGGACGAGGATTTCGACAAGCTGGAGTCCGACAAGAAGAACTGCCGGGCCAAGGCCTACGACATCGTCCTCAACGGCACCGAGCTGGGGGGCGGCTCGATCCGCATCTCCGTGCCGGAGGTCCAGCAGGCCATGTTCCGCGCCCTGGGCTTCACGGAGGAGGACGCCCAGGCCCGGTTTGGGCACCTGATTAACGCCTTCAAATTCGGCGCGCCCCCCCACGGCGGCCTGGCCTACGGTCTGGACCGGCTGGTGATGCTGATGACCGGCGCGGACTCCATCCGGGATGTGATCGCCTTCCCCAAGGTGCAGAACGCCAGCGAGCCTATGACCCAGTGCCCCGACACGGTGGATCAGAAGCAGCTGGACGAGCTGTCCATCGCGGTGACCAATCCGGAAGAAGCGTAAAAAACTGCCCTGCTGAATTCAGCAGGGCAGTTTTTTTAACTGGCCAGGAAAACCATCAGAATCGGAATCGTAACAAAGGAGCCCAGGGTGGACAAGGTGGCCCCCGCGGCGGCGTATTTCTCATCCGCACCGAATTTCCCCGCCATAACGGTCACCTGGCTCACCACTGGCAGGGCGCTTTCCACAATGAACACATTCCGGGCCAAACCGCTCATCCCGAACAGATTGCACATCGCCATGCAAATAATCGGGGCTATGAACAGCCGGATAACCAGCATGGTGGGCAGTCCACGGGAAAACCGCAGGTTTTTCAGCCCCAGCTCATACACAATGTACCCGCAGTACAGCAGGGCCAGCGGGGTCACCGCGCTCCCCACGTAGCCCGCCGCCTTCATCAAAATTTCCGGCGGCCGGTATCCGGTAATCAGAAACAGAATCCCCGCAAAGGTGCCCAAAATAGGGGGCTTTTGGAGCAGTCCAAGGAAAACGCTCCCGATGCTCCGTTTCTCTCCCCCTCTGGACCCTGCGCGCTCGATCAGGCTTAACGCCACTGTCTGTAAAAACACCGTGTTGCCCAGATAGTACAGCATCACAAAGGGGACCGCCTGTTCCCCGAACAGCTGGGTAGACAGGGGCAGACCGATAAACAGAGTGTTGGACAGCCCCGCCATAGACACAAACACACCCCAGCGCTCCCGGGGCAGCTTCAGGGGGAAAGCCAGCGCCACACTCAGCAGGATTGTTACCACTACCCCCGCCACAGCGGAAGCCACCATAAACCCCATCTCCCCCAGCATTTCCTGGCTGAGGTTGTTCAAAAGGCCGGTAATGCAGGTACAGGGTACGGCGATATTCACCACAAATTGGCTCAGAAACCCCTTGGCGCCCCCGTCAATCCAACCCAGCGCGCCGCATAAATATCCCGTTCCCATCAACAGGAGCAGCACAATTACAGCGGACACGGCGTTGAAAAATTCTTGCAGCAAGGCTTACTCCCCCTGGTTCTCTTTTCCTCTGGGCGGGCGGCGGCGCCGCCGGTTTTGGGGGCGGTAATTGTTCTTGGCCCCGTTCTCCGGCTTCTCCTGGCTCTGCTGCTTGGGCCGGGGGAATCCGCGCCGCCTGCGGCGGTTCTGGGAACGGCCCTCAGAATTTTCCCCCTGCTCCCCATACTGGGGCGGGGGGCTGCCCTGGAACACCGCCTCCAGCGCGGCGGCCAGAGAGTTGGTGCTGGTGGGGGACTCCACCGCCTCTGTGGGCTCTGGGATTTTACGGCGCTTTTCCAGCTCCTCCCGGCTGGGAGGCACATAGCCCTCCGGGCGCTTGCCCTTCCCACTGCGCACCACGCAGATCTCACAGTTGTGGTAGCACTGGGGGGTCTCCGGCGCGTCGTCCAGCCGGACCTGAACCTGCTGGCGCAAAAGATTCACCGACGACACCGTTCCCACCCCGTCGGGGGTTTCCACAAAGGACTCCACCTTGGGGGTATGCTTCACCAGGTCCTCATAGGCCTCCTGCTCATACTTCAAGCAGCACATCAGCCGCCCGCAGGTGCCGGAGATTTTGGTGGGATTCAGGGACAAATTCTGAGTTTTTGCCATTTTGATGGACACCGGCTGAAATTCCTCCAAAAAGCTGCCGCAGCAGAAGGGACGGCCGCAGATCCCCAGTCCGCCCAGCATTTTTGCCTCATCCCGCACCCCAATCTGCCGCAGCTCAATCCGGGCGTGGAGGGTGCCCGCCAAATCCTTCACCAGGGCCCGGAAATCCACCCGGCCCTCCGCTGTGAAAAAGAACAGGATTTTATTCCCCTCAAAGCTGCACTCGCAGTCCACCAGCTTCATTTCCAGCCCGTGCGCCGCAATTTTCTCCTGGCAGATCTGAAAAGCCCGCCTCTCCCGCTCCTGGTTGCGCTCCACAATTTTTTCATCCTCCGGCCCCGCCAGCCGGACCACCGGCCTCAGAGGCTGGACCACGTTTTCGTCCTCCACCTGTGTGTTCTTCAACACGCAGATTCCGTATTCCAGTCCCCGGGAGGTATCCACAATGACCCCCTGTCCCGTCTGGAACTCCGCCCCGCTGGGATCAAAATAATACTGCTTTCCGCCGCTGCGGAATCGCACGCCAATAATTTCCGTCATTTTCGGTTTCCTCATTTCCAAAACATCTGGCCGCAAAGCCAGCCCGCCAGAGCGCCGCCCCCTACGTTCAGGGCGGCCGCCCCCCGGAGCTGGGACAAAAGCGCCGCCCCCCGCAGGGCCCTGCCCCGGTGAGGAGAGGTCCGGGCCAGCCGGCCCAGCTCTACAAAGGTCTCCTCCAGGGTCTGGCACAAATCCTCCCGGTTCAGCTTTTCCAGGCGCAAAGCGGCCTCCATCAGCTCCGTCTCGCTCCCCTGCTCCATGGCCCGGGCCAGCCGAAGGGCCTCCTCCGGCTTCTCTCCACCCTCCGGGCCGTCCTCCGGGGTGAGGATCAGCTGCTCACACCGGGAACGCACCGTCTCCAGCACCCCGCCGGCATTCTCCGCCACCAGCAGGAAGGCCCCATAGGCCGGCCCCTCCTCCAGAAGCTTCAGCATGGCATTCTGGGCGCTGGCGTTCATCTGGTCCGCCCCGTCCAGAATATAAATTTTCCGGGCCCCCTGATTGGGCCGGATATACGCGTCCCGGCGCAGCTGGCGAATCTGGTCCACGCTTAAGGGCTTTTTTTCGTCCCCGGCGGGCAGGGCGGACACATCCGGATGAATCCCCCCCATGACCCGGCGGCAACTGGGACACAGGCCGCAGGGCTTTTCTCCCCCTCCGGTGCACAGCATGGCCGCCGCCAGCAGTCTGGCCAGCGTATGCCGCCCGGAGCCCTTGGGGCCGGAGAGCAGATAAGCGTGGGACAAGCCCCGGCCCTGCTCCTGGCGGTTCAATATTTCCTTTACCCGGCGGTTGCCCGCCAGTTGGTCTAGCTGCATTCCATCACCACCCCGGTACGTTCCTTATTATAGCCTATTTTGCGGAAATAGGCCAGTTCTTTTTCCGAAATTCTCTCCCCCGGGGCCACCACCGGAATGCCAGGAGGATATGGGGCCAGAGCCTCCGCCGCAATCCGTCCTTCGCAGGCCTCCAGAGGCAGAAACTCCGCCGGGGCAAACAGGGCCTCCCGCTGGGACAGGCTCCGGGCGGGACGGGGCAGAGGCGGCAGGGACGGGGGGTCTCCTAACCGTATTTTTTCAAATGATTTTTCCAATTTGTATAAGTCCTCCTCTGTATCCAGCCCCGTGAGAATCAAGACCAGGTGTCCCCGGTCAGACATTTCGACAAAAATATTCTCCCGCTCCAGCTCCAACGCCGCCCGGCTTCCATCCGGGGAGGTCAGCGTCAGCCGCATAGGGTCCAGCCGCCCGGTCCTTAAACTGGGAAACCGGTCCCGCCAGCCCACAATTCGCTCTGCCACCCGGCGGTACTCCCCAATCCCCCTCCGGACCATCCAGTCCCGGGCCCAGTCCAGGGAAGCGGTCATCAGATAGGAGGGGCTGGAGCTGCCGTAGAGGGCCGCCCGGCGGCGAACCTCCTCCGGATCAAAATCCTGGTAGAACAGCAGGGCCGACTGGCCCAGCGCCGGGAGGGTCTTGTGGGCGCTGCACACCACCAAATCCGCCCCGGAAAACCCGTCCACCCCCAGGAAGGGCAAGTGGGCTCCGTGGGCTCCATCCACAATCAGTTTGGCCCCGTTGCGGTGGGCAATGCGGGAAATCCTCTGAATATCCAAAATCTCTCCGTAATAAGTTGGAGAAGTAATACAGATTGTTTTCACATCCGGATACTCCTCCAACTCCGCCGGCTCCCAGAGCCACACCGGCTCCACATCCAGCAGGGCCAAGGCGGCGAAGGCGCTTTTGTGACATCCCCGGTCCAGCAGCACCCGGTCCCCGGGCTTACAGCACAACGCCAGGGCCGTATGAACGCCCTGGGTTGACCCTCCAGTGAGAAACTGGCAGCCGGAAAAGCCGAACTGCTCCGCCCACAGGGCCTGGGCCTCTTCAAAGGGCGGGCCGCCCTCATAGAGGTTTCCCGTGGGGCCCAGCTCGGTGAAGTCCAGCCCGCAGCCGGGGAGTTTCCCCTTGTGGCCGGGCATACACATCCGTAAGGGATTCTGATCTGCAAATTGTTTCAGGGCGGTATACAGAGGGGTCATGAAAAAGCCTCCAAAAAAACAGCGGTGGGAGAGGGCCTCCCCTCTCCCCCGCTGTCCGGATCGTTTATTTCGAGCTGTAGGCCACTACGGTGTGCCGGTTGGGGTCTACTCCGGTGGAGTAAGTAGACACGCCGGGGTAGTCCTGAAGGGCCGTGTGAATCACATGACGCTCATAGGCGTTCATGGGCTCCAGGGCGATGTTCTTGCGGTACTTGACCACCTTCCCCGCCACCTTCACCGCCAGCCGCCGGAGGGATTCCTCCCGCTTGGCCCGGTAGTTCTCCGCGTCCACATGGATGCGCACCCGCTTGGAAAGTCCCCGGTTGACGCAGTAACTGGTCAGCTGCTGAATGGCGTCAAGAGTCTCTCCCCGGCGGCCAATGATGGCCCCCAGGTTCTGGCCCTGGAGAACCACCCGGTAATTCCCCTCCGGAGTGACGGAGATGTCCGGCTTGGCCTGCACCTCCAGATGCTCCATCAGCCCCGTCAGGAAAGCCTCAATCTTCGGGGGGACCGGGTCGTCCCCGGCGGGAGGCTGGGTCTGTACCTCTCTGCGCTCCGGGACCGGCTTGGGCTCCGGCCGGGGCTTGGGCTGGGGACGGAGCTGCTTTTTGGGGGGCTCCCGCCTGGGAGGAGCCGCCAAAATAATCTGATCCCCAGGCTGGAGGGTGTTTTTTTCCTCTTGCCCAGGCTCAGGCTTGGGTTCCGGTTTGGGTTCCGGCTGTTTGACCTCCGGCTTGAATACAGGCTGATCCTCCTCCGGGCCGTAGTACACCCGGACCTTAGCGGGACTGCTTCCAAAACCCAAAAATCCGGATTTGGCCCGCTCCAGCACCTCCACGGACACATCATCCCGGTCCAGGCCCAGCTGATACAGGGCGGCGGAAATCGCGTCCTCCTCCGAGCGGCCAGTGGTTTCCACAAACTTGCGCATTATTCACCCTCCTCGTCTTTTTTCTCCTGGGGAAATTCGGGGAATTTTGTCAAATCATCAAAATTGATCTCGCTCTGGGGAATTTCACTGGAAACAGGGGGCACAGGGGTTTGTTCCACAGACTGCTCCACCGGTTTTTCCGCCGGCTTCTCCTCCTGCCCGGCCTTTTTGCCCTTCTTCTGCTTCTGGGCGGCCAGCTCCTGGCGGATGCGCTCGTCCGGGTCCCGGTAGGGAGTTACGCCGCCGAACCGGTCCGGGATATAGGCCCGGCCCCGGGCATAGGCCCGCAGGCCAATCTGGCTGTCCTGGCGGTTGACGCCGGGGGTATCCTCCTCCTTCTTTTTCGGCAGGGATTTTTTCTTGCCCCGGTTCTTTTTCTCCTCCTCCAGACGGCGGGCCCGCTCCTCTGCGGCCTCGGCCTTCCGGCGCTTCTCCTCTTCCTTCTCCTCCTTGGCCCGCTGCTCAGCGGCAATCCGGGCGGCCTCATAGTCCTTTTTCAGCATCCGGCCGGCAATAACCTCCTGGACCATGGACAGCAGGTTGTTGGCAATCCAGTACAGGCACAGGCCGGCGGGCATGATGAAGCCAATCCACAGGGACATCACAGGCTGGATCAGCATCATGGTCCGGTTGGTCCGCTTGGCCTGCTCATTCTGGGCCTGATCCTGGTTCATCTGGTTGGTTTTGGTTGTAATCAGCATCATCACAAGGCCGCTGACTACAGAACACAGCACCAGAGCCAGCAGTCCCAGCTTCATCATGGTAAAATCTTCCCAGATTTTCCAGGTGGGGACAAGGGCTAAATTCAAGCCTAGAAAATCAAAATTGATGGCAAACACGTTGCCCGCGCTGCCCAGGGCCTGGCGCACGGCCTCCAGATTTCCCTCGTTGATCAGAGAGGAGAGGAATAACTGGTTGTAGCCCGCGCTGGTAAAGCCGTCGGCCACCTGGGCGGCAGTGGCCCAGCCATTGGCTACGGCCACGTTCTGCCAGTCCAGGACCTGGGCCACCTGGGCGATCTGTTCGGTGTTCAGGGCCATCATATAGTGCAGGGGCTCCCGGATGATGGCGTACAGGGGCAGCAGGATAAACATGGGAATCAGGCTCCACATACAGCCGCTCATGGGGTTTACGTTTTCCTTCTCGTACAGCTTCTGCATCTCCTGGTTATAGCGCTCGGGATTTTTGCCGTACTGCTTTTGCAGCTGCTGCATCCGCCCCGAGAGCATATTCATCTGAATCATGCTGCGCTTTCCCTTGATGGAGAAGGGGAACAGCACCAGCTTGACTACCACGGCGAACAGCAGAAGAGAGACGCCGTAGTTCTGGCTCATGCTGTAAAACAGGTTCAGAATCCAGGTGAAGGGGGATAAGAGATAATACATTATGCCCATTAAAATGCCTCCGTTTTCTTTCGTTACCCACTAAGGGACCGGGTCATACTGGATGGATTTCTGGCGGTGAAAGGGATGGCACCGCAGCAGCCGTCTCAGGGCCAGCCACCCGCCTTTTGCCGCACCGTACTTCTCCACCGCCTCCAGGGCATACTGGGAGCAGGTGGGCACAAAACGGCAGCAGGGAGGACGGGCGGGGGAAATATTCTTTTGATAAAAGCGAATGGCCCAAAGCATTGCCTGTTTCATGGTCTGGTCAGCTCCAATTTTTTGGCCACCTCCAAAAAGAGGCCCTCCAGCTTGGAAAATTTTGCAAACAGCCCCCGGGTCCGGGCCACCAGGATTATGTCATACCCCGGCTTCAGCTCCGGCTCGTGGATGCGGTAAAGCTCCCGCAGGCGGCGGCGGATCCGGTTGCGCTTGACGGCGTTGCCCACCTTTACGCTGGCGGACACCCCCAAACGGCTCCGGCCGGTTTTGTTTTTCTGGGCGTAGACCACAAAATAAGGGGTCACCACACTCTTTCCCCGGCGGTAGAGCCAGCGAAAGGTACGGCTGCTTTTGAGAGAAACGGTGTGCTTCATGAAACCCCCCGTATGCACATTTGGGGCGGGGGAAAACTTCCCACGCCCCTTTTACGCATTGTTGAAATTGTGTGTTTAGTGGGTCAAACGGACGCGGCCCTTCGCCCGGCGGCGGGCCAGCACTTTGCGGCCGTTGCGGGTAGCCATGCGCTTGCGGAAACCGTGCTCCTTGGAACGCTGACGCTTTTTCGGCTGATAGGTACGAAGCATCGAGAACACCTCCTCAGTTTGATCTCAAGCCGGCGGTCCGGCCAACAACAGCCAAAATGGCTGCGGTTTGTGTTAACAGCGACACCCATTATAGACGATAGCAGGGGATTCTGTCAACCAAAAATCTTGATTTTCCGGATTATTTTTCTCCGCAGCCGTCCGGAGGGCGGGTCCGGCCCCTACAATTAAAAAATAAATTGGGTAAAAACTTGAAGTCCGACCCATTTTTTGCTATAATAAAATGGTATGATTTTCTGGCATATCCCCGGAAGGAGGAACCCTATGAGCCCCGCAGAAGATATCTGGACCAAGGTTCTGGATTTGATGAAAAGCGATATGACTACCACCACCCTCAACACCTGGTTTGACGACGCGTCCGCCCTCTCCCTGGAGGGGGACAGCTTTGTGCTTTGCTCCCCCACCTCCTTCAAACGGGACATCATCGCCTCCCGGTATGTGCCCGCCATTCAGAAGGCCTTGAAGGAACTGTTCTCCGCCGACTTCGCGGTAACCGTTCTTACGGAGGAGGAGCGCAAAAGCTGCGAAAAAACCCAGGAGAAGCGGACCAACTTCCTTCCCGGTACGGAGGAATACACCTTTGAGCGCTTCGTGGTGGGTTCCTCCAACAAATTCGCCCACGCGGCGGCCCGTGCGGTGGCCGACAATCCCGGAGGCAGCTACAACCCCCTGTTCATCTACGGGGAGTCCGGCCTTGGAAAAACCCACCTGCTCTACGCCATCGCCCACACCATTCACCAGCTCTCCCCCAATCGGATTGTGGTCTATGTGAAGGGCGAGACCTTCACCAACGAACTGATCCAGGCCATCCGGGAGGGGAACAACCAGGAATTCCGGGAAAAATACCGGTACGCCGACGTGCTGCTTATGGACGACGTGCAGTTTGTAGCCGGACGGGCCTCTACCCAAGAGGAATTATTCCACACCTTCAACACCCTCTACGAGTCCAAAAAGCAGATTGTATTTACTTCCGACCGCCCTCCCAAGGAGATGCTGAAGCTGGACGACCGGCTGAAAACCCGGTTCGAGTGGGGACTTCTGGCAGATATCGTCCCTCCGGATTACGAAACCCGGGTAGCCATCATCAAAAACAAGGCCATCCGCATGGGCATGGAGCTGCCCGATTACATTTTGCAGCTCATCGCCGAGAACATCACCGCCAACGTCCGGCAGATTGAGGGCACCGTCAATAAAATCATGGCCTATCAGCAGCTCATTGGAGACGACGTGAACAAGGATACCATCGTCCGGGCAGTAAAAGATATGTTTAAGGAGAAATCCGACATTGTTCCCACCGCCGAGGTTATTATCGACGAGGTCTGCAAATTTTACAACATCACCCCCGACGTGCTCAAAGGTCAAACCCGGTCCCGGGATGTGAACCTGGCCCGGCAGATCGCCATGTATCAGATCCGGCGCATGACCAGCCTGTCTTTGAAGGAGATTGGCAAGGAATTCGACGGCCGGGACCACACCACCGTCATCAACTCCATCAAGCGCATTGAAGAGCTGATCAAAAAGGACCCGGAAAAGGCGGAAATCATCAAGGACATCACCGCCAACATCAACAGCCGGTATGAGTAACAATTCCACCGCCTTTTGTGGATATGTGGAAACTGGTCTGTGGATAATCCGCCCCCGTCCAGGCCCTGTGTGGAAACCCCAAAAATTTCTCCACACCCCCTGTTTGCCTGCAATCCTTTGGGGCCCTAAGATATTTCCGGCTTTTCCACATTGCTTTTCCCTACGGCCTACTATTACGAAAATAAATCCTCTCCTCTCTTCCTGAGAGCGAAAGAACTGGAGGTCTTTCCTATGAAATTCTCCTGCGAAAAAGCCCTGCTCACCTCCGCCGTCTCCACCGCCTCCCGGGCGGTAGCAGCCAAGAGCACCATTCCCGCTATGGAAGGCATTCTCATTGACGCGGGCGACACCCTCAAGCTCACCGGCTACGACCTGTCCATTGGCATCCAGTCCACCGTCCCGGCGGAAATTGTTGAAAAGGGTTCTCTGGTCCTGTCCGCCCGGCTGTTCGGCGATATCATCCGGAAAATGCCCGACGACGTTGTGACCTTCACCACCAAGGACCTGATGGTAAACATCCGCTGCGGCCTGTCGGAATTCAATATTCTGGGCACCAGCCCCGAGGACTTCCCGGAGCTGCCCGCCGTGGACCAGCAGAACAGCTTCACCATCGGCCAGCAGACCCTGCGCTCCATGATCGGACAGACCCTCTTTGCCGTCAGCGACAACGAGAGCCGCCCGGTTCATACCGGTTCCCTCTTCGAGGCGGACGACATCAGTTTGACGGTGGTGTCGGTGGACGGCTACCGGCTGGCCCTGCGGCGGGAATCCCTGGAGGTAAAACAGGGAGAACAATTCTTTCAGTTTGTGGTTCCCGGCAGCGCTCTGTCCGAGGTGGAAAAAATCTGCTCCGGGGAGGACGGGGTCACCGTCATTCAGGGCGCCCGGCACGTGCTGTTTCAGACGGCCCAGACCCTTCTGGTATGCCGCCGGCTGGAGGGGGAATTTTTGAACTACCGCAACGCAATCCCCCGAAACAACAGCATTCAAATTGAGTGCGACGCCCGGAAGCTCCTTCAGTCTATTGAGCGGGTGTCCCTCATCATCAGCGAAAAGCTGAAAAGTCCTCTTCGGTGCGTCTTTGGGGATGGAATAGTCTCTATTACCACCAAAACCGGCATCGGAGACGCGGCGGACCAGTGCTCCATTGAGGGGGACGGCCAGGGACTGGAGATCGGCTTCAATAATAAGTATCTGATGGACGCCCTGAAGGCCGCCCCGGCGGAAAAGCTGCGGATGGAATTTTCCAGCGGCGTGGCCCCCTGCGTCATCCTCCCTGCGGAGGAAGACGACAGCTTTATCTATATGGTCTTGCCGGTTCGCCTGAAGGCAAACTGAGAAAGGTAATTACAATATGGAATCTCATCCCATTAAAATACAGACTGAATTCATTAAACTCCAGGATCTGCTGAAATTTGCCGGTGCGGTGGAGACCGGCGGCGACGCCAAGCGGATCATCCAGGAGAGCCGGGTGTCCGTCAATGGGGAGGTCTGCACCATGCGGGGCAAAAAGCTGCGCCCCGGGGACCGGGCCTGTATCGACGGGGAAACGGAGCTTGTGGTCACATGACCTGCAATGCCCTGAAGCTGGAGCGGTTCCGGAACTATAACCGGTTGGAGGTAGAATTCGACCCCCGGGTGAATCTTATTTACGGGGACAACGCCCAGGGCAAAACCAATTTGCTGGAGGCGGTGGCTTACCTGTCCTCCGCCCGCTCCCACCGGACCCGGTTCGACCGGGAGCTGATTATGCTGGGGGAAAACGACGCTCTGGTGGAGTCCGGAATTTCCTCCCGGAACCGGGATTTTGTTCTGAAGGCCCAGCTGGCCCGGGGACGGACCCGGCGGCTGTGGTCCAACGGGGTAAAGCTGAAAACCGCCGGGGATCTGGCGGGGATTTTGACCACCGTGCTGTTCTGTCCCGAGGACCTGTACCTCATCCGGGAGGGGGGCGCGGCCCGGCGGCGGTTTCTGGACGGGGCCATCTGCCAGCTGCGGCCCCGGTACGCTCAGGCCCTTGCGGAGTACAACCGGCTGTATGACCACAAGGTCCGGATTCTCCGGGACTGGCCGGAAAATCCCTCCCTGCTGGAGACATTGGACGATTTCAACCTGCGCCTGTGCCAGACGGGGGCCCTGATTATTCATTACCGGGCCCACTTCATCCGGCGGCTTCAGGAGGAGGCCCCGGCCATCCATCAGGATTTTTCCGGGGGCCGGGAAAGGCTGGAGCTGAGCTACCAGACGGTTTCCACCGTACGGGACTGCTTTGCGCCGGCAAAGGAAATTTTTGGGTGGCTGACAGAGCATCAGGAGAGCCGGCGGCGGGCGGAGCTGGACAGCCGCCAGTGCCTTTCCGGGCCCCATAAGGACGATCTGGCGGTGCTGCTGGACGGCCAGCCCGCCAAGACCTACGGCTCCCAGGGGCAGACCCGGACGGCGGCCCTGTCCCTGAAGCTGGCTCAGAGGGAAATTTTCTTTCAGGAGACGGAGGAGTATCCGGTGCTGCTTTTGGACGATGTTTTGTCTGAATTGGACCCAAAACGGCAATCCTTTGTATTGAACCGCATTCAGGGAGGACAGATTTTGATTACCTGCTGCGAGGAGGAAAAGCTGGAAGGGCTGGAGGGCGGCAGGACCTTCCACGTGCAGGGGGGAAGGCTGATCTAATGTACGTGCACCTGGGACAATCTGTTGTTCTGCCCGAGGGGGAAATTTTGGGCATTTTCGACTTGGACAACGCCAGCTGGGCCTATAAGACCCGGGAATTTTTGGACCGGGCGGAGCGAGAGGGCCGGGTGGTGTCCGTCAGTGAGGACCTGCCCCGGTCGTTTGTGCTGGCCCGGCGGGACGGCCAAGAGACTATGATCTATTTGTGTCAATTATCCGCTTCCGCCCTGCGGCGGCGGACGAAGAGCGGAATTTTGTAAATGAATCAAAAAGGAGGTCCATTTTATGGAACCGATTGAATATTTGTGGAAGGACCGCAAGCGCCATCTGGGAATGCCCCTGTCCTTTACCCGCTACCGCCTCAGCGAGGACCGGCTGTTTTGTGAAACGGGCTTCCTGAACATCAAGGCGGACGAGGTGCTGCTCTACCGGGTCCGGGATCTAGAGCTGACTATTTCTCTGGGCCAGCGGATTTTTGGGGTGGGGACGGTGTGCGTCCACTCCTCCGACCAGAGCATTCCCCATCTGGACCTGAAAAATGTAAAGCACCCCCGGGAGGTCAAGGAGCTGATTCACCAGAAGGTGGAGAAGGCCAAGAACGACCGCCGGCTGCGGTCCATGGAGGTCATGAGCAATGCCGGAGCCTCCCACCAGGAGGCGCTGGATGAAATGGACCAATTTGACGACGAACCAATGGACTAAGAGAGGTAAACTATGGCAGAAGAACTGAACACAACCAAAACCGACCACGCATACAGCGGCTCGGAAATCCAGGTACTGGAAGGGCTGGAGGCGGTGCGCAAGCGCCCCGGTATGTACATCGGTTCCACGTCGGAATCCGGCCTGCACCACCTGGTCTATGAAATTGTGGATAACTCCATCGACGAAGCCCTGGCGGGCTACTGCACCGACATCTCCGTCATCATCAATAAGGACAATACCATCACCGTGGTGGACAACGGCCGGGGCATCCCGGTGGATATTCAGCCCCAGACGGGCAAGCCCGCTCTGGAAGTGGTCTTTACAATCCTCCACGCAGGCGGAAAATTCGGCGGCGGCGGCTATAAGGTCTCCGGCGGACTCCACGGGGTGGGCGCGTCGGTGGTGAATGCCCTAAGCGAGTGGTTAGAGGTCCAGGTCCACAAAAACGGCCAGATCTACGAGATGAAGTTCTCCCGGGGGAAGATTACCCAGGAGATGAAGATTATAGGCCGCACGGACCACAACGGCACTACGGTAAGCTTCAAGCCCGACCCGGAGATGTTCGACACCCTGGTCTACAGCTACGACACCCTCCACACCCGGATGCGGGAGGAGGCCTTCTTAAACGCGGGCCTGCGCATTCAGACGGTGGACCTGCGCCCCGGCCAGGAGCAGGAGGACGATATGTGCTACGCCGGGGGCATCCGGGAATTCGTCTCCTTCATCAACAAAAACAAGACCCCCGTCCATGAGGACGTAATCTTCATGTCCGGCAGCAAGGAGGACTCCATGGCGGAGATCGCCATGCAGTACAACGACGGCTTTCAGGAGGTTATGGTCTCCTTCGCCAACAACGTGCACACCCCCGAGGGAGGTATGCACGAGGAGGGCTTCCGGCGGGCCTTGACCAACGCCCTGAACGCCTACGGCAAGAAAATCAAGCTGCTGAAGGAGGACGACAAGGTCTCCGGCGACGACTGCCGGGAGGGCTTGACGGTGGTGATTTCGGTCAAGCTCACCGAGGCACAGTTCGAGGGCCAGACCAAGGCCAAGCTGGGCAACAGCGAGATCCGGACCCTGGTCAACAGCGTGGTGTCCGAAAAGCTGGAGATTTACCTGGAAGAAAACCCCGCCGTAGGCCGGGCCATTCTGGAAAAGGCCATGATGGCCTCCCGGGCCCGGGAGGCCGCCCGGCGGGCCCGGGAAAACATCCGCCGGAAAACCGCCCTGGAGGGGGCCACCCTCCCTGGCAAGCTGGCGGACTGCTACGAGCGGGATCCGTCCCTGACAGAGCTCTATATCGTCGAGGGCGACTCCGCCGGCGGCTCCGCCAAGGGGGGCCGGGACTCCCGGTATCAGGCCATCCTGCCCCTGTGGGGCAAGATGCTCAACGTGGAGAAGGCCCGGGCGGATAAAGTGTATGGCAATGACAAGCTCACCCCGGTGATTACCGCCCTGGGGGCCGGCCTGGGGGACGATTTCGACCAGGAAAAGCTGCGCTACCACAAGGTGATCATTATGGCGGACGCCGACGTGGACGGCGCCCATATCCGCACCCTGCTGCTCACCTTCTTCTTCCGGTTCATGCGGCCCCTGATTGACCAGGGCTATGTGTACGCCGCCGTGCCTCCCCTGTATAAATTGACCCGGGGCAAGACCACCCGTGTGGCCTTCTCCGACGAAGAGCGGGACGAGATTTCTGCGGAGCTGCGGGGAGGAAACCCCAATGTGCGGGTGGAAATCAACCGCTTCAAGGGCTTGGGCGAGATGGACCCGGAGGAGCTGTGGGACACCACCATGAATCCGGAGACCCGGACCCTGAAGCGGATCACCATGGCGGACGCGGTGCGGGCGGACGAGATTTTTACCCTGCTTATGGGGGAAAAAGTGGAGCCCCGCCGGGAGTATATCGAGCAGAACGCGGAAAAAGCAATGAACCTGGATTATTGATTTGGGTATTGTGGGGCCCGCCCGGGGGGTTGGGGCCCACGGATCAACCCTTTCATATGTAAGGAGATAACATATGGCGAAACGACCAGAGGAAGAGCGGGATATTTCCTTTCCCGATCAAAAAATTGTCAATATCAACCTGGAGCACGAGATGGAAAACGCGTATATTGAATACGCCATGTCCGTCATTGTGGGCCGGGCCCTGCCCGATGTGCGGGACGGCCTGAAGCCGGTCCACCGCCGCATTCTGTACACCATGTATGAGAGCGGGCTGACCAGTGACAAGCCCTTTAAAAAATCCGCCACCTGCGTGGGCGACGTGCTGGGTAAATACCACCCCCACGGGGACCAGTCTGTTTACGATGCGCTGGTCCGTCTGGGGCAGGATTTCTCCATGCGCTATATGCTGGTGGACGGCCACGGAAACTTCGGCTCCATCGACGGCGACCCCCCTGCCGCCTACCGTTACACCGAGGCCCGGATGTCCAAGCTCTCCAACGAGATGCTCCGGGACATCGAGAAGGAGACGGTGGACTGGGACCCCAACTTTGACGAGACCCGGAAGGAGCCCCGGGTACTCCCCTCCCGGTTCCCCAACCTGCTGGTGAACGGCTCCAGCGGCATCGCCGTGGGTATGACCACCAACATCCCTCCCCACAACCTGCGGGAGGTCATCAACGCGACAATCTGCGTCCTGGAGGACCCGGAGGCCGGTCTGGACGACCTGATGGAGCACATCAAGGGCCCGGACTTCCCCACCCGGGGAATTATCATGGGTCGCAGCGGTATCCGGGCGGCCTACGCCACCGGCAAGGGCCACATCCGGGTCCGGGCCCGAACCGAGATGGAGGAGTTCGGCAGCGGCCGCACCCGGATTATTGTCACGGAGCTGCCCTATCAGGTGAACAAATCCCGGCTGGTGGAGAATATCGCCGACCAGGTGAAGGACAAGCGGCTGGAGGGGATCTCCGGCCTGCGGGACGAGTCCGACGGCAAGAAGGGTATGCGCATCGTGATCGAGCTGAAAAAGGACGCGAATCCCCAGGTGGTTCTGAACCGCCTGTTTGCCCAGACGCAGATGCAGACTACCTTCGCGGTGGTGATGCTGGCTCTGGTGAACAACCAGAAGCAGCCAAAAACCCTCTCCCTGCGGGAGATTTTGGACGAATACATCGCTTTTCAGGAGCAGATCATCACCCGCCGGACCATTTTCGACCGCCGGAAGGCCCAGGAGCGGGCCCACTTGATTGAAGGTCTGCTTATTGCCCAGGACAACATCGACGAGGTCATCCGGATTATCCGTTCCAGCTATGACAACGCCAAGGAGCGCCTGATGGAACGCTTTCAGCTGGACGATGTGCAGGCCCAGGCCATCTGCGATATGCGGCTGATTGCCCTCCAGGGCCTGAACCGGGAAAAGCTGGAGACGGAGTATGCCGAGCTGGAAAAGAAAATCGCCTATTTCAATCAGCTCCTGTCGGATGAAAAGATGCTCCGGGGAGTGCTGAAAACCGAGCTGGAGGAGATCCGGGACAAGTATGGCGACGACCGCAAAACAGAGATTGGCTTTGCGGAGGACGACATTGACATTGAGGACTTGATTGAGGAACAGCAGTGCGTGTTCACCCTCACCCAGGCGGGGTACATCAAGCGCACCTCCGCCAGCGAGTACACCGCCCAGTCCAAGGGCGGACAGGGCCGCAAGGGCATCACCACCCGGGACGAGGATTATGTATCGGATGTGTTCACCGCCTCTACCCACGACTATCTGTTCTTCTTCACCAATACAGGCCGGGTGTACCGGAAGAAGGGCTATCAGATTCCCGAGTCCGGCAAGGCCGCCAAGGGGACCAATATTGTCAACGTGCTCCAGGTGGAGCAGGGGGAAAAAATCCAGACGATTATCCACACCCGGGCCCTGGATAATCCGGACCTGTTCCTGATGATGATTACCCGCAACGGCACGGTGAAGCGCCTGCCGGTGATGGCCCTGAAGAACATCCGGAACGTTGGAATCCGGGCCATGCGGCTGGACGAGGGGGA
>Ga0209064_1001589_pt1 | contig 33376 bp, 30 predicted proteins | sample Inofromicrocosms_FD_187498 | JGI IMG/M metagenome (GOLD analysis project Ga0209064, IMG submission 187498) | Mouse cecum microbial communities from Vienna, Austria - Inoculum for glucosamine and mucus D2O microcosms (SPAdes) (version 2) | ecosystem: Host-associated > Mammals > Digestive system >... | reverse complement strand
GCGCCTCCCGAACCGTCTCTGTTTGACTGAGGGGGCTTGTAAGGTAAAAAAGAAGACTCGAACACCGTAAAATCAGCGTTCGAGCCATACTTTATTGCGCTATTTGAGTTTTATCGGACAGCAATAGAAATTAATATCTAAATGAAGTTACCTTGTCCTCATGGCAGCCACTTTGGATTAACATTTGTTATGAAACGCCCTCTAATATCGGGACATCTCCAAAATACAAGGGCGCGTGGCAGTCAAATTTGAAACTGACCCACGCGCCCCTTGGATATGTTATTTCTTATCTGTTATCTGTTATCTGTTATCTGTTATCTGTTATCTGTTATCTGTTATTCGTTATTTTCCTCTCCTTCTTCCTCTTCCTTTGCCTCAAAGTCGGTGATTCCGGCAGCGAGGAGCTGGTTGTACCATGAGAGAAGTTTTTTGATGTCGGCAGTGTAGACGCGGTCTTCGTCAAATGTCGGGAGAATCTCTTTGAAATAGGCTCGGATGGCAGCGTCGTTGCCGAGGGCCTTGATGTCGACGGGCTTTCCCTCGTTCTTTTCTTTCACGTTTTCGAGCACGGTCGAGAGAGGCTCGTCGTCCTCGACAGTGTAAATCGAGATGTCGCCAAGCGAGATGACCTTGTCATGTGCATAAGCGGGGTTGCGCTTGCCGTTAAGGAGCGACTCGACGATGAGCATGTTTTTGCCACGGTTTACAAGGCGGAAAAGCCCGGGGCGGCCTGATATTGATAAAATTGTTTTAAGCATGAGTTTGATAAAATGTAATGGGGTTTGAGGAGGCAAAATTAGCAATTATTCGGCTAAATCGCTATCTTTTTTTGAAAAAATATTGGTTTGGCCACATAGCGTGCCGATGATGCATGACATCTCGCAAAGATTTATTATCTTTGCAATGGATTAATGAACCCATCATTCACAATGAATCAGAACAGTCTTGTATCCATTTCCGACATCGGCCGTGACGAAATATTGCGGCTGCTCGAAATGGCTCGCCGGTTTGAGGAAAACCCTAACCGCGACACGCTTGCAGGAAAGGTTGTGGCCACGCTCTTTTTCGAGCCGTCGACCCGCACCCGCCTAAGTTTTGAAACCGCTGTAAACCGCCTCGGCGGCCGCGTAATCGGGTTCTCCGATGCGGGCACTACAAGTTCCTCCAAGGGGGAGACGCTGAAGGACACGATCAAAATGGTCTCAAATTATGCCGACCTCATTATCATGCGCCACTATCTCGAAGGAGCCGCCCGATATGCCTCGGAAGTCACCGACACCCCTGTAATCAATGCCGGCGACGGGGCCAACCAGCACCCCTCGCAGACGATGCTCGACCTCTATTCAATCTATAAAACACAGGGAACTCTTGAAAATCTTACCATTACGATGGTCGGCGACCTCAAGTATGGCCGCACTGTCCATTCCCTGCTGATGGCCATGCAATATTTCAACCCCGTCTTCCGCTTTGTTGCCTGCGACGAGCTTGCTATGCCGCGAGAGTATATGGATTTCTGTGACAAGAACGGAATCCGCTACTCGGTTCACCGCGATTTCTCCCCCGAGGTAATCAATACAAGCGATATTATCTACATGACCCGCGTACAGCGCGAGCGCTTTACCGACATCATGGAATATGAACGCGTCAAAGACCTGTACAGCCTCAACAACGCCATGCTTGCCGACTCGCGTGACAACCTGCGCATCCTTCATCCGCTCCCCCGTGTCAACGAGATTGCTCAGGATGTAGATGACAACCCCAAAGCCTATTATTTTGAGCAGGCCCGCAACGGACTTTATGCCCGTCAGGCACTGATTTGCCGCGCCCTCGGTATCGAAGCGTGAGAACCGTAAATAAATTAGCGACTATGGAGAAGAAAGAACTTGCTGTTGCCGCCTTGCGCAACGGAACTGTAATTGACCATATACCTTCGGCAGTCCTTTTCAAGGCTGTCAAAATCCTTGGCATCGAGTCGCTTGAGACTTCGGTGACTATCGGCAACAACCTTGACAGCGGAAAACTCGGCACAAAAGGCATTATCAAGGTTGCCGACGTGTTTTTCCCCGAGGCAACTCTTAACCGCATAGCCCTGATTGCTCCCACGGCCGTGGTGAACATAATCCGTGACTATGAGGTGGTTGAAAAATTCCCCGTCATCCTTCCCGATACGATAGTGGATATTGTGACATGCGGCAACCCCAAGTGTATCACCAACAACGAGCCGATGCCGTCACGCTTTGAAGTAATCAATCGCGACGAGGTCACAATCAGGTGTCATTACTGCGGCCGGGTCGTCAAGAGCACCGACGCTGTCGTATAACACCCCTCGGCCTATGAAACAGAACTGGAGACCCGGTACGATGATTTACCCCCTCCCGGCGGTAATCGTCACCTGCGGAACCCCCGAGAAAAGCAACATGCTCACCGTGGCTTGGACTGGCACGATATGCAGCGACCCCGCGATGTGTTACATCTCGGTGCGCCCGTCGCGCTACTCCTATAATATAATAAAGGAAAACATGGAGTTCACGATCAATCTCACGACCGCCGCAATGGCCCGCGCTACCGACTGGGTCGGGGTGCGCTCGGGGAGCGATTATGACAAGTGGAAAGAAACCGGCCTCACTCCCGACCCCGGTGTCAAAGTCGCCTGTCCCTCCATTGCCGAGTCACCGCTCTGCATCGAGTGCCGCGTAAAAGAAATAATCGCTCTCGGCACCCATGACATGTTTATCGCCGAGGTGCTTAACGTCAGGGCCGACGAGTCGCTCCTCGACCCCGAGACAGGGGCCTTTGACCTCGGACGCGCCGGACTGATGAATTACAGCCACGGACACTACTATGAGCAAGGCTCCCCGATAGGCCGTTTCGGCTTCTCGGTCAAGAAAAAGTAAAAACCAATCAAAAATTGTATTTAGATATGAAACAAGACAGTGTGATTTTTGACATCATCGAGCGTGAACACCAGCGTCAAAAGAAAGGAATCGAGCTGATTGCTTCCGAAAACTTTGTCAGCGATCAGGTTATGAAGGCAATGGGTTCATGCCTTACCAACAAGTATGCCGAAGGCTATCCCGGCCATCGTTACTATGGTGGATGTCAGGTTGTCGATGAAGCCGAAACCGTCGCTATCAACCGCCTGAAAGAACTATTTGGCGCCGAATGGGCCAACGTGCAGCCCCACTCGGGCGCGCAGGCCAACATGGCAGTCTTCATGGCCTGCCTCAAACCCGGCGACAAGTTCATGGGTCTGAATCTTTCCCACGGCGGACACCTCTCCCACGGCAGCCCCGTGAACTTCTCGGGACTCGTGTTCCATGCTCTCGAATACAATGTGCGCCCCGACGACGGACGCATCGACTATGACCAGATGGAGGAAGTGGCCCGTCGCGAGCGTCCCCGTCTGATTATCGGCGGCGCGAGCGCCTACACCCGCGAGTGGGACTATGCCCGCATGCGCCGTCTCGCCGACGAAATCGGCGCCATCCTCCTTGTCGACATGGCTCATCCCGCCGGTCTCATCGCCGCCGGCCTGCTCGACAACCCCGTCAAGTATGCCCACGTTGTCACCACCACTACCCACAAGACTCTCCGCGGTCCCCGTGGCGGCGTGATTATGATGGGCAAGGATTTTGTCAACCCCTTCGGCAAGACCAACCCCAAGGGCGAACCGCGCATGATGTCGGCATTGCTTGACTCGGCAGTGTTCCCCGGAGTGCAGGGCGGTCCTCTCGAACATGTCATCGCTGCCAAGGCCGTGGCATTCGGTGAGGCTCTCGACCCCTCGTTCAAGGAGTATCAGCTTCAGGTCAAGAATAACGCCGCCACTCTGGCCGCCGCTCTCGTCGACCTCGGCTACAACATCGTCTCGGGCGGTACTGACAACCACTGCATCCTCGTCGACCTCCGCAGCAAATTCCCCGACCTGACTGGCAAAGTGGCCGAAAAAGCTCTTGTCGAGGCCGACATCACTGCCAACAAGAACATGGTGCCCTTTGACAGCCGTTCTCCCTTCCAGACCTCGGGCATCCGTCTCGGAACTCCCGCAATCACCACCCGTGGTGCCAAAGAGGAACTCATGGGTACTATCGCCGAGATGATTGACACCGTGCTGCGCAACCCGACCGATGCTGCAACCATCGCCTCAGTGCGCGCCGCCGTCAACTCCACGATGGAAAGCTACCCCATCTTTGCATGGTAATCACCCTCTGATTATACATATCACTAATGGAGCGGCACCGCGGTGCCGCTCCATTTTGCTTTCAAAATTCTATTTGTCAGAAAATTTGCACATTTCACAAGATAGCTGTACCTTTGCAGTCGAATTTTACAAGACGTTATGCAGAAAATCAGAAACATCGCCATCATCGCCCACGTCGATCATGGCAAGACGACCCTCGTTGACAAAATGCTCCTTGCCGGAAAGCTTTTCCGTGACAACCAGTCTACCGGCGAACTTATTCTTGACAATAATGACCTTGAACGTGAACGAGGCATAACAATCCTTTCCAAAAACGTCTCTATCAACTACGACGGCTACAAAATCAACATTATCGACACTCCCGGACACGCCGACTTTGGCGGCGAGGTCGAGCGAGTGCTCAACATGGCCGACGGCTGCCTCCTGCTTGTCGATGCCTTTGAAGGCCCCATGCCACAGACCCGTTTTGTGCTTCAGAAAGCCATTCAGATGGGACTGAAACCGGTTGTCGTAATCAACAAGGTCGACAAACCCAACTGCCGCCCCGACGAGGTTCAGGAAATGGTCTTCGACCTGATGTGCAACCTCGACGCGACCGAGGACCAGCTCGATTTCCCGACTATCTATGGCTCGGCCAAGCAGGGATGGATGAGCGACGACTACAACACTCCCACTGACAATATCAACGCCGTCCTTGACGCGATTATAAAATATATACCCGAACCCGAGACTCTCGACGGCGACGCGCAGATGCTCATAACCTCGCTTGACTATTCAAGCTATGTGGGCCGAATCGCCATCGGCCGCGTCCACCGAGGCGAGCTGCGCGAGGGCATGGACATCGCCCTGTGCAAGAAAGACGGCACCTCGGTAAGGCAGCGCATCAAGGAACTGCATGTCTTTGAAGGAATGGGCCGCAAGAAAGTCGAATCGGTCAAGAGCGGCGACATCTGCGCCCTCGTCGGAATCGAAGGCTTTGAAATCGGCGACACCGTCGCTGCTTTCGAGAACCCCGAGCCGCTCCCTCGCATAGCAATTGACGAACCCACCATGTCGATGACGTTCACCATCAACGACAGCCCCTTCTTCGGCCGCGACGGAAAATATGTCACATCGCGCCACATCGCCGACCGTCTTGCCAAGGAACTCGACCGCAATCTCGCGCTCCGTGTCTCCAAGGCCGACCACGAGGATGTGTGGACCGTCTTCGGGCGTGGCGTCCTTCACCTCTCGGTACTCATCGAGACCATGCGCCGCGAAGGTTTCGAGCTTCAGGTAGGACAGCCGCAGGTCATCATAAAGGAAATCGACGGCAAGAAATGCGAGCCTGTCGAACTGCTCACAATCAACGTCCCCGAGGAATATTCATCCAAGATTATCGACATGGTGACACGCCGCAAGGGCGAAATGGTGTCGATGATAACGCAGAACGACCGCATCCTTCTTGAATTCCACATCCCCTCGCGAGGCATCATCGGCTTGCGCAACAATGTACTGACCGGTAGCGCGGGCGAAGCCATCATGGCACACCGTTTCCTTGAATACCAGCCGTGGAAAGGTGACATCGAGCGTCGCACCAACGGATCGCTTATCGCTATGGAGGCCGGAACAGCCTATGCCTACGCAATCGACAAGCTTCAGGACCGAGGCAAGTTCTTCATCTTCCCTCAGGAAGAAGTATATGCAGGGCAGGTCGTGGGCGAGAACGCCAAGGACAACGACATCGTGGTCAACGTCACCAAGTCAAAGAAACTGACCAACATGCGCGCATCGGGTGCCGACGACAAGGCACGCATCATCCCACCCGTTGTGTTCTCTCTTGAAGAAGCTCTTGAATACATCAAGGAAGACGAATATGTCGAGGTAACACCCCACCATCTGCGCCTCCGCAAAATCATCCTCGACGAGCTTGAACGCAAACGCGCCAACAAGTAATCGTCGGTCAACGGTTTAAGGTTTAGGTTTAAGGTTTAGATAATGGCTTTTGAGCTGTTATCTAAACCTTAAACATTTCTATAATATCACTTATCTAAACCTTAAACCGTCCCGAGCCCAAGCCTTAAACCAAAAAATTACACCTTCGTGTAATTTTTCACCCACACAATCGTCTTATAAGTGATTATGGAGCAGAAAGACTTTGAGGCTATGGCACCGCAGCTGCGGCAGCGCATTGTCGGAATGGTCAGAAAATTGTCGGCCGACTCGGGCGATACTGACCTTGCCGACGATGTGGCTCAGGACACCCTCTTGAAGCTGTGGTCGATGCGTGACCGTCTTGATGCCTACACATCGGTCGAGGCACTCGCAATGGTGATTGCCCGCAACCGCGCCATTGACCTGCTCAAGCGGGTGTCGGCCCTCCGCAGTTGTGACATCGCCGATATTGACATCAGCGATACAGCCGTGAGCGCCGAGGATGCCATCATCAGCACCGAGTCAGAAAATCGCGCCATGTCCCTCCTTGCCTCCCTCCCCTCGGGGCAGCAGGCCGTGTTGAGGATGCGCCATGTCGACGGAATGGAAATCAGCGAGATTGCCGCCGTTACAGGCTCTACCACCAACGCTATCCGCGTCACCCTCTCCCGTGCCCGCCAGAACATTAAAGAACTCTATCTGAAAACAACCGAAAAAATATGAACAGCATTGATTTGACAAATATCCGCCAAGCCATCGAGCGATTCCTCGCCGCCGAGACAACTCTCGCCGAGGAAGATGCAATCTACCGCTTTTATGCCTCCCATCCCTCAGGGACGCTCCCTGCCGATGTCGAGCGCATGCGCGGGATGTTTGCGTGGTATGGGGCCGGTCTTGACGAGTCGCTCGACCCCGTGGCACAGACTGCCTCTCGCCCCTCGGTCGCGCTTCCTCCTCTGCGCCGCTGGCAGTGGCTCTCGGTCGCGGCTTCACTCGCAGTGCTGCTGACAGTCGGGTTCTCCGTCTTCCGGCCCGGCGACCGCGTCGAGGAGACTGCCTATGTCGTTATCAACGGGGAAATAGTAACCGACCCCGCCATTGTCGAGTCTGAGTCAATGAAACTTCAGGCAATATTTGACCGTGCCGAGCGTAAATTTGCCTCGGTCGGCGCCACCGCCGTGACCGCCCCCTCGCTTGAAGACCAGCTCGACATGGACAACCCCATCGTCAGAGACATCGTTAACCGTTATAACAACTTTAATTGACACATCAATATGATTCGTTTCCTGTTTTCAGCAATATTTTTCGCCATGGCGGCAACCGTGGCTCTCGCACAAGGATCGTTGATTTCTGTCGTGGAAAAAATCGAGTCGATTGTTTCCGATGAGTCCCAAATTGCCACAGCGAGCATCAACGAAAAGCGAGTCAACGGCAAACTCGTAGGCTTTAACAAAATTTTTGTTGTCAAAAACAAAAACATCGCCACCCGATTTATCCAAGCCGCGCTCAACGAGCGTTCCAAAGCCAGCAAATTTGAACAGCAGCTCAATCAGGACGTTGTCTATTACCATGTGGAGTTTGAGACCGTTAAAGACAATATGGCGACCTACGACAGCTACTCTATTGTCAAGCATGACTCCCATCAGTGGGTTGTCTCAGTCGAGCGTCGGCAGGAACGTCGGCAGGATCCGGCAGTTCGTTTTCATTGGCGTGACGGTAATGACACATCCTCCTCGTCAACCTCGATTTCCACCTCAGTCTCCGACGACGGCTCCGGCTCCACCTCGATTATCATCTACAACCCCGACGGAAGCGTCACCGTCATGACCGGCGATGACATGACCGGCGATGACATGGTCACAACCGCATCGGCAAAATCATGGTAGCGACGCAATGCGGAGAGGTCATGCCCCCGCGCCTCAGTGTGGGGAGAGGAGAGAAAAAGCATCAAAGACGCGCACCACAGATAAATAAATCCGATAGGATTTTTCCTTGAGTAGCCGTGGGTTGCGCCACTGTGCAACCCACGGTAAAATGTACCAATAAATGAATCTGCAAAGATTTTTCTGTTCATCAGAGAAGAATCTTTGCAGATTCATTATCGTCCTAACCCTATTCTCCGGGTTGCGGAGGCGCAACCCGGAGCTACTCAAGGCAGCAATCTTGTCAGATTGCGATTCAACACAGACAGCAATCTGACAGAATTGCTTCGGAGCAGTGGGATTAATGTGGCGCAACGGCAATCTGACAAGATTACTTCGGAGCAGGGGATTGATGTGTCACAATTGCAATCTGACAGGATTGCTTCCGAGCAGAGGATTGATGTGTCACAACGGCAATCTGACAAGATTGCTTCTTTGAATAGCCGTAGGTTGCCTTGCGCAACCTACGGTAAAATAACGGATTACACATAAAATTTGTAAAGATTTTTCAATCACTCGCATCAAGATAAATCTTTACAGATTTTATTTATTCGATGGCATGTTTCCGTGGGTTGCGAAATCGCAACCCACGGCTATTCAAAGAATAATCCTTACGGATTAAGAGTGTGTTTACTTTTAACTTTAAGAAATCTTTATAGCCCTATTCGGCCCATTTTAATCTTTTGTTCAGGAACCCCCAAAACTCTTTCACAAAATCTGAAAAAATCGCCATCCGGTTGAGTGCCTTGTCTTTGGTGTGCGTAATAGAATATAGAAATACCGAAAAACAGATTAACCAAAACTATATTCAATTATGAAAAAAATCTACGCATCCATGATTGCACTCTCTCTGGGGGCATTCTGTGGCCTTACTCTCTCCGCTCAGGAGCAACTCAACATCACGTTTGCCGACAACCAATTGCCTGCCAAATGGGAGGTTTCCAATGGCGGAACCTATTCATTTGAAAACGGGCATCTAAATGTCGTTATGTCTGTTCAAAGTAATAATAAATATCGTGCCGATTTGTGGTACAACAGATTTACCGATGACAGTTATAAAATAAAGGATGTTTCGAAAATCAAGGTAATGGCCATCAAGTTTATCGGTCAGCGTCCTGCCGGTAGCTTGAAGTTAGAATATATCGGTGATTTCACTAACAAGGCAAACTGGACTTATAAAGGGGAAATCAAAACCACGGGCGGTAATACGATATATTATTGGGATTTAAATGATATTTCCGACTATACCGAAACTTCCACTCTTAACCGTTACCATTTTACAATCGCTGATTGTGAGACTGAACCGTTTGAATACAGTGTTGACTGGGTTGCTACATTTGAATCTCTTGACGCGTTGACTGAAAACAAGGACTGGAAAGACGACGGTGAAAATGACATCGATGAAGAAGGTGATGTCGAATACACTTTCATCAATGAATCGACAGGGCAAGGATATTTGTCATTTGTTGAAATGTATAATGCGGCTGAAGCAGAACATACTCTGATTCTGAAAGATCATGTAACATTTGATAATAGAGCTGATTCTAAAAATGTTACGCTAAAGGGTGAAACCGGGTCTGAAAAAATTATTCAGAACAAGAATAACAGTTTGCTTTTTGCATGTAAATCACGTTTGGCTTTGGAAAATCTTATTGTAACAGCTCAAAATGGCCCGGGTGCAAATCCTATGTTTGAAATTTCCAAGAATAATCCGCTCATTTTGACTGATGTGACATTTGACGGCATTAAATCTTCTCATGCAGAAGGTATTATCAATATTAAGAATGATGGCGTATTGAATCTTGCCAATGTTAATTTTGTAAATTGTGAAGGTTCTACACTCAATGCTTTATGCAAAGTTGGTGCAACTAAGACACTTAACCTTTCCGGCAAAAACGAGGGATTGAAAGTTTATGTCGAGGCCGCAGGTTGTATCAATGCCACTGACCTTACCAACGAACAGCCCATTGTTCTCACTCTTTCCGATATTTTGACAGAAACTCCCGCTGCTCGCAGCCTCAGCGAAAATGACGTGATTGTCAATGGTTGCGACGACCCCTCTAAGTTTGACCTCACCAATTCAGGCTATAAGCTCGTGGGCGAAAACGGTAACCTCGTTCTTGCCAAGGCCGGTGATACGACTGCTATTGATGAAATCGGGGTTGACGGTGAGGATGCTCCGGCTGAGTACTACAATGTTCAGGGAATCCGCGTGGAGAATCCCGAGCATGGCCTCTACATCAAGCGTCAGGGCAACAAAGTCTCGAAAGTCATTCTTTAAGCGCAGTGTTTATAGTTAATGCGATAAGTGCGTGAGCCGCAGTGGCGGCTCAGCACCTACCACCCGCCCCGGTTCCGGGGCGGGTGGTTTGTTTTTTGCCCTATCGGACGATAGGGAGACGGAGTCAAAGATAGTCATTTGACCGGCATCTGTCACGACGGCAGTCGTGTCGCGGAATCCCTGCGGGTTAGCAGCGCATCTATGATTTTACAGATGCATAACACTGCCTATCTTGAACCGTCAGGGGGGTAGGGAATCTGCGCCCGCAGGATTGCCTATAAAAACGCGACAGCCAAAGCGGTAATGTGCTTTGGCTGTCGCGTTTTAAAGGACAAAATCAATTTATTTCGGATAAATCGAGCGGTATATAAGTGTTAAAATAACGTTGTTGGGGGATAAAAGCCCGACTCTTATAAGACCGCGATCCTGTGCCTATCGGATTCTTGAATGCCATGACGACTCTTATAGCTGCAAAAGCGCGGCTGTGACACTGTACGATATGTTCCTTGGCCTCGGATATCTGGTTGAAATGAGGTCGGTAGGATGTGAGGCCCGACGATCCCCATGCATTCCATGGATTGAAACAGAACATAGCAATCCAATTCATCTTATTGTCTTCAATCGTATATTCCAGATTGGACGGGTCATAGAATGGATTATCTGTTGTCGCGTCAAGGAATAAGTAACACCTTTCGCCGAGACCTTCGACTCGGGTTCCTTTAAGATTCAAAAATCCGTAGGCTCGAAGGTCGAGACCCGATATATTGGCGCAGTAAGCATCGCTTTTGAGCAGTTTGCCTTCTTTGATTGCTTGATAATCGGTTTCGGCATAAGATGCGTCGGCTTTTTTTGTTTTAACGTCATCTGTAATCCATTTTGCCGGATAGGACCATCCTCCATAACGTCTTAAACGGACAATATCACCCCAAGTGGGAAAGCGGTATGTCTCAACCGATGTATCGGCAGGTTTTAACTTGCCGTCGATAAAAGCCGTGAAGTTGTAAAGCAGGGCAATATTGTCTCTTAATGACTCATCATTTACGGGGTCAATATCTGAGTCATAATAAGATCCACCGTCACTGATAGACTCACCTTTGGAGGCTGTGGGATAGATATATCCGGCAGGGAGTTTCTGTGTCATCGGGTATTTTTCATGCTTTGCAAGATTTTCTTCGGCAGAGCTGACCGAATTGCCGTCCCACATCTGGAAATTGACAGTGCCGATTTTGTAGTCGGGTTTGTCAACCTCGGGATTTTGTGAATAGATTTCATCATATTCCTCATGGGATACATTGAAACACTCGATGGGGTTGTTGTCTCTGTCAAGAACGTTTCGTAGGGATTTGCCTGTCCAAAATTGATTGAAACTGACTTTTCGCAATGGGTATTGCAATTCACCGATATTCATATATTTTATGACTGTGTACCCTACGCTGTTATTGTCGGCGTCGGTAGTGTTGGAAGTCAGTGGCGAATATGATACAAAAGCGGTTTTTATTCCATTTTCTTTTTTTATCGCGATGTGACCGTTGAGGAATGCCTGTCGGTTGGTTACCATTTCATCACCGATTATAAAGTCTTCGATGAAATTTTCTTCAGGATTCCAGATCAGCGTGCTGCCGTGCATGTAATATTCAAGGTATTCTTCAGATTCATACCCATATCCTTCAGTGGCATGTGTTTTAGTCCAAGTTGCGACATATTCATGCCCGTGGCCTACCTTGAACAGACCTTGAAATCTGTCTGAACCATTGCTGCTCATGTGAGGGAGCGGCCATGCCGACGGTGTTGACATTTTATAATTATTGTATTGGTCATGAGACCATGCCGGGTGCCGCAGAGGGGTATATCCGGTCTGTCCGGCACCTGATTTAATGTCATATATGAAGCGCAATACCGTTCCACGGGTGAGATCAGGATTCTGCGTGCCCGGCTGTAAATTATAGAATACCCATGCCTGAGAATTGACACCCAAAGAGCCGGAGGACTTTGGCCCCTCCTTGCCGGGTGAGAAAATTTGTTTCCACAGGGTATCGTTGTGAGCTTTTCCCGGATTGGTAGATACGATATAGCTGCCTATATAGGGGTGGTCAAGATTACCTGTGTTTGGTTGTGTGAATTGGCTTTCGTAATCATTGACTTTCATCGATCGGTAATTGTCGTCATAGGATGGGTCGACATAATGGATATATTCTCGACACAGATAGCCGACCAAGTCATTTTCGGGGTCATACACTTCGAGAACCCAAGAATCGTCATCGTCGACATCGATTACAGGCGGTGTGAAAGAGGAAATGGTGAAATAGTAGTTGTGGCCGGGGAGAAGGTCGATGTCTTTTTTCAGGCGGTAGCTTTTTGTGGTGTTGTTGGTGTTCTCTACCGTCAGGAAAGCTCCCTCTGTGGCCGAGATGGTGCGGCATGCAGGCACGGCGGCACGATAGACGAGCAGCTTGCCCTCATCCTCTTTCCCCTCGCGCTTGCTGTTGATGGGATGGGTCATGATGATGTCACAAAGAGGCTGGTCGTCAGCCACGCTGTAGGTCATGGCACTCAGGTTCTCGGTTGAGAGGTTTATGTCGGTCGCGGTCAGCGGCTGTCCGTGAACAGTGATGTTTTCGTAAAATTCAACATCTTTTTCGGGCACCATGACAAGTATATTGGCCATGGCATGGTCAAAAATGATGTGAACATTCTTCTCCCCGGGTGCGACGTAGTCCCAGAGCAGGTCAGACTGCTCATAGGACGACATCTTGCCGTCTTTGGCCACCGATTGGTCGGGTTTGACGTTGTGGGTATAGGTGCGGGCCTTGTCAATCGTCATTGACGCATCATAGGGGTAGTAAAACAGATATCGAGCCTTGCCGCGACTGAGCTCCTGTGCAGTGCGGGCGACGAGTGTCTGCACTTTCTGGCCGGTGTTGAGGTTTTCACGCACCTCGACAGTCATCGGAACGTTAGAGTCGATGACTGTACCGTTTTCGTCAAATGAAAATGCGCCGACAATATCTCCGGATTCAAATGTGGACACATGCTCGTTTTCATAAACGACACGAGAACCGGGGTCGTTGCCACCGATGATAAAATATTCATCGGATGCCCAATTGTCATTATAGACGGCATCGGGCATATCATCTTCGCAGCCTGACAATCCACAAGCCATTATTGTGGCGAAAACCGTTGGAATGAATTTATACCGTAGTATTCTCATGGTTATGTTCTTTTTATTTCTTCAAGATCGTTGTCTTCTCCGTCGGCCCAGTTGCGGATTTCGAGCGACCACACGTCGGCCCGGCGGATGCGAATTATATAAAGCTTGTTTTCTTCTATTGCCGGAACGGGTAGAAGTTTTCTCAGCGGGATGGAGCGGTCATTTTCGCTATCGCCATCGTTGATCATCAGGAATCCGGCATCGTCGGTAGCAGGTACCGGCTGAGGAGGCAGAATTATGCGGTAATGGTTTTCTCCGATTTGATGTGGATACATGTTGTCGGGCCATCGCTGAAGATAATGGCGTCCGACTCTGTCACTGCCTGTTAAAGTGAAGTCCGGGGATTTGTCAGTATACCACCAGTCAAATTTATCAGTACTTAGATTGAATTTGCGACCAATAATAAAACCGTCAAAATTGTAGCCGCCTTTTAGAGCGATCTCCTGTTCTTTCTCAGAATAAAATAACCTGACATTGCTGACATCGAAATCAAATTCAATTTCAATCGCGGCATGTTTTTTGTAGAATTTGACTTCAAGGGTGCTGTTTTGGTTACCGTTATTCAGCGGTGCGCCGGAATTGTCAAGGTCTCTTATCGCGAACATGAAGTCGTTTTGTTGATGAACCTTGTCGCCACGCTGGTTGGTACTGACAAATACAGGGTATCCTGTCCATGAATACCGATGCCATTCGCTGGCCGGTCTGAATTGATTATCACTGGGGGGAACTGTATTTTGGGTGTTGTCTGAGATTTCGGCAGAAAATATTTTTCTGAAAGCGAAGTCAGAAGTCGAACCGCTGGATTGATTTGCCAGATCAAATTCTTCTTTGCTGTAATTTCCGTAGGAATTGTATAGTAATCCATCGGTTTCAGCACAACTGGGATATTCCACCAATTCGCAAAAAGGAGTTGACGGATCTGCCTGATATTTAGAAATGTTGGCCTGCAGGCTCGATTCAATTTCTTCGTTAGAAACAAAGGGGTAATAGAACAAAAAAGCATAGTTTATATCTGATTTTTTCAGATACAGATACTCGTCTCTGCTTGAGCTGTATTCTTCCAATTGATTCAGACGGCAGATATAGTCGTTGTTTTCCGAATCAATATCACGCCATGTCTCGTTGTCATAGGGTTTCTTTATCTGTTTGAGTACGATGAATTTCCCTGAAGCATCTACTTCCCAACAGGAGGCCATGTAATAATTATTATAATGGACAACATCTACCATCTCACCTAATTCTCCATTCCATTCCTGCTGTTTTATCCGATTAGATATAATGCAGCCGATTTTGTCACCGGGTTCAAATTTGCCGGAAAGGCCTGAGGATGATACGCGGGAATTGAGGTCGGAGAGGGTGAAACGGATTACGCCGGGGAGGTCGGCGGGGTCGGCGGCGGGGGTGTCGGGAGCGGCGGGCATGTCGCTGTCGGTACACGACGTTGTGGCTGTCGCGAGGGCGGCGGCTACGGTAAAGAGGGTGATGAGGTGTCGGAATGCTTTAGTATTCATAGGTCCAGTCTCCTCCTTTCTCCATGTCGGCGATTGTCACTCGGAAGCGCATGTGGTCTTCCTCGGGGGTTATGATTATGTTCTGGATGTCAAACTTGTAGTAGTGGTTGCGAATTACGTTGTAGAATGTGCCTGTGGGGGCATCGGCAGGGTAGGCATCGTCAGTATATTTCTTGAACCGGATGCCTCGGTCGCTTTCAAACGTTGTTGTCTCGGCATCTTCCTCGCCACGGGGGCGCACGGTTACGGCGATTGTCGCGCGGGTGTCGGGGTCGGTTGTGTTGTCCCACTCGGGGATGTAGATGCGGAATTTTTCAGTGCCGTTTTCGACGACAGGGTAGAAGTCAAGTCCGTCGGTGGCGGCGGCGGTGTATTCCCGGAACGAGTTGTCGATACTGATTGACTCGGTGGCGCCGGTGGTGAGGTCAACGCCGCCGGGTACGGTGAAACCTCCGGCGTTGCGGCGGTCGATGGCGACGGAGACTATTTCATATTCGCTGAGGGCCTGACTCTCGGCGGCAAGTGCCACGTCGACCTTGGCGGCGGCGCGGAGCAGATGGATTGTGCCGATTTCGTTCCGATAGCCGGGGGTGAAGTCGAGGGTCTTGGTCACGAGGCCATACATGGGGATGGTCTGCGCGGGACCTGCCTCGGTGTTGGCCCAGCTGTAGGTCCACTCGTCGATAGCGGTGTTGAAGAACCCGGTCGCCGGGGTCTCGACATCGGGAGTGTTGGCGGTAATGACGATTTTGTATTGTTTGCCTGATTCGAGTGACACGTCTTTGCCTGTGACGGTGCCTTCAAAGGTGTAATTGTTCTTGTTGTCTTTGTCGCGGATTGCTATGAGCGAGGTTATGGTGGCGGCAAGGTCGCCCTCGTTATTGACGATGGTGACGCGGAGCGAGCGGGGGTCGATGGTGTTGTCATAGTCGTCGCCGGGATCCCAATCGGGGAATTCTCCCGAGATTCCTTCACCCCAGTTTTCGTAAGAGCCGTCGGTGCGCGAGGCAAGGACAGGCGGGGCAGCCTTATCGTTCATGGCAAGCCTGAAGGAGAGCCTGACCTCTGTCGCGGTGTTGCTGCTGCTGTTGTCACCGGGAGCGTCGGGTGTGGGGTAGTCGTCATAAACGATCCCACACGATGACGCTGCCAAAGCCACGATGCAGAGTGTAAGCGATAGTGTTAATATGTTGGTTTGTAGAGACATTTGTTTTAATTCATAAATCATCATGCACAATGCATAATTAATTCTCAATTTTCAATTCTCAATTCTCAATTCTCATTGGAGCGTGGAGTTGTTGTAGACCACAAACCATTTGTTGATGTGAATCTGCTTGGTTGCCCAGTTGTTTTGGTCATCGAGCAGGAACGTCATTGTGTAGCGATCCTGACGGTCGAGGAACTCGTTGTCGCTCATGGAGTATCCGTCAAAAGCCTTGGTCATGAGCGCCAAGTCGATGGCGGGGAGGGAGAATATTACTTTTCCGGTCGAGATTTCGGTGACGCGGAGCACGGCGTTGTTGGTGTCAAGCAGGCGGCCTACAGAAATCTCGGCAGCCACGGCGTTGATGACGGTAGTCGCGGGTCGGTCGGCCGATAGTTCGGGGTCTTGGGCGAGGGCGGCAATCTGTGTTTCGGGAAACTTGAGCTGAGCCGACGCGCCCTCGATTTCAAAGGCATGGTAGGTGACGCGGGAGTCGGCGAGGAGCTTGTTGTCGCAGCCCATGTGGCCGTTGTCGTCGCTGATGTCAAACTTGAAGTTCTTCGGGTCCATCGTCTGATTGCCTTGGTTCTGCAGCACGATGCGGAAGATGTTGGTGTTCTTTATAAGCTCCATCGGGATAACGTGGTCGCCGGGTTCATCGGCGATGGTGATGTTTTTCTTTCCGTGGAACATGTGCATGAGGTTGCGGTATATGTCGCCGTTGTCGTCGCGGTTTATGCGGCATGTGAAGTCGGGCGTGCGGTCTGTTTCCTCGCCCCGGCTGTCGGGGTTGACGGTAAAGGCGGGATTGTCTTTCACGCCGCACCATGCGAGGAGGGTGTAGTCGCCCGTGGGGAGGTCGGTGAGACGGATGGAGAAGTTTTCGGCATTTTCTTGGGTGACAGGCTCGCTGAATGACCTGACAAGCCGTTCGGAGCGGTCAAAGACATAAAGGTTGACCGATGCCACTTCATAGGGGAATGCGTCACCATATTTCAGATGGTGGATGTATTTGAATTTCACCTCATACCGGGATTCGCAGTCACCTTCGTTGTCAAAGATGGTGCTGTCACACGATACTGTCGACACGGTCAGTGCCGCAAGAGAGAGAAGTGTTGCAAATGTCTTGGTCAGTTTCATGTTTAGGATTGCTGATTGGTCAAGTGGTTGTTATGATGGCGGAAACGGTGGGGGTTTCCGTGGTGAGGTCAGTTTTTTGATGGCATCTGCGGGATGCATGGCGCGCCATGGCGGGCGCGGGGTGAGGGAGAGGTTGCGGGGAAGGAGAAAAATCGCGGAGGCGCGAGGCCGCGGGGCTGAACGCCTCCGCGATGGTTTAATGGTTTGTGAGAATGAGAGGAAAGAATGAGGGGATTATTCGAGAGTAAGGTTCTGTCCGACAACGCGCCATTTCAGCAGGGCGATGCGGGCCGAAACGTAGGATTCGGGTTCGTCGGTCGGACGCTCGGGGTCGATGTCTTCAGTGGGGTCGAATACGGGGGTTCCGAGACCGGTGATACCGTCGAGAGTCACGTCGTAGATGTGGTTGCGGATGAGGGCGGCGAGCTCCGATCTCTGGTGGTTGAAACCGATGTGTTTGATTTCGGCGAAGTAGTAGGTGAGGCCGTTTTTCCACTCGATAGCCGGTTTCACTGACGCAATAAAGTCGCTGTAGACTGTTTCGTCTTTGAGGGGTTTGGTTTTGAGCGCGGTGTCTTTGATTTTGACAGTTATTCTGTAGGGGTGTACATTGTCGTCGGTCTTCACGCGCACAACTTCGAGATCCTCCACGGCATAGTCACCGGTGTGTTTGCCGTCACTCTCGGTGGTCTGCCACTGAATGCCTGCGGTTTTTAATTCGTAGGCCATGCGGGTCAGGTAGTCGTTGTCTTCTTTGAAATATTTGTCGAGATAGCGGATGAGGTTTGTTGCCTTCCCGTCAATCTGAAGTTCGGCGGCTACGATGATTTTGGTGGCCTTGGAGGTTATGCCAGCCTGGAGTGGGAGGCTTGAGTCCATATTGTTGGGGCAAAGATATTGAGAGAAGGCCCCGGTGGTGTTTTCTCCCGATATATTGTTCCAGGTTAGGTGGCTGACTTCAGAGGAGGGGACGGTTGCCCAGTAAGAGCGGAAATTGGCCTTGTCGTTCCAGTCCCATCCTTGGCTGACGTTATCAATGTTTTTAACGAGTGAGATTGCGCTCGTGGTGTTTATAATCTGATAGCCTTTGATTTCAGGCACAATGGTCACGTCGGTTTTATTGTTTTCGCTGTCGGTTGTAGTGATGTTGTTTGACTTCACGGCGAAAGTCGTGTTTTTCTTGACCTGGACTTTGGCAAGGACACGCTCAACATAGATGTCAACAGTGTTGGTCGTTGTGGCTTGGGCTGCTTCATACGAGTCAAAGATTGCTCCCGTAATCTTGGCGGCATAAATGTTTTTGCCACCGCCTGTAGCGGTGCCGTCGTTATAGGCCGAGTTGGTCATAACGAATTTGCCCGACTCGGTGGAGGTGTATGCCCCAACGGTTTTGCGCACTGCGTCAAGGTTGCCTTTTGAACGGATGGTTGTTTCAAGATCGGCCGGGGGGTTGAGCACGGCAATGACGCTTTCGGGCTTGATTGAGGATCCTTTGAGGGTCACGACAGTCTTGGCTTCTTTGTCAATGGTGTTGGCCGTACCTGGTTTCCATTCGTTGATGGTGACATTGGGCACAATTTCGGAGATGTTGCCATTGGCGCCGAAGAAAATAAACATGGCGTTGGTCACCTTTGACTCAGCCTCAGACCCGTTTACATATTCGGGTTCTTTGTCTTCATAGCGGCTACCCATGCTGCCGGGGGTGCAGAGACGCACGGCGACGTAGTTGAAATCACCGGTTTCGACATTGTTCCCACCGTTGGCGGGCTCGTCGCTGGAGCAGGCTGTAAATGCTAAACCTGCGGCCATCGCGAAATACAGATTTTTTAATTTCATAATTTTGGAATTAAATAATGGTTTGTTAGGTTATTGTAAATTATTAGAAAACAAGATTTAGGATATGCACCGCGTCTCTTTGTGAGGGGTGAGGGCGATGCTTTTTATAGGCTGATGCCGGTTCAGAATCGGTGGGCATTAAGCAACGGCCTAGGCCGTTGCTTAAAAGCCATGGCTTTTAAGCAAAACTTGTTAAAGGTCATTGAACCACATCAGTAGGTCCGTTACACGGGGCTACAATGGTGGGGAAGACAGAATCTGACGGTAAGATACGGGGACTTGACCGGTGTAGCGAAATCGGAAGATACAATATCAATGTGTCTTGATTCTTGATTATGTAATGGACTGTAGAGGATAATGGGAACGGTTCAGTTTAGCGGTTAGTAGGTTTTAAATCATGGATTAGAATGCGGAGAGTGGCGGGTGCCAATTCAATGCAATAAGGTAGAGAAACGTTCAGAAAAAAATTTGAGAACGTCAGGGTACAATACAATATAAATTCTGCAAAATTGCAGTGTGAATTCTAAATTCAGTCGGTGGTTTGTAGTAGTGAGGATGGGTTGAGAGGGTGGTTAATGCAAGACCCGGGTTTATGGCTTTGCGGGGAACGGTTCATGACGTGGAGAGCTGAGGGCGGGGAAGATATTGGACAGCGTCGCGCCTGAGGCCGATTGATCGCGCTGCGGCGCGACGCTGTGGTTGTGGGCGTTAATTATTTTCAGCTTCTTCAAAGAGATTCAAGGTCTCAAGAGCCGCAGCGGCGTTAGGCTCGCCCATATTCTGAGCTTTTTCGAGCAGAGTGCGTGCGGTCTTGAAGTCGCGCTGCTTGGCAGCAAGGACACCGCGGGTGTAGACAGCCTCGCGTGAATCGCCGGCTTTTCTGAGGAACGTTTCGGCAGCTTTGAGGTCGCCGCGCGAGAGCGACGCGCTTGCCGCGTTGAGGTTGGCGGCATTGTCGGCGGGGAACATGCGCACGGCGGTCTCGAATATCTCACAGAAGTCGTCACTTCCGGGCTCCAGACCCTGAGCGGCGAGATAGAACTCGTTGAGCGACAGTTTCTGAGGCGCGTTTTTCACGAGGTTGCGGATTTCGTTGACATCGGTAAACTCGCGGATGGTGAAGTTGATGGTGTAGTCAGAGTGACGGAGTGCGGGGTATACCTCGCGGAGAAGGTAGGCATAGTCGCCGGGGAAGTTCTTCTTGATGCGTGCATCCTTGACATCGGGAGCGAGGTTTGAGTCAATGATTTCAAGAATGCCGGTCTTGCCGGGTAGGGCAGATGTCACGACATACTCGCGGAGTCCGTCCCAGTCTTCGGGGTCGTAGGATGTGCGGATAAATCCTGTGCCGAAGTGATAGAGGCTTTCGACATAGTCTTTAAGAGCCTCGGTACGGCCTTTGGCAAGACGCTCGTTGTTGGCATAAGTGCCTTCGGGCGAGGCGAAACCTTTGATTGATAGGGAGGTAATGGTTATATCCTTGTCGTTGCGCACGCTGTCGATGTTGTTGCGGATTTTGGCAAGCTCGACAACGTTTCCGCGATAGTCGGGGTAGATGACAGTCTTGTTGACGGGGAAGTCGATATATGCCCGGTTGTCCACGCTGCGGGTCTTTGTTTCCTCGGCAGCCGGGGTTATGAAGGCAAAAGCGGCCTCGAAAACCTCGGGAGCGATGCGGGGTGACTTGAACGGGCCGAAAACAGCCATCTCGTCACAACCAAGCAGGAGGTTGCAGCATCCGTAGTTGCAGTCGCGGAACACGAGTTTCGCGCCTTCCATCCACGGCTCGTAGGCCACATTTATATTATAGTCGACCGATGCGGGAGCCTCCTTGGAGCGGTAGGCCATTTCGCGGTCGCCTGAAATCATTCCTTTTCCGGCGCGGATGTAGTGGTAGTAGCGGTTGCGGCCGTAGATTCCGATAGCGGGGAGTTCAAGCTCGTTAGCGCCATTGACGATGACGGGTGTGAGGATTAGTGCTTGGTTTCGGTCGACCTTGATGTCAGACAGCACTACGTCCATGTCGACAGTTACCAGCTCGCCGTTGCGCACCATGCGCTGGTTCTGGATGAATGGTTGTCCGGAGGTTTCGGCCACAGAGGCTAAGGATGTAGCGATTAAAGCGGCCGACAACAGTATAGAGCGTTTCATATCAGTCATGTTAAACGGTTAAAAAAGATATACTATGTTTATAGCCGCTTTAGTGGGCCCGAAATAATTGTGAGTGCGGTCCGACGCGGTTTTTTGCCCGCAACCGGCACACTTGAATGTGTCAAACTTGGTGTAGGCATACCCGATGCCGATTTCGGCTTCGAGGTTCCAGTGTTTTCCAAGAATCCAGGTATATCCGTAGGCGATACCTGCACCGGCGGCCCATCCCTGGTAGCGGTGGTCTTCAAGGCCGTCGAATACGGGGTTCTTGATGCCGCCGACGTTGTACTGGCCACCTATTGCATGGAGGCCGAAGAAGTGTCCGGCCCAGCGGTCGCAGAGCCAATAGCGTACTTCGGGCTGTACAAACCAGTGTTTCCAACGCTTGCCTTTGGAAAATTTCCATGCGTTGAAGTCGCCTGAAACGTCAAGAGTCCATTTCGGGGCGAGCCCGAATTCAATACCGGCATTTACGTTGAGTAAAGCGTCGTAAAGCAGGTTGCTCTTTAGCGCTACTGTTTGGCTTTTGATGCCTTGACAGCAGAATAATGCTAATAGCATGGCTGTGATGATTTTGATTTTCATAGAATTATCTATATTATGTCAATTGATAGGCAATAGTCTTGATGGTAACTGTGTTCTGCCAACGCGACAAAGTTAAGGATTTTTAAACTTATATGCAAGAAAATAAATTGTCAAAATGGGTAATTGTGGTATTTCATGAGATTGTACAAATATTTGGATATATAAGGTCAAATTTCGTGGTAAAGTAAAAAACGCACGAATGTCAGGGAATATATTTCTGACATTCGTGCGGCAGTGTGGCGCTGTTATTTAGCGACGGGGCATCCCGAGCATTTTTCGGAAATCATGGTGAAGAAGTCGTTGCCTTTGTCGTCGACGAGGATGAAGGCGGGGAAGTCTTCGACTTCGATTTTCCAGATTGCCTCCATGCCGAGTTCGGGGTATTCAAGCAGTTCGACTTTCTTGATGCTGTTCCGGGCAAGGATGGCGGCAGGTCCGCCGATTGACCCGAGGTAGAAGCCGCCGTGCTTGTGACACGCGTCGGTGACCTGCTTGCTGCGGTTGCCCTTTGCAATCATGACCATCGAGCCGCCGGCGCTCTGGAACTGGTCGACATAGGAGTCCATGCGTCCGGCAGTCGTGGGGCCGAATGAGCCCGAGGGCATACCTTCGGGTGTCTTTGCCGGACCTGCATAGTAGATGGGGTGGTCTTTGAGATATTGGGGCATCGGCTCGCCGCGGTCAAGACGCTCTTTGATTTTGGCATGGGCGATGTCGCGTCCCACGATGATGGTGCCGTTGAGCGACAGGCGTGTCGAGATGGGGTATTTTGTGAGCTCGGCGAGGATTTCGCTCATGGGGCGGTTGAGGTCGATTTTCACGACTTCGCCTTCGCCTTGTCGGCGGTATTCCTCGGGAATCAGTTCGCCGGGGTTGGTGTCGAGTTTTTCAATCCAGATGCCGTCGCGGTTGATTTTGGCCTTTATGTTGCGGTCGGCCGAGCATGACACGCCGAGACCGACGGGGCACGACGCACCGTGGCGGGGGAGGCGGATGACGCGGATGTCATGGGCAAAATATTTGCCGCCAAACTGCGCTCCGAGTCCGATTTTGTGGGCTTCTTCGAGCAACTGAGCCTCCAGCTCGCGGTCGCGGAATGCATGGCCGAGCTCGTTGCCGTGGTCGGGCAGCGCGTCATAGTATTTTACTGACGCTTTCTTGACGGTGGCAAGGTTCATTTCGGCCGAAGTGCCGCCGATGACGAATGCGATGTGGTAGGGGGGGCATGCTGCGGTGCCGAGCGATTTCATCTTTTCGACCAAGAAGGGGAGGAGTGTCTTGGGGTTGATGAGGGCCTTGGTCTCCTGATAGAGGTAGGTCTTGTTGGCCGAGCCGCCGCCCTTTGCGACAAACAGGAACTTGTACTCGTCGCCCTCGGTTGCGTGGATGTCGATCTGGGCCGGGAGGTTGCATCCGGTGTTGACCTCGTCATACATGTTCAGCGGTGCGTTCTGCGAGTAACGTAGGTTGTCGGTGGTGTAGGTGAGATACACGCCGTGGCTGAGCTTTTCCTCGTCGTCGCATCCGGTGTAAACGTTCTGGCCCTTTTCGCCGTGGATGATGGCTGTGCCGGTGTCCTGACAGAAGGGGAGCTGCCCCTTGGCGGCAACCTCGGCGTTGCGGAGCATCGTGAGAGCCACGAATTTGTCGTTTTCGCTTGCCTCGGGGTCATTGAGGATTTTGGCAACCATTTCGTTGTGTTCGCGGCGCAGCATGAACGCGTTGTCGTGGGTGCACTGGCGGGCGATTACAGTCAGAGCCTCCGGGTCGATTACGAGGAACTCGTGTCCGCCCCAGTTCTCGACTTTCACATAGTCGGATGTTAGGTGGTAATACTCGGTGGTGTCGGGGCCAAGCGGGAACATCTCCTGATATTTAAACGGTTTTGTCGCCATTGTTTTGAATATTAAATTAGGGGTTGAATATTTTGATTTACATATATGTGCAAAGGTAATGAAAAAACTGAAAACGGCGAAAAAAAATTAATGCGGGAAGATTCGGCGCAATGTCACTAACTTAACGCCGCTGTCCATCGTCAGCGGCAGAGCCGCCGATTACGCGGCATGGCCGCGTGTCAACGTTAGCCACATGCAACCGCGCCTTTAGGTGCGGGCAGCGTGTGGTCAATAGCGCATATCTGATTTTACGGCGGCATAGCTGCCGGTCTTGACGGGGAATGACCGGCTACGATGTAGCCGATGCCTGACAGAAAACGTAGAAAACCCAAGCGGCACGCACCTAAAGGCGCGCTTGCATGGGCCTAACGTTAAGGCGCGGCTACACCGCGCAATCGGCGGCGATGCCGCACCTGTTAGCGACGTTGTGACCCACAGAGGGCGTGGTGACTGATTTATCCATGCAATTATACCGTTAAGTTAGTGACATTGAGAGTCGGCGCGCCCCTCCGGGGCAGGAGAGGCGCGGTGTTGTTTCGGGGGTATGGAAATATTTCAACAAAAGATGTTAAATGGTTGTGGGATTATGTGTAATTCTTATTAACTTTGCAATACATATATTATGACCCGTGGCGCAGTGTGCTCTCGGATAACGGAAAATAAACATTCTTAATACATAACATTTGCTTTATGGACAAAAAATTGAGCTATTCGCTCCTGATGGCCTCGGCTTTGGTGCTGACCGGCTGCGGTAAAAAAATGAACCCCTTTGCAGCCGACTACTTTACGGTTAATCCCAATCCGCTTGAAGTTGTAGGCTCAAATGTTCCGGCAACAGTTTCGGCCAATATTCCTGCCAAGTTCTTTGTGAAGAACGCGTCGGTCACCGTCACGCCTTATCTCGTGTTTGACGGCACCGAGGAAATGTCTTCTCCAATGACATTTCAGGGCGAGAAGGTGAGAGGCAACAATCAGGTTGTTTCTTACGATCGTGGCGGGATGGTCACAATCCCGGTCAACTATGTCTACCGACCCGAGATGATGAAGTCAGAGCTGTTCCTTGACTTCTCGGTTGACCAAGGAGGGAAGAAATATGTTCTGCCCCGCGTGAAAGTGGCCAACGGAGTCATAGCCACCTCGGCCCTCGCCGATGCCGGCACCATCGCACCGGCAGTGGCAAGTGACAAGTTCCAGCGCATTATCAACGAGAAATATCAGGCCGACATACACTTCCTCATCAATCAGGCCAATCTGCGCGAGAGCGAGCTGAAAAGCGACGAAGTCCTCCGTCTCAACCGCGACCTCGTGCTTGCATCCAAAGATACAGCCCGCGTGATTGAGGAAATCAACATCCAGTCCTATGCGTCGCCCGAAGGCTCCCTTAATTTCAACACCAAGCTCGCCCAGAACCGCGAAAGCAATACTCAGAACTATCTTCAGAACCAGTTGAAGAAAGACAAGGTTACAGAATTCGGCGAACTGACCGCCCAGTTCACCCCCGAAGACTGGGAAGGATTCCAGCGTCTTGTCGCCGCCAGCAACATTCAGGACAAGGACCTTATCCTCAGCGTCCTCTCGATGTACAAGGATCCCGAGGAACGCGAACGCGAAATCCGCAACCTCTCCAGCGTCTTTGACCAGCTTGCCGACGAGATTCTGCCCCAGCTCCGCTACTCGCGCATCACTGCAAGCGTTAACGTGATCGGCAAGAGCGATGCCGAAATCAACAGCCTTGTCGACAACGACCCTGCCGCCCTCAGCGTTGACGAGCTTCTCTATGCAGCCACGCTGACCGACGACCTCAACCGCAAGAAGGCAATCTATACCGCCGCCACCCGTCTGCACCCCAACGACTATCGCGGTTTCAACAACCTCGGCGAAGTCCAGTACCGTCAGAAGGACTTTGATGCCGCAATGGCAAGTTTCAAGAAAGCTTCACGCCTTGACCCCTCGGCTCCCGAGGCTCAGATGAACCAAGGTCTTATCTCGCTGCTCAACGACGATTACCGTGCCGCCAACACGGCATTCGGCAAGGCAGCCGGTCTTGACGAGCTCGGCGAGGCACTCGGTGTATTCTACCTGCGTCAGGGCGACCTTAGCGCCGCTGTCAAGTCGTTTGGCGCGTCCAAGAGCAATAACGCCGCGCTTGCCCAGATTCTTAACAAGGATTACAGCAAGGCCAAGTCGACACTCGCCGCCATCAACACCCCCGATGCCACTACCTATTATCTGATGGCCATCCTCGGTGCCCGCACCGGCAACGAGCAGATGCTCACCTCTAACCTCCGTCAGTCAATCAAGCTCGACAAGTCGATGGCCAAGAAAGCCGCCAATGACATCGAGTTCTCCCGTTTCAATATCTCGTCGGTTCTGAACTAACGAATCAGACAGACTGATATAAGTCACTCGAGCCTGCCGCACCACTTCGGTGCGGCAGGCTTTTTTTATTGCGGCATGTATATGTAATTTACGGGTTCTCAACACATTCTCCAGACAGCCGCTTACATGGCAAAGGCCGGTGGCACATACGGTGCCACCGGCCTTTCGGTTACGCAAGATGTCTATGCCGTGTTATTTGCGGCTGAACTTTGTCGAGACAGTTCCGCGAGGTGTTATAGCGCGGGCGATATAGAAACCCGGGGCGAGAGCCGAGAGATCGGCTTTGTCACCGTCGGCCGACACCATCATGCGGCCTCCGAGGTCGTAGACGGCGATAGCCTTGGTTCCTTCAGGGGCATAGGCTGTGTCGCCGACAACCGAGATCTCAATGTTATCGGCAGCATCACCGGAAATGTCGGTGATAGAGCTTTGTATAAGCTCAACGTCTCCGTAGAATCCCATGTTGTCAAGTAGCAGAGCCTCGCCGTTGGTCGTGGTAATGTGGAACGCGACATAAATATCGCAATCCTTGTAGGGCGAGAGGTCGATGCCTTCGGTCTGTACCGAAACCGGGACGTTATTGGCCGAGAATACGGTCGAGTAGTTGTACCACACGTCATCACTTTTTGAAACCTCGACTCTGTAGCTTTCAAGGAATTTGGGGTTATAGGAGTTTGCGTTCCAAGCGAAATGGGCATTTTCGCCGGTCACCCTGACGCGCGGCATGACGATATAGCGGTCGGCCTGTTTGTTATTTTCGGTAAACCATGTGGATGCGGCGAGCGCATGGGTGCCGAGGAGGTAGTTTTCGAGGCTGAAAATACCGAATCCGTCTTTGTTGAACTCGTCTCCGGCATTGGGGTCAACGGTCGCAGAGTCTTCGACACGGTAGGTGAACACGTCGGGAAGCTTGCCGTCTTCCATGTCCCACAGCATTGCGGCATCGCCGAGGACAGTAACGGTTCCTTCAGCTACGTTGTTAGTGGCATCGTTGTCGTTGTCACATGTCAGTTCGATGCGATAGGTATGTGTCCCTTCGGCAAGATTGGCAAATATGTTTTCGACCGTCACGGTTTTGATTTCCTGTTTTGCAATCTCGATGGTCATTGACTTTGCCTCGGTTTCGTCAATTGATATTTTAGCGGTAGCCTCGGTGTCAACAATGCCGATGTTACGCATCTCAAACACGAGGTCTTTCTTGTTGGCAGTGCGCAGATATGCCCCGGGCTGGGTTACGGATGAAATCATCAGGTCGAGCGACGTGTTGTCGATTTTGTCGATAGATATGTCGTCGATTACGAGCCAGTTTTCATCGGCATCGCTGAAACAGTAGAATCCGAAGTAGATTTTTCCGCTTTCGGCCAGTTCGAAGACATTTATTGATTCGAGATAGTTTTCATTAGTGAGAGGGTCGTATTCACACAGCACATTTGTCATTGCCTCGGGAGTCGGGGCAGACCCGTAGCACACTTTCAGGCGTTCGGCATGGTTTTCGGTAGCCGAATACCAGAAACGCAGCACATAATGTCCTGCCTCCATCACAAGCGGGTCAAGGAAAAACCAGTCGTTGCCGGCATTTTCTCTGTTATAGTTGTAACCCATGCAGGCTGAACCCGAGCGTGAAAACTTGGTGAAAAAGCTGTCAATGGCGATGTGCCATTCTGCGTCATCGTTGTTCAGGTTTAGAGTTGAAAGGCTCGATGTGTCCTCGTCACTCTCAAATCCCATGAAGTAGGGGATTCCGGCAGGAGCGATGTGGCGCACTTTGATCTGAGTCGCGTCGTTGGCGGGCACGATGTCGTCGGGGTGAGAGGTCCAAGCCTTTATGGTGAAGTTGCCTCGCGGGGTCGACAAGTCGGCCTTGGCATTGAAGGTGTATTCGATAGTTTCACCGATTTTTATGGTTTTGTTGACCCTCTCGACGACAGGTTCTCCGCCATCGACCGAGAACGCGATGTCAAATGCATCGACATCGACAAGGCCGTCATTGTTGACAGTTACGGTAACGGTCTCCTGTCCCAGTCCCTCGCCGGTTACGGGTGAGAGGATTTCGGAAACGCGGAGGTCAACAGGATTGGCAGCCGGGACGATGCTGACCGAGCAGAGGTAGAGGCGGAACTTGTCGGGTGGCGACACGGCATGGAATCCGAGGTTGATTTCGCCAGCCGGAGCCTCAAAAAGGAAATAGTTTCCCTGACGCTCCCCTTTTATGTCGGCATAGGACGCACCGAGGTTTTTCATCGCATCGACTGACTGTCCGTTGCCCCACCACACTTCCATGGCTTCGCCATAGCTGCTGCCGACAAATTCGTAGCTGACCATGTAGGTTCCCGCCTCGGGGATGGTTATTGACGGCGAAATCAGCCAGTCGTCGCCCGAGTTGGCCGAGTGGTAGCTGTAATATACCTTTGAGGGAGTCCCGTCAGCGGTAAATATCCAAGTCTTGTCATCATCATTGGAGTCGACGACAGTCCAGCGGTTGAAATCCTCTTCCGTGTCAAACATTTCGTCGAAAAGAGGCGCTGCCTGAAGCGCGCTTGCCGAGAGAAGCGCGCATGTGAATAAAGTTGCAGTTTTTATCATAGAAATATAATAATGTTGGATTTTATTGAAAAAACGTTGCAAAGATACACAATATCGTTTAACCTGCCTTGCATTAAACTTGATTTGACAAACTTTTTTTGACGCTATGCGTTATTATTGATGAGATTAATTTATGTGTTTATTCCAATGAAGACTATTATCAATCAAATTGTACCCGAATTTTCGCTTCCCGCCTATGTCGACGGAGATTTCAAGACTGTGACTCGTGACGACATCAAGGGCAAGTGGGCGATTTTCTTTTTCTATCCGGCCGATTTTACGTTTGTGTGTCCTACCGAGTTGGTCGATATGGCTGAAAACTATGACAAGTTCAAGGCCCTCGGTGCCGAGGTCTACAGCGTGTCTACCGATACTCAGTTCACCCACAAGGCTTGGCATGATGCCAGCGAAAGTATACGCAAGGTGAAGTTCCCGATGCTTGCCGACAAGACCGGTATGCTCGCCGATTTCTTCGGCACACTCAACACCGATGACTTTCTTGCCTATCGAGGCACGTTTGTCGTGAACCCTGCCGGCGAAATCAAGATTGCCGAGATTCAGGACAACGGCATCGGCCGTAATGCCGACGAGCTTTTGCGTAAGCTTGAGGCCGCGCAGTTTGTAGCCGAGCACGGAGACCAAGTGTGTCCCGCCCGCTGGAAACCGGGAGAGGCGACATTGAAACCCGGCATCGAGCTTGTCGGTAAAATCTGATTTCGGTTGCAGATTTTTGTGAAATGTAAATGGCGTGGAGGATTCAATCTTCTCCACGCCATTTATGTTCTGTCATCAGATGTCTTCAAGCTCGCGCCTCATCTCTTTCAGCAATTCCACATTGCGGTGGTTTATTATGAGGCCGATGGTTGCCCCGACAGCCACTCCGGTACAGCCGCCGTAGAAAATAACCGGCTCGTCAATCGAGTGGAAGAAATAAAGCATGTAGAGCAACAGCGGGATGCCCGTAATCATTCCGAAAGCCCGCTTGCGCCATCTCATCTTTTCGAGGTCGTAGACGCTTTTCAGGGCCTCGGCGACTGTCATGCGCGACAGGTTGATGGCATCGGTCGTCAGGTAGGTGTGGACTTGGATACCTCCCATGACGAGGAAAAACACGCACAGTATCAATACCATTGTCGATGACATTTTCCACAGCGGGAAACTTGTCATGATGGCGGCGAAACATGCTATAGCCATGTTTCGTGCTATGGTTTTCAGCTTGTCGCGGCTCGTGGTAACGCGGTTGGCGGTTATGCGGCGTTCCAGTTCGCGGGTGGATTCCTCAAGTTCGTCAACCCGGGTGTCGAGGGTGTTCCATGACCGGCGCAGGTCTTCTATGTTCATTATCTGTCCTCCTTTCCTTGCTCGATTAGTCGTTGTTTTATCCGTCTCAGCCTTGTGGCGACGTTGTTTCGGGTCATGCCTGTCACGTCGGCAATCTCGTCGTAGCTTCGCTCGTCGAGCCACATCAGAATCAGAGCCTTGTCCATCTTGTTGAGCTGTCCGATGAGCCTGTACATTTCGGCTATCTGCTCCGAGCGGCCGCTGTCACCGGCATCGGCGAGATTGGCGATGGTGTCAAGCGAGCTCATCTCGTTGTTGTGGCGGTCGTGGCGCCGGTAGTAGGTGACGCATGTGTTGATGGCCGTGCGGTAAATCCATGTCGACGCTTTGGCCTCTCCGCGAAACGAGTCGATTCCCTGCCATAGGTTGGCGAGCACCGTCTGATACAGGTCTTTGAGATGATCTTCCCCCGAGGCATACATATAGCATACCTTGTAAATCGTGCGCTTGTTCTCGTTGACAAGCTGCATGAACTTCTGTTGGCGGGACTGGCTCACTTTTTGCTGTTTTTACGGCGTTTTTGACTCATTAGACGCAGAATGCCCCGAAAAGTTTCACTTACGGGGCATTTTGACTCAGATTTTTTTAGGCTCACGATTTGACAAGGCGCAGGCACGTCCAGTTGTCACGGACGGTGTGTCCCTCTTCGACTAACCCGAGAGGCGCGGCGGCTTCCATAATCACGGGGATGTCGTCCTCGTAAAATCCGCTGAGCAGCATTGTCGCCCCGGTGGCGAGGGTTGCCGTGTAGGCGGCGATGTCGCCGGTGATGATGTTGCGGTTTATATTGGCGATAAACACCTCTATGCCGCTGACTCCTTTCAGCAGCCGTGCGTCGCCGAGCTGCGCGTCCACATTGCCGGCATGGTTGATTTTTAAATTCTCAACCGCGTTGGTGAATGCAAACTCGTCAATCTCGATTGCCTTTACCGGATTGGCTCCGCGCATCGAGGCGAGGATAGCGAGTATGCCGGTGCCGGTACCCATGTCGAGAACGCTTTTCTGATTGAGGTCGAGTTGCAGAAGTTGCTCAAGTATAAGCGACGTGGTCGCGTGATGCCCCGTTCCGAATGCCATTTTGGGGTCGATAACGATGTCATAGTCGCAACGGGGAACATCGTGGTGAAACGAGCTGTGAATGACACAGCGGCTGCCGATGACGATGGGCTGGAAGTAGTTCTTTTCCCATTCTTCGTTCCAGTCTTTTCCTTCGATGAGGGTGTGGGTGACTTTCATTGCCGCCCGCTCGGGAACGCCGCTCAGCGTTACGGCTTGGTCGAGACTTTCGGTCGAGAAATCTTCTTCGCGCACATAGGCTGTCAATCCGGTCTCGTCAGGGACAAAGGTTTCATAACCGGCCTCGGCAAGAAAAGCGGCCAAAAGGTCGGTGCTTACTTCGTCGCACGGGTCAAGGTCGATGCGCACTTCGATATAGTTGTTCATTGTCAGATTAGCAATAAGTGATGAAATTGAATAGAGGGGGGAGAGCGGTCAAAACAATAGCGTCACGCTTGTGGCGCGACACTATTGTTTTTATCGTTTAAGGCGACGGAAAATCTTGAACACGCGTCGCCCCATTTTGAAAGCGAAAATGCCGATGTCGATATACCCGAGAGAATTGAACATCTTTCCGAGTATGCCGCCGTGAACATTAGATCCCGAGCCTGTCAGGTTAAAGTTGCTTATGTTTCGCTGAAGCCCGGCACGTTGTATCTCCATCCGTGCCGACGTGTAGGCCCGTTGATAGCGCAGTTCTTCAAGAGTGTAACCGTTCCAGCTGTCGGTTTCGTGAGGCAGTGCTTTGCGTTTGCTCGTCATTGTAAATCAGTGTTTTGCGGTTTAGAAAAATAGTTTGGACACAAAGCGCGAAATAGGGTTTACAATCAACGTTTTGCGCAGCGCAACCGCCAGTACGAGCAGCAGGATGTAGAATCCGCTCATGATGAAATAGGCCCAAGTTATTCCTGTCGATTGGGCAATCCACCGCACAACGGCCATTGATAAGAAAAACATTATCAACGACACCAAGACAAAACCAATCAGGCACATGGAAACTGCCACCAGTAACACTGTCAGCTTCTCGGCAGTGGTCAGCTTGGCATAGTCAAGGTTTAGCTTGATGTAATCCTTTGCTTCCAGCCACAGGGTGTGGAGCTTGTTTTCCTTTTCCTCGGCCATAATTTTCATTAATCGTCAATTTCAGTGGTCAGTTGCTCGACCAATGCGTCAATTTCGCTGTCGCTGCAGATGATTCCTTTTTTGCGTAGGAGGTCTTTGATGCGGGCACGCAGGTCCTCGCCTTTTTCAGGAGCAAAAAGAATAGCGGCTCCGGCACCTACGATTGCGCCGCCTAAAAAAGCATAAATCCAGTTCATGTTGTCGAAATAAAATAATAAGGTGATGTTGATTTTTTTGTTTATTTAGCCTTCCGCCTCCCACACATGGGGAGACGGAAAGCTTTTTATTGAGTCAAGAGGTTTTTGCCATTATTTGGCGTCAAGTTCCTCAGCGATTTCGTCGGCAAGTTCTTCAATCTTGCTTTTCTGCAATTTGATGCCCTTGCTTTGGAGGTATTCTACAATGTTTTTGCGGGTGCGTTCTCCCTTTTCAGGAGCAAAGAGAAGTCCTACGGCTGCACCGGCAATAGCACCGCCTACGACAGCCAGCATGATGTTTAATGCTTTCATTTCAGTATAAAGTATAAAAATTAAATAATTAGAAATTTTCTTTAGAACGATTTTCGCTCCCGAAAAGTTTTTGCTAAGTTAATAAATTTATTTTGTAATGAGATGAAAAAAAGGATAAAATGTTTGTGTGATATTAAGAGACAGTGGGTTAGCTCCTGATTTGAAATTTTGCATGTTTTTTTGCGCAAAAAACATGCAAAAAATTTGGCCGTTATAAAAAAAGTTTCTACCTTTGTACCCGTCAAAACGATGGCGAGATAGCTCAGTTGGTTAGAGCGTCGGATTCATAACCCGGAGGTCCCGAGTTCAATTCTCGGTCTCGCTACTGAAAAGGCCGGAATCGTAACAGCGATTCCGGCCTTTTTTCGTGTCTGCGGATATTTCCGGTTGGTAGCATGGTCGTGTCAGGGCTCAGTAGAAAATCAGTGGGGATAAGCATAAAGGTTTGCAATACGGAAAAGGAAGAATTTCTTATCCACAACACCTCTGAGATTTGCACGAAAGAGTTTTATTTTAGCATTGAAAGATTCGGCCAAGG
>Ga0209064_1001588_pt1 | contig 33396 bp, 27 predicted proteins | sample Inofromicrocosms_FD_187498 | JGI IMG/M metagenome (GOLD analysis project Ga0209064, IMG submission 187498) | Mouse cecum microbial communities from Vienna, Austria - Inoculum for glucosamine and mucus D2O microcosms (SPAdes) (version 2) | ecosystem: Host-associated > Mammals > Digestive system >... | reverse complement strand
TCATTTCTTCCGGAAGTAGACATTCCGCCAACTCTATGTAAGGATTCTTCTCCATCGCACTCTTTTTTTGCAAATGTAAGAAGTTATATCTAAACACTGGCTAAACACAGGTTTTTTACCATGCGCCCCGAAATGGCTTATTTTGTTTCGGTTTGCCTGTCCCGCAGCGGACTGTCAATAAAAAAGACAGAAGACCGCATTGTCTTCTGTCTTTTTTGTGAGCCGAAAGCCGGACTCGAACCGGCGACCTATTCATTACGAATGAATTGCTCTACCAACTGAGCTATTTCGGCATCGCTTCTCAATTGCGGTTGCAAAGGTAGGACTTTATTTGATACGCACCAAGCGTTTTCTGATTTTTTTCGGAAAAAGATGTGGGGCAGAGTTTCTTTGGTTCCATTATTCAGGATTCAGGGATTGAAAGACGGGGCTGTCTGCGGGATTTTCGCAATCTGTTCCAAGAGGGCACACCCCTGACGAGGTGTATGTGGTAATGCTCATGGCAATACCCATGCCATAATGCCACAGTCCGAGGTGGGGGATCCTGACTGGCGAAAGCAGTTTGACGGTTTCAGTCAGCAGGGTTGCCATAAGCAGCATGGTCAGCAAGCGGGTGTCGGCATAGAACCATATGGATTTCTTTTTCAGAGCCTTCAGCATTTTGCGGAATTGTGTCCAGTGAATAAAGCAAAGTGTGGCCATGGTATAGCCGGACGCATAGTGAATAATTTTTATTATGCTCCGTGGCTTTTGAGATGCAGAATAACTCCTGCCATCAAGGTGGAGGCAGAGATGATAACTAGCGCAATACCTATGTTCGCTTTATTTTTCATGGGGAAATAAGTTGGCTATGGAAAAAGTGCTTAGGGATGTTTTTCCGTGACAAAGGGGGTCCGCTATCTGATTCCGATGATCTTGTGCAACTGTAGCGAGATCCGCCATTCGGGATGGCGCAGACAAAAGTCCGTGGCCTCGTCCAGCAGCCGGCGGTCGTGCGTCTTGTCTCCGGTATCGCAAGGTTGCAAAAAACGGTGGCGGGTAGCTATGTGAGCATAGGCGGGGACGGGAAGGCCGGTATAGACACATTTCAGTTCATCGCAACGGGTGAGAACCGGCGTGGCATCGGGAAGGAAAGGGTCCTTGGGAGAGAGTGTTATCCAGTCTACGCTTTCGGGCAGCGGATGAGTGCCGTTGGTTTCGACGGCGATGAACTTGCCGGCGGCATGAAGCCGGGTGAGCAGTTCGTCCGTGACGAAAAGCGACGGTTCGCCTCCCGTCAGCACCACATGGCGGGCTGGATGGGCAGCTGCCGCCGCGGCTATTTCGGCGGCGCTCATCGTCTGCCTGAGGCGGTGGTCCGTATCGCAGAAAGCACACTTCAGGTTGCAGCCGGCGAAACGGATGAATACGGCCGGGGTACCGGCATGGTAGCCTTCGCCTTGCAATGAATAGAAAATCTCGTTGATGGGGTATCGGGTCATAGTGCTTCGTGTTCAAATCCGTTGCGGACGTAGACAGCTACATTGCCTTCCGATTCCTGAAACGCCACTTTATAGCAGTGCGGTACCTGTTCGCAAATCCAGCGGGCCAGATTCTCGGCCGTAGGGTTGAAGTCGAAGAGGTCGTTGAGGCTTTGGTGATCAAGCTGCTCCTGCACCATTTCTTTTACGTGGCTGAAATCCACGACCATGCCGTTCTCGTTGAGTTTTTCGGAGCGGCAGAAGACCGTGACAATGGCGTTGTGGCCGTGGAGGCGGCTGCATTTGCTTTCGTAGGTCAGGGAAAGCCGGTGTGCGAAAGCTACTTCTATTCTTTTGGAGACGTAATACATGCTGTTTTTCGTTTGGACGGTGCAAAGATAGGAGAGAATTTAGAATTGGCCATCGGCTTGCCGGCGTTTTTTTCTGCAGCGCCGTCGGGACTGCCGGCGGGTGAGTGGTACGGAGGTAGGTGAAAAAACGGCGTGTCCGGTGAGGGTGTGAACGGAATTTATTCCGTACCTTTGTCTGGCCATGAAGAAGATTTGCATTATTGTTCCCGCCTATAACGAGGAGGCCTCGTTGCCCGAGATGTACCGGCAATTGTGTGGTTTGAGGGAGGAGCAGAAAAACTATGAGTGGACTTTCCTGTTTGTGGACGACGGAAGCAGTGACGGCACTTCCCGGGTGCTGGCGGACTTGCGCGCCGCAGACGGGTGTGTGACGTATGTGAGGCTGTCGCGCAACTTCGGCAAGGAAAATGCCATGCTGGCAGGTTTCGACTATGCCGATGCCGATGCCGTGGTGGTCATGGACTGCGACTTGCAGCATCCCGTGTCGGTGATTCCCGAGATGCTGCGGGAATACGAAGCCGGCTACGAGGATGTGTATGCCCGCCGGCGCGACCGCGGCCACGAGCCTCCGGTGCGGCGGTTCCTTACGAAGATATATTACCGCCTGTTGCAGAGATCCACGCGGATGGATGTACTGCCCGATGCTGGCGATTTCCGGTTGCTGGACCGTCGTTGTGTACGTGCCTTGTGCCAGTTGCGTGAACGGCAGCGCTACACGAAAGGACTGTATTGTTGGATTGGATTCCGGAAGAAAGAAATCTTTTTCGATCCGGCCGACCGTCTTTCGGGCCGCTCGTCCTTCGGCATGGCCGGATTGCTGAATCTGGCCATTGACGGCATCACCTCGTTCACGACGGCTCCCTTGCGCATTTCCACGGTGGTGGGCGGCCTGGTGTCGGTGGCTGCTTTCCTGTACCTGTGTTTCATTGTGGGAAAGACGCTGGTAGTGGGAGAGCCGGTGCAGGGATTTCCCACGCTGATCACCGTTATCCTGTTTCTGGGCGGGATCCAGTTGCTTTCGATCGGTATCATTGGGGAATACATCGCCCGTATCTTCAACGAAACGAAGGGCAGACCCGTATATATAGTGGACAAGGTGAATGGAAAAGACGTTTAGCGGAATGTGCGGGTTGAAAAATCTTGTTTCCAGCCGCAATGTGGCAGTCGCGTTGCTGGTGCTGACCGGTCTCAGGGCCTTGCTGCTTTCGGGCATGGCTCCGTGGGTGGGTGATGACATCGAGTATCGGTTTATGGCCGAGGACGGTAGTTCCGACCTTTCGGGACCGGCTGTGACGGGGCTGCGTGATGTGGCCGTTTCACAGTGGTATCATTATTTCAATATCAACGGGCGGACAGTGGCACATACGTTGGTGCAGATCATCAATCCGCTGATGGGCCAGACGTTCTTTGCCGTGGCGAACGGACTGATGTATGTGCTGTTCGTGCTGACGCTGTTGCGGCAGGTGGATCTTGAAGGTGGAGGCTGGCGGAAACGGCCCGGACTGACGGCACTGGCCTGCGGACTGACGCTGCTGACTTTCAATACCAGTTTCACACCGACCTGTCAGGTGGGATACGTGTGGATGTTCACGCTGGTCTTCTGGTGGCTTTCCTGTTATTTCCGTGCCGACAGCCTGTCATATGGTAGGCTCTGGCTGCTGGCGTTGGCAGGTTTGGTGGCGGGATGGGGACAGGAAGCGCTGAACATCGGAGTGTGCGGAGCGTTGCTGCTGCATGTGATGCGTCGGCGGTCTTTACCGTCCGGTTTCCGGTGGCTGGCGGCGGCTTTCTGTCTCGGGACATTGCTGATCTGCCTTTCGCCCGGAGCTTTGGCCAGAGCGGGACGTACCAGCGTCGGACTGCCGGAATCGGCCGCCGTGTTCCTGCGATTTTCAAGGGCATTTCTTCTGCTTGTCGTCTATGTGGTATGGCTGACCTTGTGCCGCCGCGTTGCATGGCGGGAACTTTATCTGCGGAACCGTTTCTATGTGGAGGCCCTGCTGATCCTTGTGGGCTTTAATTTTCTGATAGGCATCAGTGCTCCGGCTCGACAACTTTTCGGAATTGAGGCTCTGTCCATCGTGTTGTTGCTGCGTCTTTGGAACTGCCGGGGCGGAGGATTTTGCGAACGGACGGTGACGTTGGCTCTTGTGTTGGCGGCGGCCGGTATGGTGGCCGTGAGCCAGTTCCGTCTGACGGCCCGTACCCGTATCTGCTACGACAACATCATCCGCGAGAGCCGCACGGCCGAAGACGGCAGTGTGGTATACAGCTGTTTTGAACCGGACAACCGTTTGTGGCCGGGCGAACATTTCGCGCGAACCATAGAGCGGTTGATAGAAAACGAGACCGGAAAGACGCTGACCGTGCTGCCGGCTCCCGAAGAGGAGACCGGCTGTCAGCGGTAAAGATGGAAAATACGTTCCATGAGTTGCCATTTCTCGGAAGAGGCGGCTTCGGCGGAAGCCTGCTGGTAGCGGGCGGTCAGGGCTTCCCATTCGGGCTGGCGCGGAAGGGTGGAGAGGCGGCTCATGGCTTCGGACCATTCGAAATCGGCCGGAGTTTCCACAATCATGAAGAGGCGGGTTCCGAGAAGGTATATCTCCATTTCCAGAATGCCTACGGAGCGTATGCCGGCCATGATCTCGGGCCAGATGCCTTCGGGAGAATGAAGTTTGCGGTAGGCGGCGATTAGTTCGGGATCGTCGCGTAGGTCGAGTGTCTGGCAGTAGCGTTTGGTGGCCCCGTCGAAGCGGCTGACGGGATAGCCTGAAAGTTTGTTTTCCATCGTTTTTTCTTTTAGTTCGTAGATTGTCCGCAGCAGTGGTCACATGGTTTGCGGCGAGACAAAGATACGATATTTTTTCTTGCCCTCGGAAAACTTTTTGAAAGCGATTATTCAAATTATTAGAAAAAGTATTGTAAAATACTTGTTTTTTTGTACTTTTGCAACAATTTTATTTTTATTGTAAAACGAAAAAGAAATATACTCTTTGGCGATTTTCACCGGAGGTTCCTTGAGGAGAGGAAAGGCTGGAGAGGTAAGATGAAACATTGTTTTTATTCTCATATCTTATTGTGTAGAAAATTCATGGTTGCGAATGTGAAAAAAATATTGGTTTGTTTGTTGCCCGTATTGGCGTCATCGGCTGTCCGGGCACAGGAGATAACTTGTTTTAAGGCGGATTTTGATGCCGGTATTCCTGCGGGATGTATCGTGGAGGACTATGCCGAATTGCCTGTCGGGACAGGTTTCAGAACTTATGTGGGCCAGCAGTGGTTTTGCGGTGATGTGTTCGGCACGAACGGAAAGGCCGCGATGAGCACCTCGCACCGTATTGCCGACCTGCCTTCGGACAATTGGCTGATCACTCCGAAACTCTCGATCGGTTCGCCCGACATCTGGCTGGCTTGGGATGCCCGCTCCTTGCATTATGACCTGCGCGACGGTTATAAAGTCATGATTTCCGAGACCGGTAGCGATCCCGAAAGTTTTCGGGAAGTGCTGACAGTAGAGGAGGAGACATACGGTTGGAATCACCGTCTGTTGCCATTACGCGAATTTACGGGAAAGGACATTTACATAGCTTTCGTGCATAACAGTCAGAGCCGTTTTATCCTTGCGCTCGACAATCTGTTTGTGGGAGAGTTTTCGCAACCCGCTTTTCAGGGGTTCGACCGCAGCCGGCGTTTCTGCGGCAATACGGGGACGGCGCCAGTGAGCGGATCGTTCCGGAACAACGGAAAGGCAGTCGGGATTGACCGGTTGCTTTGCACCTTGGGAGACGGGCATACGTATGCCCGGGAGTTCGGAAATGCCCCGATGGCCACGGCGGAGGAGACAGAGTTCATCTTCGATGTTCCGGTGGAGGTGGGCAAGGCTACCCGTTATGCCATTGATGTGGTTACGTCCGACGGTACTACGACCCGACTGATGGAAGACAGCATCATCTGTTCTGAATTTCCCCGCACCCTCCTTGTAGAAAAATGTACCGGAACCTGGTGTACGTCTTGTCCAGACGTGATTCCCTATATCAACCAACTAAAGGAAAGATACAGGGATGAACTGGTTTGCATAGAATCTCATTCCGCCTATATCAACACCTCGGGATTGGCCTATGAACTTTATGACAATGCTTTGGACACCAAGAATTATCCGGCCATTTTCTACAACCGGAATCTGAAATCTCCGCAGTATTCGGCCGGCTACACCGATGCTTTCCGGAAAATTCTGCTCCAGCCCACCCGTGCTCTCATTGAACTGGAGGCGGCTACGGCGGATGACAACTTTATAGATGTGACCGCACAGACAGTCTTTGCCGGCGATCAGGACAATGAGGACGGGCATTTCCGTATCGGTTTTGCCGTTATAGAGAAAAGACTGCAACTGCCTTACAACCTTCAGAAAAATAATGCCACGCTCCTGAGCAATCAGGAATACAGCAAGATGTCTTCGCCTATAGAAAAGGATTTCATGTTCTATCACGATGTGGTCAGAGGCACTCCCAGTGCTTTTGCCGGAGAGGAAAACAGTCTGCCCCGGCAGATTGAGGGCGGCTGTGCCCATACATTCCGTACCCGTATCCAAATACCGGCAACCGTGTCGGATAAGAAAAACATTGCCATCGTGGCGTTTGTTCTGGATGTGGAGCAAGGCGAAGTCCTGAATACGACCGAAGTCAGACCGGACGATACCCAGACAGGGATAGGACACGGTGTGAAGGAAGAAGCCCTTCCGGTGTCTGTTCGTCCGGGAAAGAACGGCGGCATAGAAATCAGCCTCTCCCGGAAAAACATTCCTTGCGAGGTGGAAGTGATGGATGTGACGGGACGTGTCTTGGCGGTACGTCGTGTGACGGAACCGTTGGCAAATGTTGCCTTCCAGGGACAGGGGTGCTATCTTGTTCGTGTCAGTCAGGGCAAAAAAATGACAGTGAAGAAAATAATTTTATAACTAACATATATTTGTAAACACTATGAGAAAAATTTACTCGCTATTGTGCATGCTCATGCTGGGAATAGGCATGTATGCACAAAAGGGAAACCTGATTCTGTCGACTCCCGAGTTGAATGTCGAATATCAGGTAGTGTCCATCTCTCCCAATGGAAAGTGGGCTTGTGGAAACATCTACGAAGGCAGCTACCGCGGTTTTCTGTGGAATCTTACTTCCGGTGAGGTTACGGAGTTGTCGGTCGCCGGTTCTACCTCGCTTGCCATGTGCATCAATGATGCCGGAACGATAGCCGGCATCTTCACTTCGACGGACAATACGCCCAACAACACACCGATCGAAGTTCCGGGCTATTACCAAAACGGGAAATGGCACGTTCTCAGCATGGAGACGGAAGAAGGATATGCTGTCAAGGACGCACTGGTGCAGGCCGTCAGCAACGACGGTACGACATTCGGAGGTATCGGAAGCATCAACGGACGATATCTGCCGCTTGTATGGATAGACGGAAAAGTCCGGATTGTAGATGATAATGTGGGGTCTATCTTTACAGTGTCTTCAGATGGAAAGATCGTGGCCGGATGGACTAATCACCCGGAAAAGAAAAACCGTACGGCTTGTATCTGGAAAACGAAAGATCAGTTGTATGACGAGAAGATTCTGGTGGACGAGTCATTGATAGGCCCGTTCAATTATGTGAGGAAAATCTCGCCGAACGGAAAATATGCCATAGCCTTCAATTGCCGCTATAATATAGAGGATAACACCTCTGTAGTATATGAAGAGCTGTCCGATGCGTTGAATTTTTCTTTGAACGATGTCGACAATGAAGGTTGCGTATACGGTTCTCTTGACAATGCGGACGGTCATGCCACCATCAAATACGATGCGGACGGCAATAAGGTGAATCTGCGCGACTATCTGCTGTCGAAGGGCTTGAAGTTGGGCAAATATCCGACATTCTATGATGCCTATTGTGCTTCAGCCGACGGAAAGACAATCGGACTGTTAGCTATGGATGCCAAAGATATTCCCCGTTCTCTTGTTTTCAGACTTGATGTGGACACCATGAAGATGGCACCGGTGGCTTTGAAAAGCCAGTTGCTGGACGGTGTGAACACCGTACGCCTGACGTGGAAGGCGCCTTTGGCCAATGTCAAGGCTGTCAAAGGATACAACATCTATCGCAACGGTACGAAAATCAATACCGAACCGGTGACGGATTTGCTGTATATGGATAAGGCTCTTGCTGTCGGTGACTATGTCTATGCCATATCGGCTTTGTATGGTACGGAGGAGTCCGAAATGTCCGAAGCGGCTTCAGTGACGGTTAAGGAGTTCCAGTTGATGAAGCCCCATAACCTGAAAGCCATTCATTCCAGTCTGAATGATGTCCGTCTGGTATGGAGTGCTCCATACAGCAATAAGCCTGCGTTGGGATATTATTCTCCGGGTGAGGAATTCTCTTCCTTTGGCGGTGATAATGTTTCCTTCGAATGTGCGATACGTATGCACAAGGAAATTCTGGCAAACTACAAGTCTGATGGCTATCAGATTACGGATGTAGCTTTTGTTCCCCAGTCCCGCCAGAAAAGCTGGACGGTGGCTTTCTATGAAGAAGGAAGCATGGTGCCTTTCTACACGGAGGTACTTCCTTCGGAAGACCTGGTATATGGCGAGGAGAACCGTTTCCATCTGGCTAAACCTGTCACGATTCCCGATGGCAAGGATGTGGTGATGGGCATTCAGGTGGATGCAACCGGATTTGGCGGTTATGAAGTTATGGGAATGGTTGTTTCCAATGCGCAACCTGGCTATAGCGATCTTCTGCGTCAGGCCAGTGAGACGGATTTCTACTCTTTGTATGATGCTTCGATGACAGCTTCTCAGGGAGCTATGGCCTATCGGATTTCCTGGGCAATCAGTATGTTGATGGGTAAGGCCGATGCAGCGGAAGGAGAAGTTAAGGAATACAAGGTCTACTCGAACGGAGTGGAGCTTGGAGCAACGACTTCCAACAAGTATCGTCAGGAAAATCTGGCGGACGGCGACTATAAATTCGAGGTGGCCGCAGTCTATGCGAGCGGAAAGGCTTCCGAGAAGGATGCCTGTGATTTCACGATGAAGCAGAACACGGACATCTACCGCACGATTACACCGAAAGTGGCCATCACGAAGAATGTGGTGAAGGCTACGTGGGAAACTCCTTTGGATAATGACGAGTCCTATATATCTTTTGCAAGCAACAGGAGCACCGGTGGTCTGAACGGAACGGAGAGCAACCAGTACAGCTATATGGTGGCTACGAAGTACAGCGGAAACAAACTGGTTGACTATGATGGATTCCGCATTTCCGGCTTCCGCTTCTATCCACTCAGCGATGCCGAATTTGCTTTCATTCTCAAAGCCGGCGAGAATGGCAAAGAACTGGCCCGTATAGAACTGACGCGCGGTGTAGACTATGTCTTAAACCGTTGGAACACCATCAAACTGCCCGAACCTATCACGCTGGACCGTTTTATGGAATATTTCCTCATCCTCGACTGCTATGACGTTACTCCCAATACGGCTCCTGTCGGTCTGGACGACCAACCTGCATACGCTACGGTTTCCGACCTTTATTCTATGGATGACGGAAATAGTTTCCTGTCGCTTTCCATGATGGGCGGAAAGAATGCAAACTGGATGATCGGTCTTGCCGTTGAAACGGAGAATCCCAAGTCTCTGCCTATTGAGCAATATTATATATATGTAGATAACAAGATCGAGGGAACTGTCGGTGCCGATGCCAATGAATTTTCTACGGGAGCATTGAGCGACGGTCCTCACCAGCTCCGTGTCAATCCGGTTTATGGAAACGGTGTAGGCGAAAAGCGCAGCGGCGCCGTAACGTTTATCATTGACCTCGCGAGCGGCATTGACGAAGTGACGGACGTTCCTGTACGCATTGTCCGTAATGCTTCCTCTATCAAGGTGCAGGGTGAGAATGTCAGCGGCATCGCTGCCTATAATATGGCAGGTGCCAAGGTGGCACAGACGGCCGGAAACGTTCTTGACATTTCTTCGCTTGCCGAAGGTGTGTATGTGCTGGACATAACAGCCGGTGGCAAAGAGGTAAAGATAAAAGTCAGCATTAACCGCTAAAAGTTTGACCATGCCGATGTGTGGCGGGAAGGAAATGCTATTTCCAGCCCGTGACACATTGGCTTTTTTATATAAACCTGAATTGTATAAAAAATAATGAACAGAGTATTTGGACTTTTTTTCTGTGCATTGTTGCTGACGGGAAATTCTTTGCTCAATGCACAAAGTTTTATAGGTTATTCCAATGGTAACGTGGTCCGCAAGAACGGGGTGCGTTTTGGAAACGGTACCACCCAGGGAATGGCCATCCGCATTCCGGCCGAGAAGGCCGGGATGCTGAAAGGATGCAAGATCACCGGTGTGAAGACCGCTTTTGCCACCACTCAGGTGTCCGACTTGAAAATCTTTGTGACAAAGGACCTGAACGCTGAGCCGCTTTACTGCGAGGACGTTTCCGGGGCCACTACGTCGTGGAAGGACTTCCGTTTTTCCAATCCCGTCACGATTGACGGAGACGAATTCTATGTGGGTTATACCTTTTCCGTGCTTGAGACATACCGTCCCCTTCTGTTTGATGAAAGTACGGACCTCGGTCATCAGATTGCATGGGCATATAATGGCGGAATTTGGGAAGACATAACCGGAAGAGGCTATGGTGCTCCCAATATCCGTGTCAATCTGGAGAGTGCTCCCGAGTTCTCGGATCTTATCATCAAGCCTGTGGATGCCAGCGGTTACTACAAGGAAGGGAACTCCTATTCTTTCGGCGGACAGATCTTCAATTTCGGCACACGCTCCGTCACTTCCTTCGACATTTCCTGTCAGCTGGGCGATGGAGAACCCGTTGTGACCGAAGTGCGGAATGTGCGTCTGGCATCCGGCGAAACGTATGATTTCCGCCTGCCCGAATACAATGCCGGCGAAAGCGGAAAACTTCCCTTCAAGATTTCCGTTTCCAACATCAATGGTACTGAGGACGATGATGCTACCGACAATCTGAGTGTGGCGGATACTTACATCTATCCCTCTTGGGTGCAGAAGAAAGTTCTGATAGAGAATTTCACCGGACAGACTTGTGGAAACTGTCCTACAGGACATGCCAATATGAAGGCGGCTCTGGCTGGAATAGAAGACGAGTTCATTCAGGTAACCCATCATTCAGGCTATAACCCCGATGCCTTTACCATGAATGAGGACATCAGTTATACGTGGTTCTATGGCGGACGTACTTTTGCGCCGGCGGCCATGTTCAACCGTGCGCCCTTTGCCGACGGACTTGCCTCTGTTGTGTTTGCCACCACCGACACCCGGAGTCTGGCTTCGGCCGTCAAGGCTTTTCGCGAAGAGCCTCCTTATGTTTCCTTGCAGTTGCTGAATAGTTTTGACGAAGCTACGCGTGAAGGCGACATTACAGTGAATGTCCATACGTTTGTCGTTCCCTCCGACGCCCGGCACATGCTCAACCTCTTCCTTGTGCAGGACGGGCTGGCCGGTTACCAGAGCGGTGCGGGCAGTGCGTATGTGCATGACCATGTCTTCCGGGGCAGTCTCACCGGAGACTGGGGCGTGGTTGTCGACCTTATCGAGGGCAGGACAACGAGCAAGACTTTCCATTATGTCCTTCCCGAAAAGATACAGTCTTCCTACGAAGGAAAGACGGAATTTGAAGCAGTTCCTGCCAACATGTCTCTGGTGGCTTTTGTCAGCAATGCGGCAGCGTCTCCCTTGCAGTGTGTTGTCTATAACAGTGCATCAATCGGTCTGACCGGAACGTCGACAGGCATAAGCGGAGCTTCCGATACACCTTCGGCACGTCTGGTGATCAACGGACGCGACCTCAGTGTCACGGGAACAGGAGTGGCCGAAGTATACACCCCTGCCGGACAACTTGTCCGCCATATCGTTGCCAATGGTAGCGAGCGGATGGCTTCCGGTGTTTATGTAGTTCGTATTGTCAATGCGGACGGAACGGTAACTGCCCGCAAAGTGGTTTTGAAATAACCTGGTTCAGTCTCACCGACACAGTCCGAAGAGCGGATTTCCATGAATTTGTTTTCAGACGTATTGTCTCAGGATAGACTTCATGGAGATCCGTTCTTTTTCATTTCTCTCAATAGAAAAAATCTTCATCATTATGTTAAAAAAATATTTGTTAGCAGGTCTGGGGTTTCTGTCGTATATATCCCCCTCTCAGGCTCAGAACAAACTATCGCCCGATGCGGGCCATTATCTGCTGACCCGTTCCGTGCGGCCCGTCCGTTCCGGTGGGGAACAGAGAGTGAATGCCTATCTTTGTCTTGAAAAGGAAGCGGATTTCACGAAGTTGTGTTCTTTAGGCGTCAGTGTGAATCTCAATTTGGGCGACATACTGACCGTTCAGGTTCCGGCCGATAGTCTTGAGGCTCTTTCCCGGCTTCCGTTTGTCCGCTATGTCCAGATGTCTGTTCCGGTCCGTCCCATGATGGACAAGGCCCGCGAGGCCGCCGGTGCCGATTTAGTGGCATCGGGTAAGGGGCTGGACCGTTCCTATACAGGCGAGGGCGTGGTTGTCGGTGTCATCGATGGCGGTTTCGACTATACCCATCCAGCCTTCTTCGACAGTGAGGGGAAGACGCTTCGCATCCGGCGTGTGTGGGAGCAGAGCTATACCGGCGGAACTCCGCCCGAAGGGTTCGCCTATGGTGCAGAGTTTGATTCCCCATCCCTCATCTTGGCTGCGGGTGGCGATGTCTCAACCAATTCACATGGCACACATGTAACCGGCATTGCTGCCGGTGCTTCTCTTGGAAACGGTTGGCAGGGAGTGGCGGCCGATGCCGACATCGTTTTGGTCAGCATGGGAGAACTTGCCGAGAACAGTGCCAATATCTCCGATGCCATTGCCTATATCTACCGCTATGCCGAGAGTGTGGGTAAGCCTTGTGTCATCAATATGAGTCTTGGCACGCAGATCGGTCCGCATGACGGCACGTCCGTTTTCGACCGTGTGGCCGACCGTCTGCAAGGACCTGGCAGGCTGCTGGTCGGCTCTTCCGGTAATTTCGGACATGAGAAAATACACGTCAGCCGCACCTTTTCCGGAGCGGAAGCCGCTCCTTTGCGTACCTTTTTCGATTTCAAGCAGAAACCCACCACGATTAATTACGGCGGGCAGGTAGACGTTTGGGGAGAGAAGGATTTGAAATATGACATTCAGGCCGTTGTGGTCAGCACTTCTTCCGGTCAGGTAATCGCTTCGTCTCCGGTGATGGACGCCTCGGCCGCCGGCGGTTCCACGGAGGTGTTTGAACTTACGAAAAACAGTAAGGGACAGATTCTTATTTCCACCGAGGTAAATCCGCTCAATGGCAAGCCTCATACGTTGCTTACGCTCAATGTCACCAACCTCCGCAGCGGATATGCCGCCGGACTTGTTGTCACGCCCCGCTCGGCCGGCACGCTCCATGCCTGGGCCGATGATGTCTATGTCCGCTTTACCGATGCCGGTGTGGAAGGCTGGCAGGACGGCGATTCCGATTGTTCCATTGCTGAGATAGGCGGCACCGGCGACGGGATCATTTCAGTAGGAGCCTACACTACGCGCAATGCCTATACCCCGGCCGGCAGTACCCGCGAGGAAACCACCGGCGAGGTGATGGGAGCTGCCGCCACTTTCTCGGGCCGCGGACCCCGGCCCGACGGCCGCGTCAAACCCGACATCGCGGCTCCCGGAACCATGATCGCATCGGCTGTTTCCTCTCACGATGCCACGCTTACGTCGCTTCCGATGGCCGGAGCTGTGGAGCGTGACGGAAAAGCCTATCCGTATGCCTACATGCAAGGTACTTCCATGGCGGCACCTTTTGTGGCTGGAGTGCTGGCTACGTGGTTGCAGGCCGCTCCCGAACTGGACCCTTCGGCGGTACGTGGCATACTTTCCTCCTCCGCCGTGCGCGATGAATTCACCGGAACCCTGTCAGGAGAAGGAAACGGCACGTGGGGACGTGGAAAAATGGATGCCTACGAGGGACTTAAATGCGTGCTTAGGGAAACCGGTATCTCGGCCCCGCTTTCCTCCTCTGCTTTGCCTCCAGTCCTGCGATACGACGGCCAATTCCTGCGTATCCTTTTCCCGGGTGACGCTACCGCGTCTTCCCTAAGCGTAAGTCTTCATGACCTGAGCGGACGGGTGCTTTTCTCTACTGCCGTTCCAGCCGTTGCCGGAAGCGAGTGTACGATTCCGGCGGGCGGGTTGCCCGATGGCTGCTATCTGTTGCAGGTGGGCAGTCGCAGCTACAAATTCCGGAAGTAAGGGGGGGAGACGTTGGTCTCGATAACTATAACAAACAGCGGGAACAGCAGATGCCGTATGTCCGGATGCTGTTCCCGCCGTTTATGGCAAGAGGTCTATGGGGCTCTTGTGTGCTGATTACAGATTTAACAACTTGCTGACAACCGAAGAAATTTAAGAAATATATAATGAGTGAAGTAAAGCATAATGGTCAGGCGGATGTAAGGGCAAAAGCTATCTATAGGGTAACAATGAAGGGCAGTTTGGTTAATGCGCTGTTGCTTGTTCTTAAATTTGCGGCGGGAACGATTGGCAACTCTGCGGCCATGATAGCCGATGCCATACATTCGCTTTCTGATTTTATTACAGATATCGTTGTTGTGTTTTTTGTCCGCATTTCAGGCAAGCCGCAGGATAAAGAGCATGACTATGGACATGGAAAATTTGAGACATTGGCAACTCTTGTTATCGGCATAATTTTGTTTTTTGTCGGATCAGGTATATTTTACAACGGCATTTCAGCCGTTTACGGATTTCTTTTCAAGGCAGAAAATATAGAAAGCCCAGGCACAGTGGCTTTTGTGATAGCCATTGTTTCTATTCTTCTGAAAGAAATACTTTATCGGTATACAATATCCAAAGGCAGGCAACTGAATTCTCAGTCCGTAATAGCCAATGCCTGGCATCACAGAAGTGATGCTTTTTCTTCGATAGGCACGGCGGCAGGCATCGGAGGAGCTATTCTTTTGGGTGACAAATGGGTTATTCTTGATCCTATTGCTGCAATGGCGGTCAGTATTTTTATTTGCAAGGTCGCTGTGCAGTTAACGGTACCGTGCTTTAATGAATTGTTGGAGAAATCATTGCCCGAAGCTACAAAAAAGGAAATTCTCGGCATTTTGAATGATTTTCCAGAAGTGAGCGACCCTCATAATTTGAGAACCCGTCGTATAGGAAACTATTGTGCCGTTGAAATGCACATACGTATGGAAGGAATGACACCGCTTGTTAAGGCGCACGATATTGCCTCAGAGATAGAAAGCCGCATCAAGAAGGCTCTCGGTTCGTCCACTATAGTCAATATCCATCTTGAACCTCGAAAACATATTCGCTAAGTAATGATTGGAAAAATCTCTTGATCGTTTTTCCGGGGTTCTGCTGTAAGACTTTCAGGTGTACCGGAGGAACTACAGCCTGACTTGAAAGCGGATAGCTCTTTTCGGATTGAATTGTCATTGCAAAAGCATGATTTTCCAGATTCCAGTCACTACAGTTTACCGTTTCCCCCCCTCATTCATTCTTTATTGTGGAGGTACGGTATAAAAAACGGCATGGCAGTTCTGAAGACAACGTCTCCGGCACAAAAGATTCCGAATTTTTTTGAGAAATTTTGTATACAGACTTTAACGTATATGTCCAAAGTTTAACCTGTAGGTTTTTCGGAAAACGAATGGGACCGGACCTTTTTTTCACAACATAGTATGTTTTTCAAAAAAGATAGGACCTTTTTTCAACAAGATCCTATGTTTTTTTCACGTTAAGCGCCGAAAAAAGCCGCCCATCAGGCGGCTTTTCAGGGTTCTTCTACTTTGCTGACACAAAGATACTGTCTCATCGGGCGAAAAGCAAATGTTAATTAACCTCCGTTTGCATTTGGCCCTAAACGTACTTTTTGCTTATCGATGCTAAACGTGAAACGGTCTCAGGGAATGAGAAACTCGATTTCTTCGGGCATGATTTCTATTGAGAACGTGTCGAGCTCCTGATGCAGGTAACGGCCGTCCAGACTGATGTCTGCTCCCGAGACGGAGTGTACGTCTATGTGTCGGGTGCGCCATACGCGTATGTCCTTGTGGCGCAGAAACCGGCCGGTAAAAAGCAGCCAAAGGCCGTGGAAGAGTTGGGTAAGCTGGGGAGTACTAACCATGCTCAGGTCCAGCTGTCCGTTGTAGGGAACGGCGCTCGGCGTGAGGCCGTACCCGTGGGCCGAACCGATACAGAGCATCATGGCGCGGCGTTTGAAGCGTTCGCCGTTGAGCGAGAAGTCTATCTTGAAATTGAGACGCTGGAAGAGCAACAGGAAGGCAGACGTCAGATGGCTCACCGGTGCGGGCAGGCCGAAGCGGAAGCGCGCCTTCCGCCGCAGGTTGATGATGGAGGCCACCGTGCCTATGTTGATGCAGTTGAGAAAGTAAAGGTCCGGTACGGGCAGGTGGGAGATGCCTTCGTCTGTCCTGGCGGCGGGCGAGGGGTGCAGCACGCCGATGTCGATGCGGCGGGTGCGGCGTTTCAGCAGATGCAGGACCGTGCTTTTATAGTCGTTCTCCTGAAAGCCCCAGTAATGGGCGAAATCGTTGCCGTGGCCGTTGGGGATGACCCCCAGTGCCGGTCGCCGGCCCGTGGGCGATGCCGTGTTCATGATGCCGTTCAGAGCATAGTTCAGGGCGGCGTCTCCCCCTACGATGATAAGGGTGCGGTATCCGCTGCGTGTCATCATGGCGGCCAGACGTTCCACCGATCCCGGACTTTCGCTTTGGACGAAGTCGAACTGCACGCCTTGCTCGCCAAGATAGTTCCTGATTTTGTTCCAGCGGCGCGACTGGCCTTCTTTGGGACAATAGATGATGCCCCATATCCCGCTGTCGCTTACTCCTCCTGTGTTGCTGGTATATCCGTTGGTCTGTATATGTATTTCTCCCATGTCTAACTCTTTTTATCTATGCTGTCGGCCAGCTCAGCCAGTCCGTTTCTCCGCAGGTAGTCCGCAGTCTCCGACAGCCGGGGTAGGGGGGAGGGCAACCATCTGATGGGTGTTCCGCGGCGTTCCATGCCTCGGAACCACGTCATCTGCCGTTTGGCAAACTGGTGGATGGCTATTTCAAGCCGGGCGGACATCTCCTCATGCGTAAGATGTCCGGTAGCGTAGAGTGTCAGGTATTTGTATTCAAGTCCGTAATAGATGAGGTCTTCCGCGTCGATGCCTTCCGCAAGCAGTCCGAGCACCTCGTCGGCCATGCCCTCCTCCAGTCTCGACTTCAGGCGTTCACTGATGCGGCGGCGACGGGTTTCCCTGTCTACGTCAATACCCAGAGTCAGACTGCTGAAACGGGGAAACGGACGGTCTTCCAGAGGTGTCTTGCGGTAGTATTCTTCAATTTCGATGGCACGGATGGCCCGCTGGGCCGTGTCTACGTCGGTTGTGTTGTGCAGGGTTTTGTAGGAGCGTAGCAGTTCCGTAAGTTCTGCCAGCGTCTTCTTCTCCAACCGTGTCCGGAGGGCAGGGTCGGGAGGAACCGGGCTGAGCCGGTAGCCGCGCAGTACGCTTTCAAGATACAGTCCTGTGCCGCCGCATACGATGACTCTGCGTTTGCGGGCGCGTATGTCGTTGTAGACTTCGAGAAAATCCCGTTGGTACTCAAATACGTTGTATTTCGTTCCCGGTTCGGCGATGTCGATGAGGTGATAGGGAATCTGTCTGCCTTCTACCGTATAGTCGGCCAGGTCCTTGCCCGTTCCGATGTCCATGCGGCGGTATACCTGCCGGCTGTCGGCGCTGATGATTTCAGCGTCGAGCAGATAGGCCAGACGGGCGGCGAAACCCGTTTTGCCCGAGGCCGTGGGGCCGAGCAGGGTGATAAAGTCGTAAGTTTGCATATCGACCGCAAACTTACTATTTTTTAGTGGAAAACAGGCCGGTCGGGCTTAATAAATAACCGTCTCCGCCGGTTTTCCGGTGGAGACGGTTAATGTTTATCTGTCGAACTGGGTTCGAGACAAACGGACGATTAGCCGTTTACTTTAGCCATGTGGGCGATCAGTTCGAGCACTTTGTTGGAGTAACCGATTTCGTTGTCGTACCAAGAAACAACCTTCACGAAGGTGTCGGTCAGGGCGATACCGGCTTTGGCATCGAAGATGGAGGTACGGGCGTCACCGAGGAAGTCGCTGGAAACGACAGCGTCTTCGGTGTAGCCGAGCACACCGTTCAGTTCGCCTTCGCTGGCTTCCTTCATGGCAGCGCAGATTTCAGCGTAGGTGGCGGGCTTGGCGAGGTTGACAGTCAGGTCAACTACAGATACGTCGAGGGTGGGGACACGCATGGACATACCCGTCAGTTTGCCGTTCAGCTCGGGAATAACCTTACCTACGGCTTTGGCGGCACCGGTAGAGGAGGGGATGATGTTGCCGCTGGCAGCACGACCGCCGCGCCAGTCTTTCATGGAAGGACCGTCAACGGTCTTCTGGGTAGCGGTGGTAGAGTGAACGGTGGTCATCAAACCGTCGGTGATGCCGAATTTGTCGTTCAGGACTTTGGCGATGGGAGCCAGGCAGTTCGTGGTGCAGGATGCATTGGAAACGAACTGGGTGCCCTTAACGTATTTGTCGAAGTTTACGCCGCATACGAACATGGGGGTGTCGTCCTTGGAAGGAGCGGACATCACTACATATTTTGCACCGGCTTCGATATGAGCCTGAGCTTTTTCTTTGGTGAGGAAGAGACCGGTAGATTCAACTACATATTCGGCACCTACTTCATTCCATTTCAGATCTGCCGGGTTACGTTCGGCGGTTACGCGGATCTCCTTGCCGTTTACGATGAGCTTGCTGTTCTCGACATCAGCTTCGATGCTTCCTTCGAACTGGCCGTGCATGGTGTCATACTTCAGCATGTAAGCCAAGTAATCTACGGGGCAGAGGTCGTTGATACCTACAATCTGGATGTCGCTGCGGTTCTGAGCGGCGCGGAAAACGAAACGGCCGATGCGACCGAAACCGTTAATACCTACTTTGATCATAACTTTGATATTAATTAAAATGGTTAATATTTAGTGCTTAAAGGTATGGATGGGAAGAAAATCCGCTTCGGATGGCAAGTTTTCTCCCGTTTCCACCGCAAAAATACAAAATCCTTTTTATTTTTGCCCATGGTTTAACGATTAAAAATAATATAAATTATGGGAAAATCCGGTTTTTTGCAAGAGTTTAAGGCTTTTGCCATAAAAGGAAATGCCATAGACATGGCGGTCGGTGTAATTATAGGCGGTGCTTTCGGAAAAATTGTCACCTCCATTGTGAACGATCTGATCATGCCGCCCATCGGCTGGATCATCGGCGGGGTGGATTTTAAGGACCTGAAATACGACATGCCTGTCAATCCGCTGAATGAGGGCGGGGAGCCTGTGTCTATAGCTTACGGAAATTTCCTCCAGACTTGTCTCGATTTTATAATCATTGCCTTCTGCGTGTTCCTGCTGGTGAAACTGGTGATGCGTCTGTCCCGTAAGCCTGAGATTGAAAAGGATGCTCCGGCCGCACCGCCGGCGCTGTCCAAAGAGGAGCAGCTGCTGACCGAGATCCGCGACTTGCTGAAGGAGAAGAAGTAAGCGGGGAGTTTTGTGTATTAATATTATGTGAATAGTCCTTCCGAGCTGTGGGCTCGGAAGGACTATTCCTTTATTCTTCGCGGCAGAACTTCACGCTGAAGATGCGGCCTATTCTTTCTTTCAGCCGTTCGCAGGACCCCTGCCTGACGGAGATGGTGAGCAACATGTCCGTAGCTGAATATTGGCGGTCGGTGACGGCGGCTTCCTCTTCGCGGCAGTGGCGTAGCACGGCATCGGCGTCGGCATAAGGGACGGAGATGCGGAAGGTGGCCATGACGAGCCGTTCTTCGAGTGTGGCCGCTGCCAGGGCTTCGGCGGCGGCGGTCTTGTAGGCTACGGCCAGTCCGCCGGTGCCCAGTTTTACGCCGCCGAAGTAACGGACTACGGCCACGAGGGTGAAGGTTACACCGAAGGAGCGGAGCTGTCCGAGCAGCGGCTTGCCGGCCGATCCGGACGGCTCCCCGTCATCGTTGCTTCTGGTCTGTGCGCCGTCGGGCCCCAGGGCATAGGCGTAGCATACATGACGGGCGTCGTAGTACTTCTTGCGCAGCTCCGCCAGATGCTGTTTGGCCTCATCCTCGTTTTCCACGTGCAGCGCGAAGGCCAGAAAACGGCTGCGTTTCTCCGTGAAGTTGCCTTCTCCCGGTGTCGCGACGGTCAGGTAGCTGTCGTTGTTCATGGATGGCTGGAGAGTAGACCGCGTTACGCGGGTTTATTCGAAATGGTAGAGGAAGGTGGCTACGCCCGTCAGGGCCGGTTTCTTCTGGTCCTTGATTTCGATGGCGAATTTGATTTCGGCTTTGCACACGCCCCGCAGGTTGGCGATGTTCTGAAGTGAGGCCACGAGGCGTACGCTCTGGCCTGAAAGAACGGCCTGTCCGAATTTCATTTTGTCCATGCCGTAGTTCACCATCATGCGCAGGTTGTTTACCTGGATGATCTGTTCCCACAGATAGGGCAACAGCGAGAGAGTCAGGTAGCCGTGTACGATGGTTTGTCCGAAGGGGCCGGTCTTGGCGCGTTCCGTGTCTACGTGTATCCACTGGTGGTCCAGCGTGGCGTCGGCAAACTGGTTGATACGTTCCTGGGGCACTTCCAACCAGTCGGATGTGCCGAGTTCCTGTCCCAGTCGGGCGGCGAATTCTTCGTAAGAATTGATGATTAATTTGCTCATAAAGCAGGTTGTTAATAGGTCTTGGATAAATGTGCTTGTTTCTATCGTTGGGAAATTTCCTGCATGATCAGCGAGGTCAGCATGAATTGGCTGTTCAGTTCGGCCACGGCTTTGTAGGAGCCGAAAGTTTTTCCTTCGTTGTCGCGTTCGATGTGCTGGTCTACCGAGAAGGTCAGCCGGTAGTGGGTTCCGCCGTCGTCGGCCGGAATTTTTGTGATGAACAGATCATCGTTGACGCGGAAAGTACACTTCAGGATGTGTTCGTTGAACATTCTCTTCACAATTTCCGTGACATCGGCTTTCGTTGCCTCTTTTTTGTTCAGGAAACTGTCCATCACGGGCGTGATGAGTGTACAGATCGTGGCGGCATCGTTGTCACTCAGTGCAGAGAAGAAGGTGAGGATCGTTTCCTGTGTGGCTTCGGTCTCCTCGGGAGTGACGGTCTGGTTTTTCACCATGCTTTCGGCAATGGCGGCTTCGCTGGCGTAGTTGCCCTCGGGATGTTGTTCCAGATAGCGGGTGTATGCCTCGGAGGTTCCCAATTTTTGTGCCAGCAGCCAGTCTAATGAGTCTATCTTGATGTCGCAAAGCCGGTCGTAGTAGGGGTGGGGAAAGGTATTCTTGAATCTGACGAAATCGCTTGTGCTTCCCGAGGCGGCTATCTTTTTCCAATTGGACTCCATGGTTTGCAGGCGTGCCAGCCGCTCGCGTACGGAGCGGGCATGGATGCTGTTGGGAAAGTCGTTGAGAAAAGCCTCGTAGTCGGCCGTATCGTAATTGTTCTCCAGAATTTCGTAGGCTTCCTCTTCCGCTCTTTCGTTGTCCGCCCTTTCCAGAAAGAGCCATGTGGTGCCTCCGGCAATGAGTAAAAACAGAAGGACAATGGCGGCGGTCCGCCATTTCCGCTTGCCGGCCGGAGCAGTCTCCGGGTTATTGTCTTGTGTTTCCATGTCTTGTATTTTTATCTGATTATGGATTTTCCAGTGCAAAATTACAAAATAAAATAGAAACCCTTTCCGGCTCTTTCACAAACTTTTCTTTTTTGTGCATTTTTCATGTTCGCAGATGTGTAAAAAAAGAATCTTTTTACGGATAAGTCAACCAATTCGTGAAAAATATCATTGTTTACCCCATCATTTATTAAAATGTGTATATTTGCGGCGGCGGCATGGTGCCATAGTCTTTCATTGCAGAGGAATGGGGCCCGTTCTGCATTGGGGACGTGGGAAATTCGAAGTGTAAAACGGGCCTCTGGACTTTTAATTTAATGTTTATGAGAAGAATGTTGTATGTTGTGGGATGCCTCCTCTTTCTTGTTCCCCAGTCGCCACGTGCGGAAAATGTGGTGGAGGTGAGCACGAAGAACGGCCGGACTGTCTATTTCCGGTTGTCGGAACGTCCCTATGCGGTTATTCGTGGTAGCGAGGTCTTGATCGAATCCAGAACTGAATTGGAGCGGTCCGTCTCCTTTCTGATCCCGAAAGGTGTGAAAATGCGGGTATGCGATGTGGACCTTACCGGCATCCGGACAGCAGACAGGGATGCGGCATCGGTGTTCCGCCTCCTGCCGGACCGCCTTGAAGTGTCGGGGCTTGGGGCTTTTGCATCCGTTGCGGCGACTTACCGCACTAGGCTATCCGGTGCTTGGCGACGGGGAGGCTTTACGCTATGTACTTCCTGCGGAGGACTTCCCTGTAAACCTTTCGGAAATTGCCGGAGAGGAGAAACCTTGGGACTTGTTGAAACAGCAGCACCCCGAAGGTATCACTTTGAAAGGAGGCGCACCGAACCAGATCGTGGTGTTCCGAAAATATCCTTTGGAACATGCGGGCGTGAATTACAGTGACGTGGCCTTTGTCCTGGGATTGCCGGAGAGAGATCCTGCGATGACGGAGAATTATTTCTTTGTGAACGGGGCGAGAGTTGCCGAGGCAAACCTGATCTGCACCAATGGCTGTTGTCATGTGATGGACGCCATTGCAGTGTTGCCGTCAGACATTCCGGCGGCTTTGCGTACCGAGGGCAGTACCGGCTTGTTCTCCATGTTGCTGGAGCGTTTCAGCCGTCCTCTTGCCACACCGGAAGATGGGGTGTTTGAGCGTGCATACGACCTGCCTTTGCTGGGTGGTTTCAAAACCCTGTATGCACCGGACGACGAGGCGATGGCACAATTCTTTATTGAAGGCCAGGGACGGATTCTGATGGAGGTGTATGGCAATAAACTTAACACACTGGAGAATCTGCCCTATAATATTTGTCAGGTTCCGCGCGAGGTCATCCGGCCGCTTGTGGAAAATCTGTTGAAGAGTTCTTTCAGCGAGACGGTGCCCGGAAATTACCTGCATATCCTTAATGATGCGGGTGATGCGATGTTCCCGGGGACTGTTTATCCTTCCGAGGCGGATTTCAAGCGCACCGTCAGGAAAGTGCTGCTGACTGCCGGCGGAGTGGTTTATGTGATGAATCATGTGGTGCAGCCGGCTGCTTTTGCCAATGTGATGGCACCGGTACTCTTTTCTGACAATGCGAAGATTGTGCATAGTGTTGCCACTGCTGATGAGAGTTATATTCAGGGAACGTCATTCAACAATTCTTCCTTCAAGCGGTATTACAGTACTTATCTGAAGGCTATGCAGAACAGCTTCTCCTTCTTTGTACCCACGGACGAGGCGCTGGCCACTTACGGCTTGATAGATCCGATGTCATTGGCTCGAGCCAATGACGTTTTCCATCGTTACTGGCGGATGCAATATGACAGCAGGCCCAATGCGGTTATCCCGGTTCGGGCGGAGGCATTTAGGTTTGAAGAGACTACCGGCATGCGACCCGAGGATACCAGGAAACCGTCTGGGGCAACTTCCGCTAACGTTTCCGAGCCGAGCCAGTCACTGACCAACGGACCGGGTCTGATCAAGAAAAACCTGCTCATCGAGATGATGGACCATCACATCATCGTGCATGACTATGATGACATGCAGGGTATGACCGGACCGGCACGTTATTATATGTCGCGCGGCGGTGCTCCTGTATTGGTGAAGTCGAAGGGCGACGCTTCGGACAACAATGTCGGCATGGTAGTGAATGGCGGTTTGCAGGTGCAGCTCAACAGCGACGGATATCCCGACAACGACCACGACTGTGTGGTGACGGAAGGTTATGACCAGACCGGTGGCGAGGTGGATGGAGTCAAAGGTTACGGTAATGGTATGACTTACTTCCTGGATCGTCCGATGCAGGCTACCACGCGTTCCGTCTATAATGTGTTGAGTCGTGACGAGGAGCATTTCTCCGAGTTTTTCGAGCTTTGCAACACTTCCTTCTCCGAGGACCTGTTGAAACTGGCAGGTTTCAACAGGAAGATTGTGGTGAATGCCGAAGAGGGCACCATGCGCGACATGACTCCGGAAGAATGGGCGGTTGAGCAGAACAAGTACCGCATCTTTACGAATGAGTCCGGATACAATCCGGCAGCGGGCGAGAAACTGGTGCGTTTCTTCAACAACTACCGCTATACTGTTTACGCTCCGACGAATGCCGCCATCGAAGAAGCCCGTTCCAAAGGTCTTCCTACCTACGAGGAAATCGAGAGTTTCATCGAGAGCAATACGGTTACCGAGGGTGATGAGGTCAAACTCAGTCCGGAGAACCAGTTGAAGGCTCAGGCCATGATCACCATGCTGGTCAACTTCGTGAAATATCATTTCCAGGACCAGTCGTTTTTTGTGGACAATGTGAGCAGTGAGGGCTGTTACCAGACCTTCTGTGTTGACAATGAGCAGAATGTTCTCCTTGATCTTATGATGAGTCAGGCCCCTGGCGTCATTACGGTGACAGATGGTTCCGGAGTGTCTCAGAATGTCATCGAACCCTATAACCTCTTGGCACGCGATGCCAACTTTGACAAGTCTCCCTCTTCTACGGCGGCAACGGGCATTACCAACTCTTCTTATGCCGTAATACATCAGGTGGGCAAGGTCTTGAACTTCGTACCTCTTGAGGGCGGTCGTTATGACAATGCTTGGACCACAGCGAAGAAAGCGCGTGACTTTGTACGCCGCTATGCAGTGAAATAGTGCTTCAAAGAAGTATAGTCAATTACAATGAAGAAGGCGATTCAGAAACGGACCGCCTTCTTCCTTTTAGCCGATGATGTATTTGCTCCATCGCAGCAGGGAGATGACTTTTGCCAGCAGACAGCAGATGATAAAGGTCAGTATGCCTACGGCGGGAATGGTCCACTGTGTGGGGAACTGTCCTTCGAGCAACCGGTAGACTGCGCCCAAAACTAAAATGTGCATCAGATATATGCCGTAACTTAGTGCGGAAATTTCCTTGACGATGCGGTTTTCATGTTTCCGGCGGGAAAAGACGGACCGGATTATGATGAATGCTCCGAAACTCATGGCGATGACATTGGGTGAACAGAAGCGCCAACTCAGTTCCAGCTGTTGCAGGGTGTCAGCGGTCGTGATCCGGTCGTACCAGATGGTGGCGGTGAAGTAGTAGCCCGTCAGGTAGAGCGCTGCGCCCAGTGCCAAACATTTTGTTCGGCTCCATTTCAGATGATGGCGGATGTAGTGGGCCAGTACTACGTATCCGAGAAAGCCGGAGAAATACCATAGCGTATGGTACTCGTTCCAGTAGCATTCACCGAAGAGAGGGCCAAGCCAGTCATGCAGGTAGACGAAGCATGAGGAGAGAAACCACAGGAGCAGGAACAGTTGCTCTTCCTTCTTTCCGGCTTTTTCCAGCCACGGAGAAATGACTGGCATAAACAGATACAGCCCGATGAGCATGTACACAAACCAGAGATGCCCGCTCGTGTCATTAAAGTTATGGGTCAGTTGCAGCAGAGATTCCGCTATGTCCGTTTCTTCCCATAGAGCAGGAAGGACAGCGTACAGTATGGACCAGAAGATGAAAGGGACCATGACCCTCAGCAGCCTCTTCCTGAAGAATGTCGTGATGTCTCCTTGGACCGGTGCGAGCAGAAAGGCCGATATCATGACGAACAGTGGCACAGAACAGCGGAAGGCACTGTCGATGACGCTTACCCAGAAACCGTCAGTCAGACTGTGTATGCCGATGTCCGGACCGTCAATGAAGAAGAACTCGCAGGAGTGGATCATGATGACCATGAAGCATGCTATCACGCGCATGTCGTCGAGAAATAGTATTCGTTTTTCCATGATATTGTTTATTGAGTGGATCTATTATTTAACTTTGCAAAGTTACTCAGATAATGTCAGGTGGAAAATACTGAAAAATAACCATATAGATTAAGAAAAATGGACATTTTACGTAAGGAACTGAATGCTGTCTATGCTGCCCAGTGTCTCAATGAAGAATTTCTGGACCGCTCCGGGGTGGAGGAATGCAAAGGAAGAGTGGAGAGTATGGTCTCCGTGAATAATGCCTGTTCGGTCATAACGGACGCGGCGCGCGACTGCTGCTATCTGTATGCCGGCGGTCTGGGATTTTTGCTGGGGCTGACAGAAGATATGAATATGTATAGGGAATTGGATTCCAGCGATGAGGACCTTATCTACGACCGGATTCATCCTGAGGATCTTGTCGAGAAGCGCATGTTGGAATACGAGTTTTTCAGATATGTGGATCCGCTCCCGGCCGCAGAGAAAGTCCGCTACCGGGCTACGTGCCGCATCCGTATCAGGGACCGTCGCGAGAGTTATGTCATGGTGGATAACAGCGTACAGATTCTCCGCCCGTCGCCGGCGGGAAGGATCTGGCTGATCCTGTGCTGTTATGATTTGTCGTCCGGGCAGGAGCCACAGGGAGGAATAGAGCCGAGAATTGTCAACAACAGTACGGGAGATGTACTGACTTTGTCGCTTGCAGACAGGAGAGACCGGATCCTGACCGAGCGGGAAAAGGACGTTTTGCGGCTCATCAGGGACGGCAGGCTCAGCAAGCAGATTGCGGACGAGTTGGGCATCAGCATACATACCGTAAATCGGCACAGGCAGAATATTCTTGAAAAACTGAGTGTGGGAAATTCCGTGGAGGCCATTGTCGCGGCAACCTCCATGAAACTCTTTTAGCCTTACCGCCCGACAGCTTGGCGGGGTGAGGTTCCTGTATAATGTAAAAGCAGCCTTGTCAGGAATGACAGGGCTGCTTTTGGCTATTGTGTGTTGCGGGCGTTTATCCGCCGAAGTTGTCATACATGATGCTTTCCGGCTCTACACCGAGGCTGTCCAGCATGCCTACAACGGCTTTCGACATGGGGCCGGGGCCGCACATGTAGTATTCGATGTCTTCGGGAGCCTCGTGGTCTTTCAGATAGGTGTTGTACATGACCTGATGAACAAATCCAGCCGTGTATTTCACTCCAGCGGCATCGGCAGCAGGATCTGGACGGTCCAGTGCCAGATGGAAGTGGAAGTTGGGGAATTGTTTTTCCAGTCCGAGGAAGTCGTCCAGATAGAACACTTCGTTCAAGGCGCGCGCTCCGTAGAAATAGTGCATCTCGCGGTCTGTCGTGTGGAGGGTCTTTGTCATGTGCATGATCTGGGCACGGAGAGGTGCCATACCGGCGCCACCACCTACCCATATCATCTCTTTCTTCGAGTTGAAGTGAGGGTGGAAATCACCGTAGGGACCGCTCATGATCACCTTGTCGCCGGGTTTTAGCGTGAAGATGTAGGAGGAGGCGATACCCGGATTCACATCCATGAAACCGCTGCGGTCGGCCTTGAACGGCGGAGTGGCGATGCGCACCGTCAGCATGAACACGTTTCCTTCGGCCGGATAGTTTGCCATGGAGTAGGCGCGGACGGTAGGTTCAGTGTTGACGCACTTCAGCGGGAAGAGACCGAATTTTTCCCAGGCAGGCAGATACTCGTCGCCGATGAGAGATTTGTCGATGTCTTTGTCGTAGTCGATGGAGAAAGCGGGGATCTTGATCTGTGCGTACGAGCCGGGCAGGAAATCCATGTGGGCACCTTCGGGCAACTGTACTTTGAACTCTTTGATAAAGGTGGCCACGTTGCTGTTGGAGATGACGGTACATTCGTATTCCTTCACGCCCATAACGGAGTCGGGCACGTTGACGGAGAGGTCGCCTTTCACCTTGCATTGGCATCCCAGACGGTAGTGTTCCTTGATCTGTTTACGGGTGAAGTGGCCTTTTTCCACATCAAGGATGTCACCGCCGCCTTCGGGCACCTGACATTTGCACTGTCCGCACGAGCCTTTGCCGCCACAGGCGGACGAAAGGTAGATGCCGTTCTCGGAGAGGGTGGATAGCAGATTGGCGCCCTGATTGACGGCTATCTGCTTTTTGTTGTTAAGGGTCAGCGTTACTTTTCCGCTGGGGGTCAGGTAGCGTTTTGCCGTCAGCAGGATGGCTACCAGAATGAGAATGATTCCCAGAAATACCCCTACGCTTGCTGCTATAAAGTTGATATCCATTGTTGTATTGATATGAGAGCTGTGAATATAAAATTAGAGATCAAGTCCGGAGAAGCACATGAAGGCCATTGCCATGAGACCTACCGTGATGAACGTGATGCCCAGACCCTGAAGCGGACGGGGCACATCGGTATAGGCCATCTTCTCGCGGATGGCGGCCAGACCTACGATGGCCAGAATCCAGCCGATTCCGGAACTGAGGGCGTAGACTACGGCATCGAAAAGGCTGCCGATGGCTTGGGAACTGGTGGCAGGATCCATCTGGATACGTTGCTGCATGAAGAGGCTGGCACCCATGATGGCACAGTTGACGGCGATCAGAGGCAGGAAAATTCCCAAAGCTCCGTAGAGCGAGGGAGAGAAGCGTTCGATGATCATCTCGACCAGCTGGACAATACCGGCAATAACCGCGATGAACAGGATGAACGAGAGATACGTGAGATCGGTTCCGAAGATTCCGTCGGGCGAGAGCACTTTGGTCTGCAAAAGGTAATCGACGGGGACGGTTACCAGAAGCACGAAAGTGACGGCCACGCCGAGGCCGAAGGAGGTTTTCACATTTTTGCTGACCGCAAGGTATGAGCACATACCGAGGAAGGAAGCAAAAATCATATTGTCAACGAAGATGGATCTGACAAATAAACTCAGAGCGTGTTCCATTTCAATATATTCTTAAAGTGTTGGTAAATACGTGTTCGTTACTTTTCTTCCTTGTTGAGAGAGCGGTGTGCCCAGATGACGCATCCCAGCAGGATCATGGCCATGGCGGGCATGGTCATCATACCGTTGTTGACATAGCCGGCATCATATACGCACTGCGGGATGACGGTGAAGCCGAGAAGCGTTCCGGCACCGAAGAGCTCGCGCACGGCACCGATGACAACCAGAATCCAGGCATATCCCAGACCGCTGCCCACACCGTCGAGAAAACTCTCCCACGGACCATTCATCATGGCGAAAGCCTCCAGGCGGCCCATCAGGATACAGTTGGTGATGATCAGACCCACGTAAACGCTCAGCTGGACGCTGACATCGTAGGCAAAGGCCTTCAGAACCATACTGACGATGGTGACGAGGGCAGCCACAACAACCAATTGGATGATGATGCGGATGCGGTTGGGGATGGTCTTGCGGATAAGGGAAATGATGACGTTACTACAGGCCGTGATGACCGTTACGGAAAGTCCCATCACGATGGCCGGTTCAAGCTGGGCTGTGACAGCCAGTGCGGAGCAGATGCCGAGTACCTGAATCAGGATAGGATTGTCCAGATTGAGCGGAGCGGCAAAAACTTGTTTATTTTCTTTTGAGAATAACTTGCTCATAGTGGTATAATCGTAATTACTTGTTAGCGTTCAGGAATGCTTGGTATTTTCCGAGGTATTCGCGGACCATGTCGCGCACACCGTTGGTGGTGAGTGTCGCACCCGAGATGCCGTCGCACTGAGTGTTGTTGTCCTTCACCTGGCCGAACTTGACAACGTCGATGACGAGGTTGCCTTCGTTGTCTGTGACGGTTTTTCCCTCAAACTCTTTCTGGAATTTCTCTTCCGTAATCAGTGCGCCAAGGCCGGCGGTCTCGCTCTCATGACTGAAGTAGGCGCCATAGACGGTCTTGCCGTCGGCATTCAGGGCCAGATAGCCCCAGATGGTGCCCCACAGACCTTTTCCCACTAATGGCAGGACGTATTTGGTCTGGCTGTCCACCTGACATACGAAGACCGGCAGGTTCTCGTTGTTCATGTCCTTACGGTTGACGGTGAAGCCTGCCTGGTCCTTTTCCTGACCTTCGGAAACGATTCCTCCCTTGTCGTTGACAATGAGGTCGGCCTTGATTACTTCGGCGTATGTCTTTTCCACTTGGCTGTTGTCTAGATTCCGGATGTTCAGGGATGCCAGAATCTGTTTTTTCTTGTCTATGCGCTCGTTGGCTTCAGACGGTGCCTTGAGGGCGGAGGAGATGAAGGCAAGGAGGAACGCTACGATCACAACTACGACCGAAGCGTAGATGACGGTATAGGTGTTACTGTTGGTATTTAGCTTCATGACGGTAGTTTTTATTGGAGTTTTGCACGTTTTGCCCGTTTGTTGATATTGCTCTGTACGAAGAAGTAGTCAATAAGCGGAGCGAACATATTCATGAAAAGGATGGCCAGCATCATTCCCTCGGCATAGCCGGGGTTCAGGACGCGGATGGTGATGGCCAGTGCGCCGATCAGGAAGCCGTAAATGTATTTTCCGTTTTCTGTGCGGGCGCTTGTCACGGGGTCGGTGGCCATGAAGACGGCACCGAAGCAGAAGCCGCCGGTTACGAGATGCTCATACCAGGGCATCTGGGCAATGGCGGTGTCTATTCCTGAAACATTGAAGAGGAAGCCTGCGAGCGCTCCGCCGATGAAGGTGCTGACCATGGTTTTCCAAGAGGCGATGCGGGTCCAGAGCAGAATGGCGGCGCCGATGGCGATGGCTATTACGCTGGTCTCTCCGATGCTTCCAGGCATGAGACCTGTCACCATGTCGGTAAAGGAGGAGGTGACGGCCGCTCCCGAACCTGCTTCGCCCAGCGGAGTGGCCATGGTGAAGGCATCCGGCAGGTCATTGCCCAGACCGAAGATGCTTTCCTTGCTTACCCATACGCTGTCGCCGCTCATTTTGCCGGGATAGGCGAAGAACAGGAAAGCACGGGCAACCAGTGCGGGGTTGAAGATGTTCATGCCCGTACCGCCATAGATCTCTTTTGCGAAAATCACCGAGAAGGCTACGGCAATGGCAAGCATCCACAGAGGACAGCCCACCGGAACGATCATAGGGATGAGCAGGCCGGTGACCAGATAGCCCTCCTGAATCTCTTCGTGCTTCCATTGCGCCACAACGAACTCGATGCCGAGACCGACAGCGTAGGAGACCACGATCTTGGGCAGGGTGACCATGAAGCCATACAGGAACATTGTCAGGAAACCGGCTTCCACGCCTGCCGCCTGATAGTTCTGGTAGCCGATGTTGAACATGCCGAACAGCAAGGCCGGCAGCAGAGCGATGACCACGAAGGACATGATGCGCTTGGAGTCGATGGCATCATGTATGCTTACGCCCACTTGCGATGTAGTGTTGGGCACCATCAGGAATGTCTCCATTCCTTCAAACACCGAGCGGAAGGCGCTCAGTTTGCCGCCCTCTTCAAAGTTGGGCCTTATTTTGTCGAGAAAATTCTTAATCATACTTGATAATATATATAAGGATTCTGAAAAGTTATGTCGACTGTTTTGTCTCCTTGTTTACTACCTTAGGCATTTTCCTTTCTCAGAAGGTCCAGACCTTCGCGGATGATGCGTTGAAGTTCCAGCTTTGAGGAGTCTACAAACTCTGCCACGGCGAAGTCCTCGGGAGCTACTTCATAGATGCCGAGAGCTTCCTGACGGTCAATGTCGCCCGTGAGGACGGCCTTCACTAAATAGCCGGCATAGATGTCCATGGGGAAGACACGGTCGTACTCGCCGCTCATGATGATATGGCGTTGTCCGCCTTTGATGCGGCAGTCCGGATTGTATTCCTTTGATTTGCCAGACAGCCAGGAGAAGTAGCTGCGGCTGGTGGAGAATTCGTTCAGACGCGGGGCTATCCAGCCGAACAACTCATGAACATCATCACCTTCGGGAATTACGCAGATCTCTGTCGTGTGTGCCCCCAGAAAGTCTTCCATGCTGCTTTTTCTGCCCACCAGCGGGTTTCCGTCGATGATGCGGCGGTGGTGGGTTTCTTCCTTGAGGTTGTTTTTCAAGATGTCGGCCACTGGAGCTCCAACTTTTGTTTCAAGATAGACGGGGGTTTTCACTTCCGATCCGGCAACGGCGATGCGGCGTGTCAGGTCCACCTTGCCCGTGCGGATCAGCCGGCCTACAAAGATCGTCTCTTCCGGGGAGAGGGTCCATACGACTTCCCCTTTGTTTACCGGAGAAACATGGTTGATGTGTACACCAACGTTCCCCGACGGGTTAGGGCCGGAAAATACGCTGATTTCGGCTTCGGGAATGGGCAGTAGCTGGCTGTTGATCTGTTCGGGAGAGATGCCGATGTAGACTTTGGCCATTTTCGCCAGTGCCTTGACTCCTGTTTTGAAGTCTTCTTCCTGATCCTGGGCTACGAAACTGAAGCTGGCGGCCAGTGGCATTTTGCTGAATGCCGAGATGAATATGGCTTTGGGTTCCCCTTCAGCTTCGGCCGTGATGTCATAGGGACGTTGGCGGAAGAAGGCGAAGAGACCCGATTCCAACAATAATCTTTTCATCTTCTCGCCTGAGTATTTGTTCAGGTCGCAAGGTCCGAAATCTTTGGCTTCCTGTACTTTGTCTGCTTCGATGCGGATGCGGAGGAGCTTACGGCGCTCGCCTCTTTCTATGGACTTGACTTTCCCGCTCACAGGCGAGACGAAATGAATCTTTTCCGTAGCCTTATCCACAAAGAGCGGACTTCCGGCCAGTACATGATCCCCTTCCTTAACGACCAGACGGGGCACAACACCGTGAAAATCAGTCGGAGCGATAGCATACTCATGCGAAGGCGAAACTTTATGGAGGGAAAACAAGGCCTCTCCTTCAAGTTTAAAATCTAAACCTTTCTTGATTTTATATAAACGTTCCATTGCTAAATATAATATATATTTCTTGGCAAAATTAAAAAAATAAAATGATTTACACGGAGAGATTGTGAAAAAAGGTTTCAGTTATTTGATTCTCATGGTGTTTGTACGCTAAATCGTGTAAAATCGTCCTTTCCTTATCCCGTTCTCCGTCTTTTCCAGCATGTCATGTTTCGTATTGTTCTCTTCAGCCGTGTGTTCGCTGCTGGTTCCCTATGGGCTGTGAGTGGGTAAAAAGATCAAGAAAGTTTCGTGGAGTTTATTTAACGTTTTCATTTGTTGTGTGGTTTTCGTTTTGCTTATGGTCGTTTGTGTTGAGTTGTTTTGTTTCGTTGTTTATATTATATACCTATTATATAGTGCTTTTGTTTTTTTGTGTGGGGATATGGTATGTTATTATGATGTGTTATTCTGGTTGGTATATGATTTTATGGCTGTTTAGTTTATTTGGTTGTTATTTGTTGTGTATTGGAGCGAAAAATATTATTGTATCTATGTATGTGTTATTCAGTGCATTGAGTTTTATATTTGTTGTATGGGTGTAAAAAATTAAAAAAATAGTTGTTGTTTTTTTTGGTTTGTAACGTATAAAAGTTGTACTTTTGCACTCGCAAACGGCCGGAAGCGGTCA
>Ga0209064_1001584_pt1 | contig 33468 bp, 21 predicted proteins | sample Inofromicrocosms_FD_187498 | JGI IMG/M metagenome (GOLD analysis project Ga0209064, IMG submission 187498) | Mouse cecum microbial communities from Vienna, Austria - Inoculum for glucosamine and mucus D2O microcosms (SPAdes) (version 2) | ecosystem: Host-associated > Mammals > Digestive system >... | reverse complement strand
GATATTGTTACGAGGATTTATGATTACAGCTTGTTCTAATCTTGCCCAAGCCCACGAATCTGGTATTTCAAACGGTAGATTTTCGAGCAAAACGGGAGCATTATTTCCCACCTTCTCATAATAGCAGTTATCGTCACCTTTGTAAATGTAACTGTCCACATATTTCTTGCCAGGTTGGGCTTTCTTTTCGGCACGAATACGCTTTAATAATTCGCTTGCAGGTTCGTCGTTTTCATCTTGCGGAATAAGCTTTCCTTGTATAGCATATTGCAAAATAGACTTCTTTAACTTGTCGTAAATTTCGCCATCGAGTTTTGTTTTTTGCTGTTCTAACTTATCATACTCGGCAATAAGCGGCTCGTATTTTTCAATCTCGGCAACAATACGCTCTTGCTCTGCAAGCGGCGGTATGGGTAAAATTAGTTTTATCAAACGCTCTTTCCCAAGATTATAAAATGCTTGACCGGATTTCTTTGTTATAGCTTTCATTTGCTTATTAAAATAAGCACTTTGTAATGAGTATAATAAGTATTTTGCAAATGTTGAATTTGTATATATGGGACGAATAATAAAGACAAATCCACCGGCAGTCACATTGTTATAATCGCAATTTATTAATGCCAATTTCCCAATATTTTCAATACTTGTAACCGCAGGCGTTAATAAATCATTTTTATGCAATAGAATACTATCTGAAATTAGACTTCTATCAATAAATAAATCATTTTCAAAAAATGAATACATTCCATTTAGAATATTACCACCACGCAATACTCTAACTTTTGACTTGTCGTTACTTACTTGTTCTTTCTTAAATGATGCTCCCGTTTGAATATTTACCAAAGAATTAATTCGAGCAAACTCCCATCCGTTAGGCAATTCAAAGTCTATTTCATCGGTTATATCTTTGACTTCGTTCCCGACCTTCTCATAATGGCGATTATCCTCACCACGAAAGATGACGGATTCCGCCTTGTCTTTTTTGATTTTGCCTTCTTTTATAAGACGCTGTTTTTCGGCACGTATCTTTTCCAGCAAAACAGCGGCGGGCTCGTCGTTAGGGTCTTGGGGAACGAGTTTGCCTTGTATTGCCATTTGCAAAATTGATTTGCGTAATTGTTCAGCCTTCATTGTTCTCTCCCAACAACGCCATTATTTCGGCAAGTACGCGGTCTATATTCGCATCCAAACTCGCACGCTTCTCGCGGTATTCCTTAATTAAATCTTGCGGCGGCAATATTTCTTCCTCCTCGTGAGGATAGCCGCACAAATCAATATTATAATTAAGAGATTTTATGTCTTCTACACTGTATTTCTTTGCCTTCGGGAAGTCATCAATAATAATTTCTTCTCGATTATTCCACCACTCAATAATAGGTGCAAAATGTTCTAATAATATGGGCTTGGTTTTAGAGAAGTTTTTATAACCGTTCGGCATATCCATTCTATAAAACCACGTTTCGTTTGTAGGCTTTGTTTTATCGAAAAACAAAATGTTTGTGGTTATGGACGTATAGGGCGCAAACACACTGTGGGGCATTCTGACTACCGTATGTAAGTTAAACTCCGTAAATAGTTTTGTTTTAATTGCAGACTTCGCATTATCCGTACCGAATAAGAACCCGTCGGGAATAATCACGGCGCAACGTCCGTTTTTCTTCAAACGGTACATTATTACGTTCATAAACAAGTCTGCCGTTTCACTACTACGCAAGTCGGCGGGGAAGTTGTTTTTTACGGCATCTTTCTCGCTACCGCCGTAAGGGGGATTCATAAGAATAATGTCAAATTTATCTTCTTCCTTATATTCACGCACATTCTTTTCAAGCGAATTTGTATGATAAATTTTCGGCTCGTCCACATCGTGCAATAGCATATTGGTTATGCTCAACAAATATGGTAGCGGCTTTTTTTCTATGCCGTAAATCGTGTTATTATACTTATCTACGTCCTCCGGCGAAAGTTTTTGCGGTTCGAGATATTTAAGCGCAGATGTCAAAAAGCCGCCTGTTCCGCAAGCAAAATCGGCTACCGATTCGCCGAGTTTTGGGGAAATCATTTGTACCATAAAATCGGTTACGGCGCGAGGGGTATAGAATTCTCCTGCGTTGCCTGCGCTTTGCAAACTTTTTAATATCGTTTCGTAAATCGTGCCGAATTCGTGGCGTTCTTTATATTCCGAAAAGTCTACTTCGTTGATAATGTTTATAACTTGCCGTAACAGTACGCCGTCCTTCATATAATTTTGTGCGTCCTCGAAAACGTATTTTGCAATACGTTGTTTAAGCGGAATTTCTTGCGATAATTCAAAGCGAATTTTTCTACCGTCAAGCTCTATTTCATTTCCTTTGAGGTAGGGGAACAGCAAGTTATTTACAAATGATAAAAGCGTATCGCCCGTCATAACTTTGTTGCTTTTATCGTCTACCGCCCAATTACGCCATTTTAACTGTTCGGGAATAAGACTAATATATTTATCGTCAAAGAGCTCCCATTCTTGCTCTTTGGCATCGTAAACTTTAAGAAAAAACATCCAAGTCATTTGACTGATACGCTGGGCGTCGCCGTCTACACCTGCGTCGTTCCGCATTATATCCTGTATTCTTTTAACCAAGTTAGACACAGCCATTATAAACAATCTCCTTTAAGCCACATACAAAGCGTTTTGTATTTCTCTGACGGCAGCGACATAACCGCTCATTCCGCCGAATAGTTTTGCGATTTTCATAGGATTGCCGAACTCATTAAATTCGGGCAATTTCAATATTCGCGTATCCGTCAATTCATCGATATTATCGTTAGAATACTTCAACAAAATAATTTCCAATACTTTCTTGCAACTATCCGAGTATTCAGCCAACACCTCATCCACCTTACGGCGTTTGGCTCTTTCACTCTTTGTAAGAGGTTTTATGCCGTAAGCAATATCGCAAATCAAATCGAAATCGTCCACGTTTGCAGGATAATAACTACGCAATTCTTCCAAAAAAACCCCGTGTTCTTTTAGCTCCTGAATAATTACGCTGCGCCGTTCTTCGCTCGTCCAATATTTCATGAAATCGTCCAAAGACGCAAATCCGCTTAATATATTTTTTCTTGTAAAGTCTTTCAAACTTTCTGTTACAAGTTTTCCGTCCTTATCGTAGTATTGAACGCGCTCTGAAACAAGCTCAACTGCAACGTCTTTTACGTATATCTTTTTCTTGCCTCGCGGCGGCTCTACGGGATCTATATCTTTGGGCGGTAGCGGCGTAACATCAACGGGCGTAGCATCAGGATCGTATTCATCGTCTTGCAGTTCCGGTCCGTTGAATTTCGGATCGGAAAACATAATCGAAGCATTACGGAAATCCAAAATCGTAAAATACATTTTATCGTGATTTTCTTCGATACGTGTTCCGCGTCCGATAATCTGCTTAAATTCCGTCATGCCGTTCTCGCCGAATATATTATCTAAAACGATATTTTTACAAGTCTTGCAGTTTACGCCCGTCGTCATCAATTTGCTTGTGGTTACAATAGCGGGATACGGGCTATCACTGTCGATAAAATAATCGAGTTGCTTTTTGCCTTCGTCGTTGTCGCCGGTTATGCGCATTATGTACTTATAGTTTTCGGCACATAGGTCTTTATTCAAATCAACCAATGCTTGCCGCATTCTTTCGGCGTGATCTATATCCACACAAAATACGATAGTTTTAGCGTATCTGTCCGTTCGCTTTAAGTAGTCCGTTATCTTTTCTGCAACTAATTTCGTGCGTTCGTCGATAACGATATTTTTATCAAAGTCTTTTATGCCGTATTCTCTGTCTTCAACAAGCTCGCCGTCAACATCTGTTTTCCCTCGTGTAGGGCGATAACCGTATACGTCGGTATCTATGGCGTATCGAACCACTTTATACGGCGCAAGGAATCCGTCCTCGATACCGTCCTTCAACGAATATGTGTAAATAGGTTCGCCGAAATAGTCTATATTCGATACTTCTTTCGTTTCTTTCGGCGTTGCCGTCATACCGATTTTGCTTGCTTTATTAAAGTAGTCCAAAATCTTACGCCAATTACTATCCTCGCGTGCGCTACCCCTATGACACTCGTCAACGATTATCAAATCAAAGAAATCGGGTTTGAAACTTTCTTTAAGCAATGCAAGATTATCTTCGGTATCGTTTTCGGAAAGTTGCTGATAAAGCGACAAATATATTTCATAAGACGTGTTCATGTTCTTATGATATATTTTCGTCATAGCGTTTTTGAACGGCTTAAAATCGCCTATAATCGTTTGGTCTACCAATATGTTCCTGTCGGCAAGATACAAAATACGCTTTTTCAATCCCGCTTTCCAAAGCCGCCAAATAATCTGAAAAGCCATATAGGTTTTGCCCGTTCCCGTTGCCATAACGAGCAAAGCCCTGTCTTTGCCGCTTGCAATCGCCTCCACCGTTCTGTTGATTGCGATACGCTGATAATATCTCGGAGGATATGACTCCTCGCCGAAATAGTAAGGCGTATTCAGTATCGTTTCCAAATCAGCAGACGCTTCTATTTTTTCTTTGTATTGTTTTTCGTAAAGTTCCTGTGGCGAAGGAAATTCCGACAATTCGAGCATTTTTTGCTCGCCCGTTTTCATATCGTAAAACAAGAATCCATCGCCGTTGGAAGTGAATACAAAACGCACGTCTAACTTATCGGCATATTCTTGCGCTTGCAACATTCCGTCGCCGACAAGGTGCGCATCGTCTTTCGCTTCGACTATTGCAAGGGGTAAATTTTCTTTGTAAAACAAAAGATAATCGGCACGCTTTTTCGTAAGCCGAAACGCTTTATCTCCACGCACAACAATTTTACCTGCGGTAATGGGATATTCCATTTTAATTAACTTTCTTTCCCAGCCTGCGCCTTCGATTGCAGGGGTTATGTAATTGAGTTTTACTTCTTCTTCGGTCATTTCATCCCTCCAAATACATTCTCATAATTTTTTATTATCGGAAGTTACTCCGTAAAATTTTTTAGTATTGCACCTTGAAATAGTCAAGATAAAGTTTGAATTTATCCTGTGCCGAAAGGCAAGTATCGCGCAAGTACCCTCTTTCATTCTTCCACTCTTTCAGTCCGCGATAGTAAAACATTTTCAATTCCTCGTCGATGATGAACGGAACGATATTATGTTTTAGACATTCCTTAAACACCAAGAGTCTGCCGATTCTGCCGTTACCGTCTTGGAACGGATGTATACATTCAAACTGATAGTGAAAGTCCAAAAGGTCGTCAAACGACTTTTCTTTTTTCATATTGTATTCGAACAGCAGTTCTTTCATTTTTTCGGTTACTTCTTCGGGTTTCGCCGTAAACATATCGCCGACGGTATTCGGCAATCTCTTGTAGTCACCAACGGCAAACCAATCTTGACGGGCGTCCGTCGTACCGTTCTTTAACGTGCGGTGTAGTTCTTTTATAAAGGTTTCCGTAATCGGTTTTTTTGCGTTTTCAATAATCAAGTCTATACACTTAAAGTGATTTGCCGTTTCTACAATATCGTCAACTTTTATTGCGCCGTTCTCTACTCCGATTGTATTCGTTTCAAAAATATAACGTGTTTGGTCGTGCGTAAGCCGACTACCCTCTATATGATTTGAATTGTATGTCAATTCGATTTGTACTTTATGATAAATACCGCCCGAAAGTTTGGCTTTCTTTTCCGCCGTCAGCACTTCCAATAGGGTAGTCGGCAATTCTACTTTCTTATTTGCTCGATCTGGCTTTTGCGCATCTTCGGGTATATTCCAAGTCTTGCCCGTTAAAAATGCTCCGTCAACCTTTCCTAATGCGCAATAGTTCCGAACGCTTCTTTCCGATATACTCCATTTCTTTGCCATTTCAGTTACAGACAAATATTTCATACAGTAGCACCTCGTTTATAAGTATAACAAATTATCGGCAAACAATCAATAATGAAAGCAGTTAAATAATATCTTTTTTTGCCGTTATCGGAAATTTTGAACATAAATATATTATTATAACGATAAGAAATGCTTGTTTTCATTACGGTGGAATACTTAGTTCTTTTGGCATAAATTCTATCGCCGTATATTGCGTTATCAATGTCATAAATTTTCAAAAATAATACTGTAATACTGCGGAACTTATACTTTTCGATATACGCTTAGATGACGGAAGCGGTTTTTCTTTATGTAAGCAATTAAGAGAAACAACAAAGATGCCTATTCTTTATTATTTCGGCAAGAACAAGCGACGACGATAAAATAATTACGCTCATTATCTTTGCCTCGAAAACGTCCTTACCCTATTAATTTATTACCAGATTTATCCTTAAAACCGTTAAATAGTAATTTGGATTGACAGTTCATAACGCAAATGCTATAATTCGATGTATAAATTAATAATTTATATTATGAAATTCACGCGAAGTAATATTCGCTAAATTTTACTACTAATATCAAGGAGAATTTTTTATGGCTGAGAAAAATCCAAAAGAAACCGCGGCGAAGTCGACAGCTACGAAAAAGCCCGAAACTGAGCCTAAGCCGACCGCCAAAACAGCTTCCGCTACCGCGGAAAAAACAGCGGCAAAATCGGCAAACAGCGCGAAGCCGAAAACCACCGACAAAGCCGAATTTTCGACGGCAAACGCCGCCGCAAAAAAAACGGCAAAGGAAACGACCGCAAAGTCTGCGGCAACCGAAAAGACGGCGTCAGTCGCTAAAACGACTGCAAAAGCAAAGTCGGAAACTAAGGAAAAATCCGAAACTGCGTCCAAGACTGCGACAAAGAGCGCTTCTTCCGCCGTTGAAAAACAGACGGCGAAAAAGACAACTTCGGAAAAGCCGAAAGCAGCAAGCAAAGCCGATTCCTCGGAAAATACCGCCCAAACAGTAACTTCTGCAAAAAGCGAAAAAATAGCGGCGAAGGAAGAAACTAAAAGCTCCGTTAAAGCAGAAAGTTCCGACAATTCCGAAAAAGCGGAAACTTCGACGAAAAGGTCTCGTTCGAAAACTTCCGAGACGTCCGCCACGGCAATAAGCGCGGCAGCTATATCCGAACCTTCGAAATCGGAATCTGATCGCTCGCTCGTCGCAGACAGCGCTGCCGCGGAAAGCGATAGCGATATAAAAATCAAAGAAAAGAAAGCCAAAACGTCGAATTCATCCTTCGGCGCATCGGTTGCGGCATTATTCAAGAACAAAAAGTCGCGAATGATCATAATGGGAGTCATAGCTGCTATCCTGCTCGTAACTATAATAATCGGAATAGTCGTAGGAACAAGACCGAGAGGTCCTATCGGTCCCGCCGCCGGAATAATCGTCGACAACAAACAGGTTATCGGCGACAAACCTCCGCTACTGGTAAACAATTCCGGAAAACCGGTGCTCTCTCCCGCAGACGACGTAACGCAGGGCGAAACGTTCAACAAAGAGTATGCTACTACCACCGCAGTGGGATTTTCCTCGAAAATATTGGACGCTAATTATGAAAGAAAACAGTCGATCGCATATAAGCCGGGCAGTTCCGAACTTCGTACTAACGAAGGCGAAGTCTTCGGCAACGCAAAATATCCTAAATTCGGATATACCTTGAGCGACGTTATAGGAAGCGGCGACGATAAAAAAGCGGCGCGTCAAAAACTTATCGAAGAATCCGACTACTACTGCGCTCTCGGAACGCGTAACAATTCCGGAAACGGAAATAACGGCGACGGCACGTATTCGTGGATGGACGAAAACGGTATGCTCTGGAACGGAACCCGCTCCGCTCCGGTTCAAGCTATCAACGCAGACGGAACTCCAAGACAGCTCTACAAGCATGACACTGCGGCAGGAATGTATTTCGGCGGATATAACAACACTGACGATCTTTTGGACAGCGAACCCGGCATATCGAAACAGGTGACGATCCGTCCACGCGGTTACGGCAGTTATTCCGTCACGGGCGTATACGCTCCGGCAGGCGAGATCATAAAAATCGAAATGAGCGAAGAGGATATGAACGCTACGGGCGGCATCACTATACATATCGGTCAAGCGTTATATAACGGTCAGTCCAACAACATTTGGGCGGATAAAGGTCAAATGCAGCGTTTCCCCAACATCCTCAACACTATGAACGTCAACAAGAACACCGCTAAACTTGAAAACGGCGTATATACCGCATATGTAGGCTCGTTTATAGGCGGTCCTCTCTATATCAGAAATACGAACGCAACTTTCACGGCAACTATTTCCGGCGGAGTAGCGTACTCTCACTTCATATTAGGATACACGACTCCCGAAGAGTTCGAGCAAAACAAAAAGTCATCCGCGCCCTATTTCGATCTCGAAGTATGGAATTACGGCGTGCTCCATTCAGGTCCGAAAATCTACTCTCAGAATTTCTCCTACGACGACCTTTACAAGGTAGCTGTTCTTTGGGAAAAGATATCGAGCGTAACTACTACGGGAAGCAATCAAGGAATAGTATTCCTATACGAACCGTTCGTTGCGGCGGGAGCTGCGGTCGCGTTCCCGGGAAGAAGCTCCGTCAACTGCCCTACGGGCTGGATGTCGAACTCGCTAAACTATAATACGATGGTCAGTTCCGGCGCTTGGGGTAATCTCCACGAATACCACCATAACTTCCAAAACTACGGCGTCGGAAACGGCGGAGAAGTAACGAACAACGGTATGACTCTCGTATCGTACGCATTATTCACGAAGATCTCTTCAAAGAGAGGTATGTCCGGTTTCGGATCGGAAGGTCTCGGCGGCTGGAACAACTATACTAGCGCAACGCTCGCCCTTGAAGAAACTTTCAAGATAGCGAGACCCGATCAAAGTCCGTCGAACGGCAATCAAGGTCTTGCTCTCTACGCCACCCTGCTTCATAACTTCGGAGCAAACAATTATATACAGGCAAAATACCGTCAGCAAAAAGGCGGTTACGGTCAAACCTATACGGGATACCTCAGAGCTTGGCAGGAACTTACCCATAACGATATGACTTATTTCTTTAAGGATATTCTCCAAGGCATCACCGACGACGCGGCAAAAGAAATAACTGAAAAATGGGGCAATCCCGACTATTCTATGTTCGTTCCCGTATCTTCCGTATACCAGACGGGCAGAAGCTATATGTACGACGGTCAAAAGAAGTATTTCACTACGATGCAGCCGTACGTTATCCCTTACGGAGAAAAGTTCAACATAGACCTTAGCCGTTACAGCGCTCCTAACGGTCAGTACGAAAGCGGAAGCATAGTTATACCCGAAGGTTTCGATTACAAGATAAAGAGCATATCAAAGCCTCAGAACGGTACGCTGACGCTTATCGACAACTATCATTTCGAATACACTCCAAATACCAATATGCGTTCGGGACAGATAATCGTAACGCTCGAGATCACGAAAAAGGATAAGGCGTTCAAGGTTGACGACGTAGACCTTATTCTCGAGTTCGAACAGTCGCACGAAACTAATAAGATGACTCTTACGAGAAACACTTATTCGTATTCTGCAGAAACAATGTATGCAGACGCTCAGACAGCATATGAAAAGAGTTACGCGGGTTATACGAATACTGTAACAAGCGATCATAAAAACCCCGTGCAGAACTCCAATACCGACATTTGGTTCTATCCTAACGACGAGGCTAATCACACCAAATATCCCGACGCTCCCGACTCGTTCTTCGTTCAGGACAACACTGTCATTGAACTGAACGGAAAACTCTACTTCGACGAAGCCGGAAAATACCGTATATACTTAAGAGGAAGAACAAATTGCGCGCTATATCTTTCCACCGACGGAGGAGCGACGTACTTCTTTGCCGCGGCGGTAAAGAACGGAAACTCTTCACAGTTCTACCCGGGCAATCCCGATACCTACAAAGATATAGAACTTAAAGAGCATTCGTGGGTATACTTCAAAGAGGTGCTCATCGTTCAGTCTAAGCCTCAGGTGAGCTTCATCGGCTTGGGCATGTCTAAGTGGACCGATCCTATGTTCACGATAGTAACGAAGTATTACGACGCGGAAGGTAACGAAGTACCGGAAGGCAGTCCGGACGCAGTGAGCGAAAAGATTCATTATTACGACTATCAAGGACACGAGGTAACGGAAGAGGAAGCCAACAAAGCCGAAAAGATCCCTCCGGCTTCCAACAAGCAACCTTCCTATATCAACGCGTACAGACATAACTATGAGTTCCCGACGAACAGCGATTTCGAAACGGATTATTTCTATAAAAGAAACTACAACTACACCTATAGCGCTACAGCCGACGGCTTATCTCAGAGCATCGTCGATTCAAAAGGCAGCGATACGGTAGATTTCCCTATAAGTAATTTGATAGACGGCGATTCTTCGACAATGTGCTCTTCGGCAGGTCCCGTATCTGCAAGTAGTCCGTGGGAAATAACGGTTGATTTAGGTAAAGTGATCGAAGCGAACAGATTCGAACTTACGGGAAACAAATTTCACAATGCCAACAATAAAAATCAAACGCCTAATTCTATAACTTTGTACCTCGGAAAAACATTGGACGACATGCGCGAAATAATGTCTTTCGATAAGGGTAACGTAAACAATATAACATTGGCGTTTAATTTCGATACGACCTCTTTCAGATATTATAAGCTCGTCGTAAGAGGAACGCCCGAGGGAAGATATGCGGCGATCCGTGAAATAAAGTTCAGCAATGTTATTTCGAACGGTATGCAGTTCACCCCCGACGACGAAGCATTCGCATTCAGTAAAGACTGGAAAGTACAACCGACGTTCTCGACATTCGGACACGTATTCGTAGGAAATGCAAACGCTACTATGTCCTTCAAGTTCAGCGGCTCGAGACTGGCTATCCTATCATCAACGCTTTACGGTCAGAGCTTCGAGGTATATATTGACGGCAAGAAAGTCAACTCGATAGAACTCAAGAAGCAACACGGCGAATCGGTAGCATCTTTCATATCGGAAAAACTCGCGAACGATACCCACACTGTTCAAATCAAATGTACGGGAAAGGCGAATATAGATTCGATAGTCATATTCGACGAGAATTGATATAAACCTATTACGCAAAAACTAGCGCGTGTCCGCGCAAAATAATGAGCTATTAAAAAACATAATACGCCCCGAGCAGTTTCGCTCGAGGCGTATTTTTTATCGCAATATATAAAATCAAAGCCAATAATACTAATTGCTATCAATACTTATAGAATCCTTCGCCCGACGACATACCGAGCTTTCCGCTCTCTATCATCGCCTTCAGCATCTTTTCCATTCCCTTAAAGTTGTAAGGAGCTAAGAACGACGGTATCTTCACGTACATCTTGACGATATTATACGCCGTCGTTATTCCGACCGTATCGAGTATCCTAAACGGACCTTTGGGCGAACCCGTTCCTCTTACCCAAGCGGTATCTATACTTTCGGGGTCTGAGATCCCGTTGACGTAGAGATCCATCGCTGAGAAAAGAAGCGGCACAAGCATTGAATTGAGAAGATACCCTGACTTTTCCTTAAGCACAGGCAGCGCTATCATTCTTATATCCTTCGCGAAGTCCATTACCGCATCGAAATACTTTTTGTCCGTCTTTGACTGGCTCATTATTTCGGCAGTGTTGTTCTTCCATATCGAATTCGCAAAATGCAGCGACAGATACTTTTCCGCCCTTCCCGTATACTTTGCGAATTTCGACGGCAAAAGCGTCGAAGAATTAGTTACGACTATAGTCTTTTCCGGCAGATACGGCGCAAGTTTTTTATAAAAAGCTATCTTATCGTCAACGTTTTCCGCCATAGACTCTATCACGATATCGGCGTCTTTTACCGCCTTTTCGATATCGAGTTCGAGCTTTATCCCGTTAAACGCTTTCTCTACGCTTTCGATACATTTCGCCTTATCGAACGTATCGGTGTCGGCTATACCCATAGCCCAAACCGCGGCGGTTTTACCCTCGGGCGTCGCCATCTTTTCGATAGTGTCGATATACGTTTCTTTCAGCTGAGCGAGCTTCGGCTTAGTTCTTGTAATACTGCCCTCGCTCCTCAGCCATATCGTAACGTCAAATCCGCAATACGCAGCCTGAAACGCTATCTGACTGCCTAATACTCCGCCTCCTGCAACAACGACGTTTTGTAATTTCATATCAAAACTCCCCTTATAATATTTTATATGTTAATTATACCCCCATATTCTCTTTCGAGTCAAGTAGCAATAATTTTCTTTTATTCAACGTAATTACGGAGTATTTCCCTCTCCGATATTTTTCGTAAATGAAACTATCGCCCTTTTATTCGATAATTTCATAATTCCCGACGTAACGGCAAAAGGAGGTCTCCTAGGAGACCTCCTTTTGATATATCTAAAATCAATTCTCACAGTCGGCGCAGAACGTTCAACTCCTCAAAGTTTCCTTCCTACGCGCATTGCGTTTAGTATTGCAAGTATCGCAACGCCAACGTCACCTATCACTGCTATCCACATCGAAGCGAACCCCAAAGCCGACAGTATCATTATCAAAACCTTGACCGCAATAGATACGATAATATTCTCGAAAACTATCCGCATAGTCTTTCTCGATATCTTTTTAGCTATGGGAAGTCCCCTCAAATCGTCCTGCATGAGCGCTATGTCCGACGCCTCTATCGCGGCGTCGCTCCCAACTCCTCCCATTGCGATACCTATATCGGAACGCATCAGCGCGGGAGCGTCGTTAATGCCGTCGCCCACGAAACAAAGCGCGTCGCCTTTTTTCTTTTCTCCGAGCATATTCTCGATACTTTCTACTTTGTCCTGCGGAAGAAGAGACGCCTTGTAGTCGGTCAGTCCTATTTCGGAAGCGACTTTTTTTGCCGTAGCTTCGTTATCTCCGGTAAGCATTACGGTCTTGACTCCCATACCCGCAAGCTCGGCAATAACGCTCTTGGTTTCTTCCTTTATCTCGTCCTCTATAAGAATCGAACCTATGAACTCCTTATTCTTAGCTACATATACGATACTTCCGACTTCTTCCTCTTCCTTAAACTCAACGTTGTATTTATTCATGAGCTTCGCGTTGCCACAGTATATCTCTTCACTGTCTTTTTTTGCGACGATACCGCAACCGGCCTCGTTAATAATGGTATAATCGTCATTAACGTCTTTTCCGTACGCGGAAATTATGGAACGCGCGATAGGATGAGAAGAGCCTTTTTCCGCTATTGCGGCGATCGTCAGTATTTCTTCTCTCCTGCTTTCGGGAATGGTTTTGCTAACTGCGAAATTGCCTTTTGTAAGAGTTCCCGTCTTGTCGAATACGAAAGTATCCGCTCTATCCAATTTCTCGAGATAGTTCGAGCCTTTGACCAAGATACCGTATTTCGACGCCGCGCCTATTCCCATAAAGAAAGAGAGAGGTACGGATATAACGAGCGCGCACGGACAAGATACTACGAGAAAGCTCAGAGACCTGTATATCCAATCGAACCATCTGCCCGTCGCTATGCTCGGAGCGATAGCTATGAGTAATGCCGCGCACACCACTATCGGAGTGTAATAACGGGAAAATTTAGTTATAAAATTCTCCGCCTTCGACTTTCTTTGAGAAGCGTTCTCAACGAGCTCCAATATCTTTGATACGGTAGAATCGTAAAACTCTTTCGTAACCTCGATTTCTATTCGTCCCGTGAGATTAACGCAGCCGCTTATAACTCTCTCCCCCTCCGATATTTCACGGGGCAAAGATTCTCCCGTCAACGCCTTAGTATCGAGCGACGTCTCGCCCTTCACTATAATGCCGTCGAGCGGCACTCTTTCTCCCGGATTCACAACTATTATATCTCCGACGCGAGCTTCGCTCGGATCTATCTTTTGTATGACGCCGTCGTCGCGTCTGACCAGCGCGTAATCGGGACGTATATCCATGAGCGAAGCTATAGACTTACGCGATTTTCCCGTCGCGTAACTTTGAAAAAATTCTCCGACCTGATAGAACAACAGCACCGCGCACGCCTCGTCGAAACCTTCGATAGCTTTCCCCGATACGCCGGTATATATTCCGAGTGAAAATGCTCCGAGCGTCGCTACCGCCATAAGGAAATTCTCGTCGAACACCTGCCCGTGGAAAATATTCCTTGCCGCCTTCAGCAAAACGTCGTAACCGATGATAATATATATCGCAAAGTAGAGTGAAAACGGAAGGAGCCAACCTAAGTTACTGTCCGTTATTCTATCCAAAACGATTATTTTATCAACGATGAGTAGCGTAATGAAAGCTATGAGCGATATCGCTATCCTCGTCAGATTCTTTTTTTCTTTTTTGCTTAAAGTCACTTTTTTCATTTGACCTCTCCCTATAAAACTTATTTTATCCCTCATATCTAAAGTTATCGCTATGCGACCCGATTTTAATTTTATTTTATTATCTTGCAATCGGGTTCGACCTTTCTGCACGCTTTAACGACCTTTTCCATTATGGCGTCGAAATTCTCTTCGTCAGCCTCGATCGTCATTCTCTGCGCCATAAAATTAACGCTCACCGCATCGACGCCGTCTATTTTGGCGATAGCGCGCTCCATCTTCATAGCGCAATTCGCGCAGTCTAAATCTTCGAGTTTGAAATTCTTTTTCATAAAAAACCTCCGTTTTGTATTTTAGTGAATATTTATATATAATCTTCGAAAGTATCGTCTTTCGTAAGATAACATTTCGGCTCTAATCTTTGAACATTTCTTTTATTGAACAATTATTCAAATATTGTTTCCGAAAAAACAGGGATGTTTCCCTGCATTATACGGTTTATTTAGAAACGGCGTGCTTAACGTGCGTAAGACCGCATTCCATTATGATAGTCACGTGTTCGTCGTCGAGCGAATATTTCACTTCCTTGCCGTCTTTTACGCCTTTGACGAGTTTGATGCCGCGCAGAACTCTAAGCTGATGCGATACCGCCGACGCAGTCATTCCCAATATTTCAGCTATCTCTCCTACGCAAAGGTCGCGTATACGGAGCGCGCTCAATATCTTGGCTCTCGTAGGGTCGCCCAACGCCTTAAAGAGTTCCGCAAGAGAATACACCGTATCTTCGTCGGGCATCTTCTCTATAACAAACGCGTACTTATTCTTTTCCGTTTCGTTCATAATACGGCCTCCAATAATTGAAGTATTGTTCAAATGTTCAATTACAGTATATGACATTATTATAGTTTTGTCAACGCTTTTTCAAAAATTTTCAAAATATTTTTAGAGTATCTTCGGCGTCGAAAAAAGCATTAAATCCCATATTGACAACTACCATAAGTTATATTATAATATATTTTGAATACTAAATCTGTTATCAGTAAATAAAATCGCAAGGAGTTTTCAATGGACATCAATTCCCTTTCTTACAGGATAAAATACAGAGCGGATAATAAGACGTATATTGCGACTGCCGACAAATGCGAGCATTTTTCACTGGAAACGGCGTTTCGAAACATCTTCGCTTTAACATCCAAACGGGCGAGGAATTAAAATAGCGTCCTTTATGGCTTCGATCGCCGATTTTTCATTGATTTTTCAAATACGCAATATAGATAAAACGACAGCGGACGGTCTTTATTCTAAGACCGTCCGCTTATTATTTTGTCGCAGTTACCGCTCTCTTCGCTTGAAAATTTCCGAGATACTGCCGCCTATTCTTCGTCAAACGCCTTTCTGCTGTCCTCGAGAAAACCGCCGTCGACGTCGCAAACCGCGTAAGGAGGCGGCGAACTATTTCTCTTCCTTCCAAACGAAGTCTTCTTTATAACGCCCTCGAATAGATAAAGCGTCGCGGGAAGCACCGTCATAACGGATATAATGGATATTATCGTGCCTCTTCCGAGACACATACCGAGCGACGAAATGAGCGGATCGCTCGCAATGATACCCACGAGGAACGCCGCGACCGTCATTATCGTACCGGAAGTAATGATGGTCGGGAAACTTGCGTTGATAGCGTCTATTACCGCTGTCTTCTTATCTTTAGTCGCCCGCTCCTCTCTATAATGATTAGTCATCAGTATAGCGTAGTCGATGGTAGCGCCCATCTGTATCGCGCTAACGATCAGATATATGAAGAAAAAGAAATTCTTCCCAAATAGCGGAACGAGTCCGAAATTGATATATATAGCTCCCTGTATTATCGCGACAAGAAGAAGCGGCAAACCCCACGATTTGAAAGTAAAAAGCAATATCGCGTATACGAACGCAACCGTCAGCAATCCTATTATCAAATTGTCGAATTGAAAGGATGCCCTCAGATCGTACGCGTTTATCGATTCTCCCGCGAGTATCGCGTCGGGATAGAGCTGTTTTACGCTTTCCTTTATCTCGTCGATCGTTCTAAAAGTTTCTTCGCCCTCTATCGGCATATCGAGATTGAAAACGAGCCTCGAGTACCTATCGCCTATGAGCTGGTCGTCCGCATCTTTTATGAGCGGTTTTATCTCTTCAAGAGTCGCTCTGTCCTCTTCTCCCAAACCTATGATTCCGCTATCTATCAACCTCACTCCGAATATCGCAACGTCGATAAGAGGAACTTCCATACTCTCCGTACTGCCGCCGATACCGTTCATTATCCTGTAGGCGTCGAACAGTCTTCGCGACAAAGCTGCGTCTATGCCCGTCAAATTACTGAATTCGCTATACGTCATACCGTCTGTTACGTATATCCCTTCTTCGAATTCTATATTAGCTATTCCAAGCGCCGACGTTATCTCTTTCATTCCGCCCACTCGCTCGAGCACCTGTCTTTCCTTTTCGTAATCTCCTACGGGCACGAGCACGACGAGCATATTATCTATACCGAAGATCTCCTCAGTCTCCTTTATCGCTATCTGCGCGTCGGTAGGCTTGCCCGATTCTATGTTGTTAAGGACATACGTATAATCTATCTTTGTCGAAAGTCCGCCGAATACCGCGATAAGACATATGAATATAACGGGGAGTATCTTGCCGGCTTTGACGACTCCCTTTCCCAAGAAACTTATCTTCGGAACAAAACTTCTATGCTTAGACTTGTCCATGAACTTCGAGAAAAGAAGCAGTAGCGTCGGCATCAGGAAAATTACCGTTAAAATACTGAATGCGATACTCTTTGCGAGCACAAGTCCGAGATCCGCCCCTAACTTGAGCTGCATCGCAACTAGCGCCAACAGACCCGATATCGTCGTAAGGCAGCTGCTAAGTATCTCGGGAATAGCTTTTGAAAGGGCAGAAACCATTGCTTCGCCTATATCGTCGCATCTTTCCTTTTCCGCCGTAAAGCGATGGCAAAGTATTATCGAGTAGTCTATAGCGAGAGCAAGCTGAAGTATTATACATACCGAATTGGATACGAACGATATCTTGCCGAACCAGTAATTCGTGCCCATATTGAGAAGCGCCGCTATTCCGAACACGAACGGAAAGACCAATACTTCGGCAAAACTCTTAGACGTGAATATCAGTACGACGACTATAACGATAGCCGCAAGCCCGATTATCAGCTTCATATCCTTAGCCAGCGAATCCGCGTAAAGTTCGTATGACGGCAACAGCGAAGTAGGTATGGAAATATCGTATCCTTCAAGCGAAGCGATGACCTCGTTATACGCCTCTACCGCTCTCGCGTCGCTAGTCTCGTACGCGAACGTTACGGATATGAGAGCGTGCCTGTCCTTATAATGGGCTTCGCTCCCGTCGAATACTACCTCTTTGACGCCGTCGATCTTCCTTATACGCGCCGAAAGCTCTTCCGCTTCGTCGTACGCAACGTCCGACACGTTGATCCTCGTAGTTCCATACGTGACGAATTCCTTTTCCATGATATCGAGCGCTTTTTTCGTGTCGGTGTCCTCGGGAAGATAATTTGTAATCGACCTTTCGACTTCGACTAGACCTATGGAGCAAGCGCAGTAAACGATCATCGCAATGAAAATCAAAAGTATTATCCATCGCCGTTTGACAATAAATCCAGAGATCTTTTCCATTTATCCGCTCCTTGCGTCCGTCGTCCGTGATACGACGCTTGTTAAATATTTCCTACTTGCGTCGGTTGCCCGAACGCTATGCCGTTTCGTCCTATCTTTTAATGACATTATAGCAAATAGAAAATAAAAAAGATATGCTTTTCAAATAAGTTTTTGATAAAAGCATATCTTATTTTTTTAGAGTATCACTCCGTCTTTTTTATCAACTTATAACGCGGCGCCGAATTTTATTTCTATACCGACGTCTATATAAGTACTAACAATGAGACATTTCGCCCGCTATTTTATCTGTTGCCGTATTTGGTATACTTGAAGGACGGATATACGGTATTGACCGCGATACCTTCGTACGCGCCGCTCTCAAACTCTACAGTGAACACGCTCGCGCCTATCTCTATATCTCTCGACCAAGCGTTGACGCCCGAAGTTCTGCCGTAGCCGAGTATTACTTCGTTACCTGCGCCGAGCTTATGCTTCGTCATGAACGAATTGTTATGGTCGTGTCCGACGGATATGAGCGCGGTAGAAGGATATTTCGCTATAACGTCCATTAGCCCTTCGTCCCAACGCGCGGCGTAGATGCCCTCTTCCTTTACGAACTCGATATTCATTATATCTTCGCTGATCATATTCTTTTCAGCCCAGTACTTGATGTCCGCCTTTTCGGTGAACTGCGGGATTCCGTACTTGTTATTGCCCTTCATCACTTCGAAAGCCTCTCTGTACGCGTAACTCGGAACGTGCATAAAGAGCGCCGTCTTTATCCCCTTTTCAGAGTAGCCTTTGACCTTATTCTCATGCCACTCGACCTGCATGTCGGTAAGACCGAGATAGCCTGTATCTATATAACCGTCCGATCCCTTGGTATTTCCCTTTGGCTCTATGTAAGTCTTGCCGTGAGTATCCATATGGAAAAGGGCGAATACGGTATCTCCCTTAGAGTTCTTCAAGTCTATCACGTAATTGCCGACTCCCATCTTAGTCTCGCTATCTTCGTCGGCAGTCTCTTCTGCGCTCCTTGCAAGAAGCGAATATTCGTAGCCTTTAAGAAGCTCGAATATCTCCTTGTTGCCTCTCGTATTATCTCCGAAAAACAGTCTGTCCGCAAGCTCGCCGGTAGAAACGTTCTTTAATACGTCTTTCACCAGCGTCTGCTTTCCGTCTCTTCCGAGCCAAAGGTCTTTGCCGTCAACGTCGGTGTGTTCGCCGTCGTGATTGCCGAACGTATACGCCCAGTACACCTTTTTCTTCTCGAAAATATTCGCAAGCGCAAGCACGGCTTTGTCGCGTTTTGCTTTACTTCCGCCGACAGCGTCGCCCGTGAGCTCCACCAGATCGGGCTTCACCTTATCTATGGCTTCCTCGACCCATCTTAAAGTCTCTCTGTCGAGTTTGTAACTGCCGTCACTCGTCAAATGCAGATCGCTAAATTGCAAAACCGTAAACTTTCCGTCGTCTCCTACCTCGAGCGACGTTCTTTTCGTAACGTCTCCTTCCTTTTTCGTAACGTCGTAACCGCTGCAAGCCGTCAAAGAAAAGACGAGCGTAAGCGCGAGGGTAAGAACGGACGCTATAGCGACGATCCTAACAAGCCAACTCTTTCTCATAATAATGCTCCTTGATAAACTTAAATAAACTTTATTTAGTTTATTACTTATAATTATACCATATAACAAGCGGCATTTCAAGTCGTTTTTGCAATTTGCTTAATATATCGAAAACAATAATAAAACGCGTCTTTTAGCGGATACGCCGCATCAAAACGCGTTTTTGTCATAAATTGCCGTACATATCACATATATACGGTTATATCTTCTATACTTTTCCTCTCCTTATCGTGTCTTAGCGGGCTCTTCTTTTCACAGGAAGCGTAGCCGACATAGAGAAGATTGACGGGCGTAAAGTTATCGCCTATATCGAAATTCTTTTTTACCTCTTCGGGCTTGAAGTTGCATATCCACACGCTGCCGAGTCCGAGCTCTGTTGCCGCTAGCATCATATGATCCGTGACTATCGCGGCGTCTATATCTCCTATCTTCTTGCCGTCGTATTTCCTCGTCCATACCTTATCGTTATCGGCAAACACAAGGAACGCGAGCGGCGGAGCAAAATCTCTCGAAACGCAATTCTTGAGTCTATTTAGTCCCTCTTCGCTCTCTATAACGACTATCTTGAAAGGCTGGAAATTGCATCCCGTCGGAGCGACCCTCGCCGCCTCCAGTATAAGGTCTATCTTTTCCTTTTCGACCTTTCTGTCAAGATACTCTCTTGCGGAATATCTCTCCTTCATTATATCGAGTACGCTCATCGTATTCTCCTCCTTTAATCGACGGCTTTTAGCCCCACACTTTTTTGATTTTCCGCTTATGCAACTATAAACGGAGAAAATTTATTCCTTACGCTTTCGTTATTTTAACGCCGTCCTTCGTATCGGTGACAGCGTAACCTAAAGCCGATATTTTCGCCCTTATTTCGTCGGCAAGCGCATAGTTCTTAGCTTTCTTCGCCTCGGCTCTTTCGTTGACGAGCGCCGTTACTTCGTCGGGGATATCGCTTTCGGTCTCATCGCTTTCAACGGCTTTTGCCTTGTCTAAAGAAAGCCCGAATACTTTATCCATATCAAGAGCGAGCTTGTATATATCCTTGCTCTTCTCCTCTCTTACCATCTTCCACAGTACGCCGAGCGCCATAGGAATATTGAGATCGTCGTTTATCGCGTCTTCGAACTCTTTTTTGTAACGCGCGAGCTTCTCTTCGTCGGTACTGTTCGGCGACGTCTTATGCTGATACAATACGCCGAGAAGTCTCTCGTAAGACTTCTTCGCGGCGTCAAGACCATCGAACGTAAAGTTGAGCTTTTTCCTGTAATGCGCATTGAGACAGAAATATCTGAAGTCGAGCGCCGTATATCCCATCTCTTCGAGCTGACTTATTCTATAGGTATTGCCTAGACTCTTGCTCATCTTTCCGTTATTGACGAGCATAAATTCGCCGTGCATCCAATAGTCGACAGTCTTTTTATCCTCTAACGCTTCGCTTTGCGCTATCTCGTTCTCATGGTGTACGGGAATATGATCGACGCCGCCCGTATGGATATCGAACACGTCTCCGAGATACTTTTTGCTCATCGTCGAACACTCTATATGCCAACCCGGATAGCCCATTCCCCACGGACTTTCCCACTGCATGATATGCTCGGGTTCCGCCTTCTTCCAGAGCGCAAAATCCGCAGGATGTCTTTTTTCCGAATTGACCTCCACTCTTGCGCCGGCTATCTGCTCGTCTAAATTGAGCCTTGAAAGTTTGCCGTATTCCTTGAATTTCGATATATCGAAGTATATGCCGTCGCTCGTCTCGTAGCCGTATCCCTTATCCACAAGAGCTTTGACGTATTCTATCATATCGTTGATGTGGTCGGTAGCTTTAGCTATTATCTCGGGACGGGAAATATTGAGCTTATCTATATCCGTATAGAATACGCCTGCATAGTAGTCGGCTATCTCATATGGCGATTTCTGTTCTCTCTTCGCCGCCGTCGCCATCTTGTCCTCGCCGTCGTCTCTATCCGAAAGAAGATGCCCTACGTCGGTTATATTCATAACTCCCTTAATCTTATATCCGTCGTATCTCAGGGTCCTCCTCAAAATATCCATAAAGATATAAGTCCGCAAATTGCCTATATGCGCGTAATTGTAGACCGTAGGTCCGCAACTGTACATTCTGACGGTATTGCCGACGAGCGGTTTGAATTCTTCCTTTTTCCTCGATAATGTGTTGTATACTTTGAGCATATCGTTCTCCTTGACTCTCCTGATTTTTTAAGGCGTCTCTATTCGCCGTCTGATTCGTATATTTCCGTATCTATCCGCCCCTTTTCCTCGACGATCTCGTCGGAAACGCAGTTGTCCTCGTTGGTTATGGTATACTTGCAGGAGCGTACCTTCAGTTCGTCTTCGAGCGTCTCTATACGCTTGTTGAGACGTCTTAATTCTTCGAGTATCGGATCGGGCGATTTGACCTGATCGAGATTCTCGCATACTTTTTTGTCGTGCATTTTCACTATCCGCCCCGGCACGCCGACAACGGTAGAATAAGGAGGAACTTCCTTGAGCACAACGCTTCCCGCGCCTATCTTCGACCCCTTGCCCACAGTGAACGGTCCGAGTACCTTAGCGCCCGCCGATATCATTACGTCGTCTTCGATAGTCGGATGTCTCTTTCCGGTGTCCTTTCCCGTGCCGCCGAGCGTCACGCCTTGATAGATAGTGACGTTATTTCCTATTTCCGCAGTCTCTCCTATCACGACGCCCGAGCCGTGATCTATGAACACGCCTCTTCCTATCTTCGCCGCAGGGTGTATCTCGACGCCCGTCTTGAATCTTGCGCGCTTACTTATGACGCTAGCTATAAACTTCATTTTATGATTATAGAACCAATGCGCTATCCTGTACTTGTAAAGAGCTCTGAAGCCGGGATAAGTGAAAAATACTTCCAGCTTGCTCCTTGCCGCGGGATCTCTCTCCATAGCCGCATTGAGATCGTCTTTGATCTTTCCCATATTTACCTCTTTAATAAAAATCACGGCATTAAATCGCCAAAGACGAATAATACCGTGGTTCCACTTTGTTTACTTCTCATATCGGGTCTGTAACGTGACCCGCACGGACGGCATTTCCTCCGTCACGCTAGCGGCCGCACTTCTCGGATACTTATGTCGAGGCGGCTCCCAGCCGACGGCCTCCTCTCTCTTGGACTCAATATCCGTTACTCTTACCGCATTGACGCGTAATATCTATTGAATTTTCATAATTATACCGAAAGTCTTCGGGTATTACGCCCAATCGCCGCTAAACGGATATTGCCCGTAAAGCCTAGCGTTGTCTTGCTCGGCGTAACAATATTGTATATGATAATATATGCTCTGTCAAGCGAATACGTTCAAGTGGCGAAAGAGTCTCCGCCCCTTAAAATACCGCCGTTTTACGCCAATTCGCTATCCGTTATCGTATAGTCGTCGCTCTCATAGGTGAAGTTCTCCACACAGCACTGCTTAGCGTTGACTTTCGCAAGACCGTACGCCTTACCCATATATATCTCCGTTCTTCTCCAACCGAGGAACTTGAGCTTTCCGCCGACCTCTTTGACAACGAAGTCGATAACGGTATTCTCTGTCATTTCGAGACTGTCTCTCGCGGCGCCGGTACTGTCTGAGAATTCGTCTCTTGCGGCGGTGTGTACGCTATTCATCATCTCTTTGGAACAGTTGATAGTGATAGAAAAACGGTAATTGCCGTCGCTGTCCGTATATACTTTGAATCCGTCGTCGACGAGATTGTCTTTATCGTTCCATATATACGTCGTAAGATGCGAAAGATACGTCACGGTGACTTCTTTCTTGACCTCTTCCTCGCTGCTCGTACCCTTGATATTCTCCATAGCCGGTCTCGACTTTATTGCGAATATCTCCTTTCCTTCGCCCTCTCCCGGGATCATCTTCTTATCGTCTTTGACGACTTTCTTGAGAACGGAGACTTCCTCGCCGTTTCTTTCGGCGTATGCCCTCGTTATCTGTCTCTTGTTTCCGGCAAGCGTGGAATTCTGAATGGTGACCATTTCCCTGTATATCTTGTCGCCGTCTATCTTGTACACGTCGTGCGCGAAGTTTTCCGCCATTTTGCCGTCGTTAGCGTAGAACGTAAAGAACTGTTCTCTTCTGTATGCCGTATCGTTTATCCAATTCTCATACGCTTCGCTAAGCATTTCAAAAGCGTCGAGATCGCTCTCTTCTTCGAATTTCGAATAATCGACCGCCGTAAAGTTCTCCGGAAAATACCACGTGTCGAAGTCCTTCGGTTCGGTAGGCTTACAGCCTGCGAATACTCCGATGAGAACAGCTATGACGATAACCGCCGATAAAATGCTCAATACTCTTTTGCTCATAAATTCAATCTCCTTAAGTCATATCATTATCCAAAAATTTGGCAAAACTTTATATTAGTCTATTTTACGCTCCCGCCTATTCTTATGCGGAAACGTTATTGAGAACGATCCCTAAAAGGTTGAGTCCCATATCGCTTATAAGATCGGTCGTCTTGCGCAGTCTCTTCACTCTCTCCTTATTCGGTGTAACGAGCAAAATATTCTTCGTCAAAGCGGTCATAGCAAGAGTCGCGGGTTCCGAAATTATCGGGAGCGTATCGACTATAACGAAATCATATTCCTCGCCGAGAGATATAAGCTCGCTGTATTTCGAAAGAGCGGGGCTGTCTATCTTTCCTTCGGAAACTATAACGTCGACGTTGCCGTTAGCCTCGAATACTATCTCGTCAAACTCTGCCTTGCCCTCGAGATAATCTTCCAAATATGCTCTTTCGCTTCCGCAACGCTCCTTGAGCGACGAATTGCCGCACTCTATTATGAGAGTCCTCTTTTCCGACATACTCTTTGCAAGCGCCAACGCGAGCGACGTGACTCCCGCATATTCTCCCGTTCCCGTCATGATCACGAATTTTTCTCCGCCGCTTAGAACGTCCAGTTTATATCTCATGAGCGCGACCGACTTTTTGTAATATTCGTTATCGCCGCTTATCGGCGCGGAGTTTCCTTCTCTCTTGTTAAAGAGTCTCTTGAACCTCACGCATATTCCGTCGTTTCCGATATTCATATGCGGAATAGTCGCTATAACGTTCTTTTCCGTTATTCTCGTAACGTCATCCTCGTCTTCCACAACAGGAAACACGATATACGGCGCTATCACCGCTAATATTCCGAGGAAAATACCTACCGTTAAAGATATTAGCGAATTGTTCAAAACGTTCGGAGATATCTTCACCCCTACGCCCGCTTCGTATATGAGCTCTATCTCGTGCGGAGCATATTTTTCAAAAATAATATCGGAGATCTCCGGTATCGCGACGTCGTCGAATACTCTTAATATCGTAGCCGCCGTCTCCGGATCGTTAACAACGCTCATTGCGGTAAAAACCTCGTTATTGGCGCTGAGAATGAGCGAACTCCTAAGTTCAGCCTTATCTATGCCTAGCTTGGAAATGCTCTCGTCCTCTATCATCTTGTCAAGTACTCTGTCGTATTTCGCGACCGTAACGTAACGCTTTGCGACGTCCGCGTCCTTCACTCCTACCGATGCGCTAACGTTGTAGCTGGAAGTCGACGAATACTGCTCATCAATGAACAGCTCCGTGACCGCAAATCCTATAATTCCTACGAGCAATGCGAGTATCGCTATAATATACCACTTCTTTATGAGTCTCATAAGAAGTTTTGTCAGACTGATCTCCATTCTTCTCCTTTCACGGAGCTATCTCCGTTATCTTCCTTTCGTAGATTCCGACGGCAACGAGCCGAAAAACTATCTCCCCCCGAAAAGCGCGTAAACAAAACCCAAAATAAGGTCAGCCTCTACGTCGATATCCGTTTTTCGCAATACCCGTTACTTATATAAAATGAACCTTAACATTATTCTATCATAAAAAAACCGCCTTGTCTATATCAAACAAGGCGGTTTTTTGTCACATAATAAAATTTACGCTTACTTTTGCGCTTATTTTTCCAAAACGGCTTTTATTCTTCTTACGCCGGCAGACGATGACTGCTCCTTTACAATTCTAAACTTTCCGAGTATTCCCGTCCTTTCAGCGTGCGGTCCTCCGCATATCTGCACGTCGAAATCGCCTATACTATATACTTTTACTATCTCTCCGTAACGCGAACCGAACACTCCGATGGCATTCTTTTTCATAGCTTCGTCGACGGTCATCTCCTCGCAAGTAATCGTAAGATCCTTCGATATTACGTCGTTGACCATATTCTCGACCTTCTCTATCTCTTCTTTAGTCATGGGACGCGAAAAATTAAAGTCGAATCTCAATCTTTCCGCCGTTATATTGCTTCCCTTCTGATTGACTTCTTCTCCGAGCACCCTCTTTAGCGACTGAAGCATTATGTGCGTTGCAGTATGAAGATTGGTCGTGAGCTCGGTATTGTCCTGAAGTCCGCCCTTGAACTTTTGCTCGGCGCCTGCCTGCGATTTCTTCTGGTGTTCCTCGAACGCCTTATGATAGCCTTCTATATCGACCTTATATCCCTCTTCTTTTGCGAGCTCCTCGGTCATCTCGATAGGAAATCCGTAGGTATCGTAGAGTCTGAACGCAGTCTTACCGTTCAACGTGTCTCCGTTTACGTACTTGAGCACCTTATAGAGCTCTTTGAGTCCGTTCTCGAGCGTTCTCGTGAATCTGTCTATCTCAGTCTCAAGCTCCGATAAGACCTTCGCTTTGTTCTCGCAAAGCTCGGGATATACGTCCCCGTATTTTGAAACGTATTTATCCGATATCTCGATGAGTCTCTTTGCGTCGAGGTCGATAACTCTCGCGTATCTCACGGCTCTTCTTATGAGACGGCGAAGCACGTATCCCTGATCGACGTTCGACGGAGTAACTCCTCTCTCGTCTCCCATTATGAACGTAGCCGTTCTTATATGATCCGAGATTATTCTCATGGCTTTAGTGACGCTCTCGCTTTCTTTATACGAGTGTCCGCTCATCTCTTCGAGCATCGCGATCACGTCGCTGAAGAAGTCCGTTTCGTATACCGAACCTACTCCCGCGAGCATACATACCGTACGCTCAAGTCCCATACCTGTATCGACGTTCTTCTGTTTCAGCGGCTCGAACGTTCCTTCTTTCGTCTTATTGTACTGCATAAATACGTTGTTCCATATCTCTACGTACTTACCGCAATCGCACGACGGATCGCAGTGTTCCGAGCACTTCGGCTTGCCTGTATCCATGAATATTTCGGTGTCGGGACCGCACGGACCCGTGATTCCCGCAGGACCCCACCAGTTATGTTTTTTATCGAGATAGAAAATGTGGTCTCTCGGTATGCCGAGACTGTTCCATATATCCGCGCTCTCTTCGTCTCTCGGAGCGTCTTCGTCGCCCTTGAATACCGTGACGCTGATCTTATCGACGTCTATACCGAGAACCTTCGTCAAAAAGTCAAAGCTGAACGTTATCGACTCCTTTTTGAAATAGTCGCCGAGCGACCAGTTGCCGAGCATTTCGAAAAACGTGCAATGCGTAGCGTCGCCCACCTCGTCTATATCGCCCGTACGCACGCATTTCTGAACGTCCGTAAGTCTTCTTCCTTCGGGATGCTTCTCTCCGAGAAGATACGGTACGAGCGGATGCATTCCCGCAGTCGTGAAAAGAACCGTCGGATCGTTCTCCGGTATAAGAGAGCTCGACGGTATCACCGCGTGTCCCCTCTCCTTAAAAAATTCGATGTACTGTTTTCTTAATTCGTATGATTTGAGTGCTTTCATATCCGATATCTCCGAGCCGAAAATCTTTGGTTTTTTCAAAAATGATTTTCGTATTTATATTAACGTAATGTTTTGTTATTAGTAAATGTTGTCTCTTTTTTCTATCTATAATCTATAAAGTAAAGCGATTTCTCCGCTTTCCGCTACCTTTCTCGTCTCATTCGTAGAAGAGTATGTCGGCGTACGTCGGGAAAGGCCAAACGTTTTTAGGTATGATATTCTCCAGCTTGTCGCTGACGTTCCTAAGTTCGTTCATTGCAGGTATGACCTGATCTCTGTAGATATACGCCTGTTTTTTCACGTCGCCCGCTTTACTTGCTACGGCGTGAGCGTTCTCGAGCGTCTCATAGTGATATTTGAGCTGTTGCAAAAGCGTATCGACATCCGCAAGAAGCGCGCTCTGTACGCTGCCGAGTTTGGTATTCACCTCTCTCAGCGTCCTTACGCCGAGCGCAAGCTCGCCCTCGTATCTTACGACCGCGGGCATTATCTCCCTCGATACTATGGTCAGCATCGTAAGCGCTTCGATATTATACGTCTTAACGTAATTGTCGAGATATATCTCGTGACGCGACGCAAGTTCCTTTTTATTATAGACCTTGTGTTTTTCGAAAAGCGCTATATTCTTCTTATCGAGAAGCGTCTCGTATGCGTCGATACAGTTATCTATATTGACGAGTCCTCTTCTCTTCGCCTCTCTTACCCACTCTCTCGAATAGTTGTTGCCCTTATAGATTATGCGTTTATGCTGTTTGTAAAGGGTCTTGATGATCCCGACGACCTTTTTGTCGAGTTCCTCCTGCGAAGATATGCCTTCGAGCTGAGAACTTATCCGCGAGATCATTTCCGCGACTATCGTATTGAACGTCGTATTGGGATTTGCGAGCGTTGCGGACGAGCCGACCATTCTGAATTCGAACTTGTTTCCCGTGAACGCGACCGGAGACGTCCTGTTCCTGTCGCTCGCGTCTTTCGAAAGAGGCGCTACGTAAGATACGCCCGTCTCGATACGTTGTTTTGCTATATCGACCGTTCTTCCGTCCTCTATAGCGTTGAGCGTATCCTCGAGATCGTCTCCGATATACACCGATATGATAGAGGGCGGCGCTTCGTTGCCGCCGAGTCGAAATTCGTTACCCGGATTCGACGCGCTCATTCTCACGAGATCGGCATATTCGTCTATCGCGGCGATGACCGCGGTAAAAAACAATAGGAATACTTTATTTTCCGACGGATTTTTACCCGGTTTCAAAAGATTTATCCCCGTATCCGTCGTTATCGACCAATTATTGTGCTTTCCGCTGCCGTTGACGTTCGCGAACGGCTTTTCGTGAAGAAGACAGGTGAGATTATACTTATCGGCAACCTTTTTCATCGTCTCCATAATGAGCTGATTTTGATCGGTCGCGATATTTGCAGACGAGAATATAGGGGCTAATTCGTGCTGCGCGGGCGCAACTTCGTTATGTTGCGTCTTCGCCGTTATTCCGAGTTTCCAAAGATCCTCGTTGAGCTCCGCCATAAAGAGCCCCACGCGTTCTCTTATGCTCGCGTAATACTGATCGTTCTTTTCCTGTCCTTTGGGCGGCATAGCGCCGAAAAGCGTACGTCCCGTAAAGCGGAGATCGGTCCTCTTCTTATAATCGTCTTTGTCGATAAGGAAATATTCCTGCTCTCCTCCGACGCTCGGAATGACCTTATCGCAAACTATCCCGAGAATATGAAGCAGTCTCTTAGCCTCTCTCGAAAGAGCTTCCATAGAGCGAAGAAGCGGCGTCTTTTTGTCGAGCGCTTCGCCGTTATACGAACAGAATGCAGTCGGGATATACATAATGCCGACGCCGTTCTTATTCTTCTTTATGAACGCGGGGGACGAGCAATCCCACGCCGTATATCCTCTCGCCTCAAAAGTCGCTCTGATTCCGCCGGAGGGGAAACTCGAAGCGTCCGCCTCGCCTTTAGACAACGTCTTGCCCGTGAATTCCAGTATAGCGTGACCGCTCTTGTCGACTGATATGAACGCGTCGTGCTTTTCCGCGGTAGTGCCCGTAAGCGGCTGAAACCAATGCGTATAGTGAGTAGCTCCGTTATCGAGCGCCCACTCCTTCATAGCGTCGGCAACTCTGTTAGCTAGATCCGAGCTTAGAGGTCTGTTCTTGTCGATGACCTCTTTCAGTTCCGCGTAAGTAGTTGCGTCCATATACTTCTGCATGGCGTCGTCGCCGAAAACGTAACAGCCGAAATAATCAGTTATTCTTAAATTTTGCTCCATATATCCCTCTCCGCGCCGCCCGATAACGGACGGACGTTATACTCGTAGTACGATAAGGCGTTTTATCTATAAATGCTTAACAAACCGCCTTTATGCCGTATCAAGCGTACATATATCAACCTTTTCTCATAATGAGTTTTACGAATTCCTTCGCCGAAAACGAAAGCGGCGTGCCTTTTAGCGTTGCGAGAGAAAGATTCCTCTTAGGCATGTCGAAGTCTATCTCGACCTTCTTTAACTGGCCGCTTCTCAGATAAGATTCCGCGACGAAATCGGGAACGCACGCTATGCCCAGTCCCGCTACCGCCATATCCGCCATAAGGTCTATGCTCGCAAGTTCCAACGTCGGGCTCAGCGTCACTCCGTTATCCTGAAAACTTTTATCTATGACTTTTCTCGTATTGCTGCCCTTTTCGAGCATAATGAGCTTCTTCTCCGCAAGTTCTCTCATCGTAAGCGGTCTCTTTATATCGCGGACCGCGTTTTCGCTTGCGACAAAGATATCGTTGACGGCTTCGCATACGCTCTCCTCGACGTATTCGTCTCTTATCGGACCGTTGATAAACGCTATATCGACCTTTCCCGCCTTCAAAAGATTGAGCGTCTCGAAAGTCGTGCGGTTAGTGATATTGACGTTAACGTCGGGATATTTTTCGATAAACTTTCTTATATATTTGAGCAGAAAATGTTTAGTCACCGTATCGGAAGCGCCTATCTTTATCTCGCCGTAGGTCAATTCTTTTAGCTGCGAAAATTTCTTCTCCGCGATACCGATGAGTACGTTTGCCTGTTCGATATACTCGAATATTATTTTTCCCTCGTAGGTGAGCTCCATACCTTTGCTGGTTCTGACGAAAAGTCTGCCGCCTATCTGAGTCTCAAGCTGCTTTATGGACTGGCTGACCGCCGGTTGCGAAATGAACAGCTCCTGAGCCGCCTTGGTAATACTGCCGCTCTTTGCGACTACGTAGAATATCCTGTAAAGTTCGTAGTTAATGAAACTCATAATAAGCTCCTTTCCCGTATTTCGGGCAGGTCTTTGAAAATTTATAAATATATTTTATACTTTTAATATCCTTTTTGCAAGGATATGATATAACTTTTTCACTTTTATTTTGAAAATATATAACTATTCGATATATTTTTGAGTATTTTCAAATCTTCATTAGATATTGATTGCTGAAAATATAATCATACGCTATATTTTGTTCTTGTTTAGGAAAAATAATGGCAATATGCCGAAAATTTACCGCCGCGATTTTTATTTCCTTGAACTGCAAGCCGCCCGTTACAAATTTACTTTGAAATATCTAACGTTTCTTTCTTTTATATTCCTAATAAATTATATTATATCGAAGATTGCCGAAAAAAAGACGATTAAAAAAGTAAAAGGCTTTCGCCTAATACGCGAAAGCCTTTCATTAATCATCAAAACTTTTTTGTATCTATCTTATTCTTCCGACTATATCCTCTATATGAGTTCTTATCCTATCGGCAACGTCTTTTGCGAGCTCCGTATCTATGCACTCCGCCATGATCCTGATCTTCGGCTCGGTACCGCTCGCTCTAAGAAGTATTCTACCCCTTCCCTCGAGCTCTCTTTCTATGCCGAGCTTTAGCTTCTGTACCTCGTCGAGAGCGACAATTTCACGGTTATTCTTTGTGATTATATCGTAGTTGACCTGCGGATAGGTCTCGTGCTCCAAGAGCTTTGAAACGTTCACGCCGTTCCTTCTGACAAGATTTGCAAGATAGAGCGCAACCAAAAGCCCGTCTCCGGTATCGGAATAATTGCCGAGTATGATATGTCCCGACTGTTCGCCTCCGATACGATAGCCTTTCTCTCTCATTTTTTCCGCGACGAAATGATCGCCTATATCCGTTCTAACTAGTTTGATTCCCAGTTCGTTGAGACTCTTCTCCATACCGAGATTCGTATGATACGTACCGACTGCGGTATTGCCGTAAAGTTTTCCGCGTTTGAACAATTCTACTGCGACCGCGTATATTATATCGTCGCCGTTAATGATATTTCCGTTCTCGTCAGAGCCTATTATCCTGTCCGCGTCTCCGTCGAAAGCAAAACCTATATCGAGTCCGTTATCCTTGACCGTCTTAGCTATGGCGTCGGGGTGCAAAGCTCCGCATCCGTCGTTGATATTCTCTCCGTTGAATACGTCGTTAGAGACTATTACCGACGCGCCGAGACTTCTGAAGATTGCGCCCGCAGACAGCGATACCGCTCCGTTCGCGCAGTCGAGACCTATACGCATACCGGTAAGATCGCCGCCCACGGTTCTCAGCACGGAATAATATTCTTCGAGTTTTACGCTTCCCGATATTTTCTTTCCGCTGTCCTTTGCAAAATATTTCTCGCCGTCCATGCATATCTCGATGGCTTGCTCTTCCTTATCGGTAAGTTTTGCGCCGTACGTCGAAAATATCTTCAGTCCGTTATACTCGATAGGATTATGCGAAGCCGATACGACTACTCCATACTTTGCCTTTTCCGCCTTGGTTACGTACGCGACTGCAGGCGTCGTAACGATACCGAGAGATATAACGTCGCAACCTGCGTCCGTTACGCCCAGCATGAACGCGTGGCTCAGCGGTTCGCCGTGCCATCTCGTATCTCTGCCGACTACTATCTTCTTTGCGTCTCTTCCGAGCGTATTTCCGAGACGGTACGCAAGACCTTCCGTTATCAATTCTCCGTATTTGCCTCTTATACCGTCGGTTCCGAAATATTTTTTGATATAACTCATTTTGTGTACCCCTTATCGTAATATTTATTGCCGTTCTCTTTGACCGTTTCGCGGCTCCTCGCTATGCACAGCGAACCTTTAGGCAAATCTACTGTCAGCGTTGAGCCTGCCGCAAGATATGCGCCGTCTTCGACTACTACGGGAGCTATAACGTTGGAATTACTGCCTATAAACGCGCCGTTGCCGACTTTGCTCCTGCGTTTTTCCTTACCGTTATAATTAACGAAAATGACTCCGCAACCTATATTGCACTTTTCGCCTATGTCGGTATCGCCTATATATGCCAGATGCGCCGCCTTGCTGCCGTTGCCGAGAACGCTGTTTTTTATCTCGACGAAATTACCTATGCGCGTCTCGTCGCCTATCTTGCTCGAAGTGTGTATATGCGCGTACGGTCCTACGGTAGCGGAACTGCCGATAGAAGAATCCGATATATTTGACGAAACGATTTTTGTTCCATCGCCTATCTCGGAATTTTCTATACGCGAAAAGCTCGATATGAACGAACCTCCGCCGATGACGCTGTTTCCGCCGATAATCACATATTCTTCTATCACCGTACCGCTTCCTATCTTCGCCTCTTCGCTGATCGTAACGCCGCGAAATCCCTTAAAAATCACGCCGTTTCTCATATGTTTTTCTATAACGTTCCGCATGCCGTCTTGCTCGCATTCTTGAAATATGTTCTCTCCAATCAATTTCTCGTACCTCCGCGTCGGAAAAACTCCTACTTTTCCAATATATTTCCGCATTTGCCGTTTTGTCATACCGTATCAGCAAAATATGACTCGATAATCCATTCTTTATGAAATTTTTACACTTTCGCCGCCCGAAACGCCTCTTTTGATATAATTTCAAACGGCAGTCTGGGTTTTATGCGTTGACTCTTCGTATACGGCGCGTATCGCCTCTACCTAATAATATTATCCGTTACAAAAAAAGAAATATGCGGACGTATATCCGCATATTTTTTCAATCATATGAACCGCCGTCCGTTTTGAAATGCACCCCAAAAGTTGGACACAACTAGAGGAGGTGCATTTTTAATGGAAAAAAGCAAAAGGACAAACAAAAAGTATTCGCCAGAGTTTAAGATATCTGTTATACTAGATATGCGAGAGAATG
>Ga0209064_1001583_pt1 | contig 33471 bp, 41 predicted proteins | sample Inofromicrocosms_FD_187498 | JGI IMG/M metagenome (GOLD analysis project Ga0209064, IMG submission 187498) | Mouse cecum microbial communities from Vienna, Austria - Inoculum for glucosamine and mucus D2O microcosms (SPAdes) (version 2) | ecosystem: Host-associated > Mammals > Digestive system >... | reverse complement strand
ATTCATACAAGCTTACTATGCTTTGCTTGAATTCCTCTGTATACTTAGTGTTTTCCATATTTTTCTCTCCTTTTTTATTATTTTACCTCTTTCTCCTTTTGCTGTCCACTTTTTTAGTATAGCACCAAAGCAGCTCGTGAACACGCCGGAATCACCATAGAAGCGTTGGCTGAAAAAGCGGATATTACCGAGCGATACTTATATCGAATCGAAAACGAGGGCAAGAAGCCGAGCTGCAATATTGCAGGCATCTCAATGTGAAAACCCGAAAGATTCGGGAAGAAGAAATCAACAAAGTGTTAGGAGGAAAACGCTGATGAAGAAGAAATGGAGAAGACTGTTTGTCTGCACAGCACTGGTGGCGCTGATCTTTACGGTTTCCGCCGTGCCGGCTTTTGCCGCAGGCGATGTGGCAGGCGCGATTGAAAGCACATGGAACACCGCCAAAAGTCAGATACAGACAGTGGTCAACAATGTGGTCTTTCCCGTAGTGGATATGATCTTAGCAATCCTGTTTTTCGTGAAGGTCGGCACCTCGTATTTCGAGTACAGAAAGCACGGACAATTTGAATTTACCGCGCCCTGTATCCTGTTCGCCTGCCTCATCTTCACGCTGACAGCGCCGCTGTATATCTGGTCGATCCTTTAACCGACAGAACAAAGCCGTCCCGAAAAATCGGGGCGGCTGATTGGAGGTGAATCGCTTGTTCGATTGGTTAGGAGATATATTCTCCGGCATCGGCGGCGTGTTTGACTTTTTAGGTGAGCAGATTTCCAATGTAATCTGGAACACCATGCTTAAATGGATGTATGAAACCATCTACAACGCCGTTGCCGATTTTTTTAGCATGATGGGCAATATGGGCGCGGATATTTTTGACCTTGACTGGATTCAGGCGACCATCAGGCTCTTCACACTGTTCGGCTGGGCGCTCTTTGTTGCAGGAGTTGTTGTCGCCATATTCGATGTGGCGATTGAGTACCAATGCGGCAGGGCGAATATCAAGTCAACAGCGATAAATATCCTAAAGGGCTTCTTTGCCTGTTCGCTGATCGGCATTGTGCCGGTGGAACTTTACAAGTTCTGCATCAGCCTGCAAAACACCTTTTCCCATGATCTGTCGGCACTCTTCGCAGGTGGACGAACCCTCGACCTTGCAGGAGAAAGCACATCGGTGCTTCAGGGCAGCTTTGCCGTCAGCACACAGATCAGTTTTAATTTGTTCAACATCCTTGCTATGATTGCGTTTGCCTACTGTGTGATCAAGATATTTTTCGCCAATATCAAGCGCGGCGGAATTCTGCTCATTCAGATGGCGGTGGGCGCACTGTATATGTTCAGCGTACCGAGAGGCTATCAGGACGGATTCAATCAGTGGATGAAGCAGATTGCAGCCTTGTGCTTAACAGCCTTTATGCAGACAACACTGCTGTTCTTGGGACTCTTGACTTTCCCCGGCAATATGCTTTTAGGGCTTGGCATCATGCTCGCCGCAAACGAAGTGCCGAGGATCGCCCAGCAATTCGGGCTGGATTCTAGCGTTAGAGTCAACATGATGAGCGTTGTTCATGCGACAACCACGGCGGTTAATTTGACGCGTTCGGTAGCAAGAGCTACGGGAAAATAAAGGAGGTCTCACATGACACAGTATCTGTACCCGCAAAATCTAAAAGCCACAGCGAACCTGTGGCTGTGGGGACTGCGGGATTTTTGCATTCTTGGCATTGCCGCTTTATATCCATGCACAAGGATAACTGGAAAAGCCACAGCTATGCCGCCTGCTGCGGTGTAGCCGATCATGTCCTGTGGCAGATGGTAAAGGATAATCCGAACATCGAATATGTGTATCTGTGTCTCGATAACGATGAACTCGGTCAGGAGGCGGCGCATCGAATCGGCAGAAAGCTGTCCGAACAAGGAATACAATCCGAAATCCTCATTCCAACTCTCAAAGACTGGAATGAGGACAGGCAAGCTGCCGCAGAGGCTCTCTGTGCCTGTGGCATTGCTCCGCGCAAAAGCGCGGAGTTTTCTATATCCGAAAGTCAGGAGAAAAATTTGTCATGCCCAACAATACAGCTTTGATTGTTGTAGCAACGGTTATGTTTTGTGTGCTGGTCGGCGTGACGCTCCTCGCCCATATCTATAACCTCAACAATATCAAATCCAAAACCGTTGGCGACGGTTAGCACGGTACGGCGCGGTTTTCTACCAAGGCGGAGATACGGAGGATTTATAAGCAGATTCCGTTTACACCAGAAGAATGGCGAAAGAAAGCCAAGAAGAACGCACTGCCCGATCTGCCGCAAGGCATTATTGTAGGCTGCCGGAACAAGAATGGCGAAACGGTCGCTATGGTGGATGACGCCGACGTCCACTGTATGATGGTGGGCACGGCAGGCTGTGGTAAAACCGCCTACTGGCTGTACCCGAATTTAGAGTATGCCTGCGCCAGCGGGATGAGCTGGCTCTGCACCGACACCAAGGGCGATCTCTACCGCAACTACGGCGGTATCGCCAAGCACTGCTACGGTTACAATGTGGCGGTGATTGATCTGCGAAACCCGACCAAGTCGGACGGAAACAATCTGCTGCACCTCGTGAACAAGTATATGGATTTGAGTAAGGAAACTGCCGGAGATGTGGCATACCGCGCAAAGGCGGAAAAGTATGCAAAAATCATATCCAAAACTTTGATCTACGGGGACGGCGACGCTTCCGCCTATGGACAAAATGCGTTTTTCTACGATTCTGCCGAAGGGCTTTTGACCTCGGTTATTTTATTGATCGCCGAGTTTGCCAATCCGAAGGAACGGCACATCGTATCGGTGTTCAAGCTGATACAGGAGCTGATGGCTCCCAGCGGAGTCAAAGGAAAGAATCAGTTTCAGCTCCTTATGGATCGCCTGCCTGCCGACCATAAAGCAAGATGGTTTTCCGGTGCGGTGCTGTCTACCGGCGATCAGGCAATGGCAAGCATTATGAGTACCGCCATGTCCTGTCTGAACGCTTTCCTCGACAGCGAGATGGAACAGGTTTTGTGTTTCGATACCGCTATTGACGCGGAGAAATTCTGTAATGAGAAATCCGCTGTCTTTATCGTCTTGCCGGAGGAAAATCCCAACGCTTACTTTATGGTGTCTCTGCTTATCCAGCAGCTCTACCGTGAAATCCTTTCCGTAGCCGATGAAAACGGCGGCAAGCTCTCAAATCGCGCCATGTTTTACTGTGACGAATTCGGAACCTTGCCGACCATACAGTCTGCTGAGATGATGTATTCCGCCTCTCGTTCAAGGCGGTTTTCCATCGTCAGCATTATTCAGAGCTATCAGCAGCTTGAAAAGAACTATGGCCGTGAGGGCGCTGCGATCATTCAAGATAACTGCCAGCTCACAATTGCAGGCGGCTTTGCTCCATCCAGTGAAACTGCGGATATTATCTCTAAAGCGCTCGGCACACGCACGGTCATGACCGGCTCTGTTTCCCGCAGCAAGAACGATCCCTCTCAAAGCCTGCAGATGACAGAGCGTCCGCTGATGACGGCGGACGAACTGAAAAGCATGAAAAAAGGCTCCTTTATTGTCATGAAAACCGGAGCGCATCCCTTTGTATCTCAGCTCAAGCTGTTCATGAAATGGGGAATCTCTTTCCCGGAGGACGCTTATATGGTAGAAGATCGGGGCGCACGAAAGGTACGGTATATTTCCCACGAGAAGCTAATTCGCGCGATTACGGACAAATATCCGCCTAAGAAAAAGCCGAAGCCAGCGCAATCTGAAGCTGAGTCAGGCGGACAGATTATGACCGAGCCTGTGGAGGCAACACCGGATCAGGAACTTAATCACATTGCGGAGCAGGCGAAAACAGCCAAGCCTCTGCGGACAGGATAAGGCGGTGATATGATGACTTATTTCAAAAATCTCTATGAAAACGGCGAGCTGCCTCACCGGGCAAAGCTGGTGTATATTTATCTCTTCGACCGTATGGATAAGGAAAAAAAAGCGTGGCCGGGGATTAAGACTATTGCGCAGGATCTGTCGCTCTCCCGCAGCACAGTAAAGCGAGCAATCAAGGATTTAGAGAAAGCCCGTTTCATACGAAAAGAGCCGCACTACCGTGAAAACGGCAGTGCGACTTCCAATCGGTATTACTTGCTGTAAGACTGGCAAAAGTGGTTTGTACTAAAATGTATGCGAAACCTCTTTTTATTCGACTCACAAGGGAGAAGTCTGCCCAAACGGTGAACCCAGTGCCGGTTCACCGTGGACTCCCCCTAACTACCCACTTTAAAAGAGATTACAACAGAAAAGATAACTTTTTCGTCAAGAAAACAATAAAGAAGCATATAAAATTATACCCCAGTCACACTTTTATTCCTTCTGTTGTAAGATGTCAAATCCTTTATTACCTCACCGGCAATAATAAGTCCTACTACGGACGGAACAAAAGCATTGCTGCCCGGAACCTGTCTGCGTTGCGTGCATTTTCTCGCAGTGCCCGGCGGACAAATACAGTTTGTACGACAGCTGATTGCCATGTCGTCAATCGGCGTAATCGGTTTTTCCTTTGAATAAACAACTTTCAATTTTTTGATTCCTCTGCGTTTTAGTTCATATCGCATGACCTTTGCAAGCGGACACACCGATGTCTTGTAAATGTCCGTTACTTCAAAGGCTGTCGGAGCTAACTTATTTCCGGCTCCCATGGAACTGATGATCGGCGTATGCGCTAAATTCGCATTGAGCACAAGAGCGATCTTTCCGGTAACGGTATCAATGGCATCTACGATATAATCGTACTCCGAAAACTCAAATTGCTCCGCCGTTTCCGGGGTGTAAAAGGTCTTATAGGTACGAACCCTTGCGTCAGGATTGATTTCAGCAATCCGATCTGCGGCAACATCTACTTTATATTTACCTACCGTCTTTTGGGTAGCGTATATCTGACGGTTGATATTGGTAAGGCAAACCTTGTCGTCGTCAATGAGATCAACTGCTCCGACGACGGAACGAACCAACGCTTCTACCGTATATCCGCCGACGCCTCCGATACCGAAAACCGCCACGCGGGAGACAGCCAGCTTTTCCATTGCCTCTTTTCCGAATAAAAGCTCCGTCCTTGAAAATTGATTCAGCATTTTATCATTCGCACCCTTCTTTCAGTCCAATATGATTTCGCAGATATTCCCGGTATCCACCGGTTAAGTTATACGCAGTATATCCCGCATCGGATAGAAGCTCCGCAATTTCGCCGCTGACCTCGCCGGCCTGACAAAACACATAAACCGTTTTGTTCTTCGGAAACTCATAAAGCAAGCTCAAATGATCCATCGGAATGTTGACAGCTCCCGGAACAGAACCGAATTCAAACAGCATTTTATCTCTGATATCCACTAAAACGGCGTTCTCGTCGTCAGCGTGTTCTTTTATAAAATCGCATATATCCATCTCGTTTATCATTTGCACTCACCGCCGCTTATAGCGCATCCGTGAATTTCATAGTCCTCGCGATTGTCGGTCACAGACAAAATGTCAGGCGCTTCTCCGCATACTCTGCAATGAGGATCCGATTTCTCCATCCTGACGATACGAATATCCATGGATAGAGCATCAAGAGCCAAAATTCTGCCGCTTAAAAGCTCTCCTATATCGAGCAAATATTTGACAGCTTCCGCAGCCTGTACGCTTCCGATGATTCCGGTAACAGCGCCGAAAACACCCGCCTCAGAGCAGTATACATTTTGATCGTGAGGTGGCACATTACTGAGCAGACAGCGAAGGCATGGTCCGCTGTTCGGAATATATGTCATGGTTTGCCCTCCGAAGCGGACAGCTCCGGCATGAGAATACGGCTTTTTTGACAGCACGCATGCGTCGTTGATCAAAAACTTTGTTTCGAACCGATCCGTACCGTCAATGATAAAATCATATGGCCGGATCAGTTTCTCAATATTGTCGGTACTCACTTGTGCGGGATGCAGATTCACAGAAATATCTGGATTGATCTCTTTCATCATCATCAAGGCGGAATCTGTTTTTCGTTTGCCTATATTTTCGGTGCGGTGGATGATCTGGCGCTGCAAATTAGAAAGTTCTACACAGTCATAATCTGCAACGCCTATCGTCCCGACGCCGCTGGCCGCCAAGTACATGAGAGAGGCCGAGCCTAAAGCGCCTGCTCCGATCACAAGTACTTTGGACGCAAGCAGCTTTTTTTGTCCCGACACACCAATCTCACGAAGTACAAAATGTCTGGAGTAGCGGTCAAGCTGATCGCCTGAAAAGATCACGGATGAATCGCCCCGCATTCTTTTACCATTTCGATGAAATAACGGTGTACTGACAAATTGTCACTCAGTTCCGGATGAAAGGCAGTCACCAGTATATTGTTCTCACGCGCGGCGACGATTTTTCCGTTAACGGTTGCCAGAGCCTTTGCATTTCCGTATACAGACTCGATATACGGTGCACGGATAAAGGTCATGGGAATTTTGCCGATCCCTTCAAATTCCGATTCCGTATAGAAACTGCCGAGCTGTCTGCCATATGCGTTTCTCACGGCAGAAATATCCATTGCGGCAAAATGAAGCCTGTTATCGTTCTTGATTTCCTTTGCCAAAAGAAGCAATCCGGCGCAGGTTCCGAATACCGGAAGACCGCCGGCTATTTGCTCTCCGATTGGCTCGAAAAGATCAAGTTCTCTCAAAAGCTTTCCCTGCACGGTGCTCTCCCCGCCGGGAATAATCAGTCCGTCGAAAGGCTGCTCCATATCCTTTCGCTGTCGGATTTCAAAGGAGGTAGTACCGAGGCGCTCCAGCATCTGTTCATGTTCAATAAAAGCGCCTTGCAGGGCAAGTACAGCAATTCGCATGACTTACTTTCCTCTTTCCGCCATCAAAAGCTCGATTTCCTGCTCGTTGATTCCGACCATTGCTTCGCCGAGGTCTTCGGAGAGCTCCGCCAGCATTTTCGCGTCGGTAAAATTGGTGACCGCCTTGACGATCGCCGCCGCGCGCTTTTCGGGATTTCCGGATTTGAAAATTCCCGAACCGACAAACACGCCCTCCGCACCAAGCTGCATCATCAGCGCCGCATCGGCAGGAGTAGCGACGCCGCCAGCGGCAAAGTTGATGACGGGAAGTTTTTTATTTTCATGCACGCATAATACCAAATCATAGGGAACCTGAAGCTGTTTTGCTGCGTCAAACAGCTCGTCCTCAGACATGGAAGCGAGCCTGCGGATCTCCGACTGCATCATGCGCATATGCCGTACTGCCTGCACCACATCGCCTGTGCCCGGTTCGCCCTTTGTCCGTATCATAGCGGCGCCTTCGTTAATTCTTCTGAGCGCTTCGCCGAGATCCTTTGCGCCGCAGACAAACGGCACATCGAACTTTGTCTTGTCGATATGATATTTATCGTCGGCAGGAGAAAGCACCTCGCTTTCGTCAATATAGTCGATTTCGATCGCCTGTAAAATCTGTGCTTCTGCAAAATGTCCGATGCGGCACTTTGCCATAACCGGGATCGAAACGGCGTTCTGAATGCCTTTAATCATCTTCGGATCGCTCATACGGGATACCCCGCCTGCGGCGCGGATGTCGGCGGGAATGCGCTCCAGCGCCATAACGGCGCAGGCACCAGCCGCTTCTGCAATTTTTGCCTGTTCCGGCGTTGTGACGTCCATGATGACGCCGCCCTTGAGCATCTGCGCTAAGTTTTTGTTCAGTTCAAATCTGTTGTTTTTCATTTGAAAGACCTCCATATTTCATTAGTAATTATTTTTTCTGATAACATAGAATTTTACAGATGTTGCTTCATATATTCTTCTTTTACTTTATCAATCGTTTTTCCGCCAATGCCAAAATTCTTATCTGAAACTTCCTTAATTGTTGTTACAAAAAATTCTTGTGGTACTTTCATGATATCAGAAGATACTTCTGTTAATCGCTTTATCAATTCCTCTTTTTGTTCATCTGATAACATACCGCTTTCAACTGTAATATATGGCATCTTAATCATCCTTTCAAGTCTGTTTCATTTTGAAAAATTGTTCATGTCGTTCCCAAACTGAACGAATCAGCATTTTTTGAATAAATTATTTCTCTGCATTGCTATTCCACCGTGTCTATCGTCCCGCCGCCTACAACGGTATCGCCGTCATATAGTACGACAGCCTGTCCTTTTGTGACGGCACGCTGCGGCTCGTCAAATTCTATCCGAAGGGTATCCTCGTCTGTTTGTATAACGGTCGCCCATTGCTCCGTCTGGCGGTATCGCACCTTTGCTTTCAGCCGCGTTGGTTTGTCGATAGACGAAACGGAAATCAGGTTAATATCCTTTGCCGTCAGAATCTGTGAGTATAGTTCTATCTCTCTTCCGAGTGTTACCGTATTGCTTATCGGATCCACTGCGCACACATACATCGGCTCAGGGAACGGAAGTCCCAGCCCTTTCCTCTGACCCACCGTGTAGCGGATTACGCCCTTGTGCGTGCCGAGGATATTACCATCATGGTCTAAGAATGCACCTTCGGGATATTTTTTTCCGGTATGCTCTTCGATAAAATCCGCATAGTTTCCGCTTTGTACAAAACAGATATCCTGACTATCGTGCTTGCGGGCGTTGATAAAGCCCTGTGTTTCAGCAATACGCCGCACTTCGTTCTTGACCGTCCCGCCCAGCGGAAACAGCGTGTGGGCGAGTTGCTCCTGCGTCAGCATATACAGCACATAGCTTTGATCCTTGTTCCCGTCGGCCGCCTTTTTGAGAAGATATCTGCCGGAGGCAGCATCCCTTTCAATACGGGCATAATGACCTGTTACAACGAAATCATAACCAAGCTCCTTTGCACGGTGATACAGCTTGTCAAATTTTAGATACCGGTTGCAGTCGATGCATGGATTAGGCGTTTTTCCGTTTTCGTAGGATTCTATAAATCGCCTTATTACGGTATCCTCAAACCGATCCGAGAAATTAAAGACATGATAAGGAATACCGAGCGAAAAGGCTACGCTCCGGGCATCCTCTACATCGTCAAGCGAGCAGCAGGAATGTTCTCTGGGAATCCCGACATCCTCATTATGAAACAGCTTCATGGTAATTCCCATGCAGTCGTATCCCTGCGATTTCATAAGATATGCCGCAACGGAGGAATCCACGCCGCCGCTCATGGCAATCAGCGCTCTTTTCATGTTCCCAGCCTCAGCATTTCATCAATACACTTCCGTGAGGCAGCGATCAGCTCGTTGCTCATCACGATTTCCTCACCACCCGTTCTGTTCACTGCACGGTAAACATCCATAAGCGTAGTTGCCTGCATATTATGGCAAACGCAGTCTTTGGAAAGCGGGTAAAAACGCTTTTCGGGACATTTGTACCCGAGGTGCTCCACGATACTGTTTTCCGTACCGATGATATATTCGCGCCCGCTTCCTTTCTCGGCATACGCCATGATCTCCGTCGTGCTGCCGACAAAATCGGCTTCCTTTACCATATCGGGATGACATTCGGGGTGCATCAATATTTCAGCGTCAGGGTGATTCTTCCTTGCGTTTTCTATATCTGCCTTAGTAATACGCAAATGCGTCGGACATCCGCCCCGCACCAGCTTCAGCTCCTTTTCAGGAATCTGCTTTGCGACCCAATCGCCGAGATTACAGTCGGGAATAAACAGAATTTTGTCGTTTGGAATGTTACGGATGATCTTGACAGCCGAGGAAGAGGTCACGCAGACATCGCAGACAGTTTTTGTCTCCGCCGTGGTATTGATATAGGCAACCACCGTATAGTCCGGCATTGCTCTTTTCATCTGTGCAATTAAGTCTCTGTCCATTTGATCCGCCATCGGACATCCGGCGATGGGATTTGCAAGCAAGACCCTTTTCTGCGGCGACAGTATTTTCACCGTTTCCGCCATAAAGCGAACGCCGCACATCAGAACGGTCTGTTCCTTTACATTTGCAGCCTTTCGACTGAGTCCGAAGGAATCTCCTATGTAATCCGCAACCTCCCATATTTCCTGACCCTGATAGGCGTGGGCAAGAATACATACGCCTTTTTCTTTCTTTAATCGGATGATTTCATCCTGTAGTTCTCGTATCGTCATTTTTCATTTGACTCCTTTTTTGCGTTTCCGATCGCCGTAACGATCTGATAACCCGCACTGCTGACACGCTGTTCCAGACATCCGCGGCACTGGGCAGCTTCCTCGCCGGTACAGATCTTATTTTCATACAGCGAATACAGTTTCCGAACGCTGACCGGCGAGAGATTCGGCATGACCACATTGGCGCCTGCTTTCAGCCCCAGTTCACGCCCCTGCGGATGAATCGTGCCGAGCGCAGTCGTAGCCGGAATCAGCGCATACGGAAACATCAGGCGCAAGATGGACAAAAGCCGTAGCGTAAGATCCAAACTGCCGCTTTTAAAGGAAGCAAACGGCGTATCATCGTGGGTAATATACGGACCGATCCCGATCATGTCCGGTTCTAAATCCTGTAAAAAACGAAGATCGGCAATCAGATGCTCCGTTGTCTGATAGGGCGAACCGACCATAAAGCCGGAACCGACCTGGTATCCGATATCCTTCAGATCATACAAACACTGTTTCCGGCATCGGTAGTTCATACTGTCGGGGTGCAGCATCCCATAATGCGCATCATCGGCGGTTTCGTGCCGAAGAAGGTATCGGTTAGCACCTGCGTCGAAAAAAGCTTTATAGCTCTCTTTACTCTTTTCACCGATAGAGAGCGTTATGGCGCAGTCAGGAAAACGGCTACGGATTTCGGATACAATATCGCAGATTACTTTGTCTGTATAATGCAAATCTTCGCCGCCCTGCAAAACATAGGTGCGAAAGCCCAGCCGGTATCCTTCTTCGCAGCAGGCGAGGATTTCGTCCTTTGTCAGTCTGTAACGGACAGCGTTTTGGTTGTCCCGCCGGATACCGCAGTAGTAGCAGTTGTTGCGGCAATAGTTCGTAAATTCTATCAATCCACGGATATACACTTCATCGCCGTATATACTTTTGCGAATTTCGTCGGCCTTCTGAAAAAGCAATTCATCAAAGAAATCTGTTTGAAGCAGAGCCTTAAATTCATTAGCCGAAAGATCTCTTTCATTTTTTAGTTTTTCAGTAATATCAAAAGTTTTCATAGATTTTTTCACAGCTTCGCATGGCGAGGATCGTCCGGCTGATAAGGTCGTCAAGCTCCCAGCCGAGCATATCCGCGCCGCGCTCAATAACCTCTCTGGAACATCCGGCGGCAAAATTCGCATTCTTGTACTTTTTCTTCACGGATTTCAGTTCCAGATCGGACACGCTTTTGGAAGGGCGCATCAGCGCCACCGCGCCGATCAGTCCCGTCAGCTCGTCCACTGCGTAGAGAATCTTTTCCATCTCGTGCTCAGGGGCGATATCCACTGTCAGCGCATAGCCGTGGCTTGCCGTTGCATGGATAATGCGCTCATCCACGCTGCGTTCACGCATGATCTCCTGCTCTTTGATGCAGTGCTCACTGGGAAATTGCTCGAAATCCAGATCGTGCAGAAGTCCGACGATTCCCCAGAATTCCTCTTCCTCCTCATAACCGAGCTCGCGCGCAAAATACCGCATCACGCCCTCAACAGTCAGCGCGTGCTTCAGGTGAAAATGCTCCTTGTTAAATTCATTCAAAAGCGCCCACGCAGCTTCTCTTGTCAGTGTTTCAGACATCAATCTTCCTTCTTTCTCAGTGGCATTCTCCGTCAGCGCAGTGTCCGCAGGAGGCACAGTCCGGGAACTGTGTGCGGTCATATTCAATGCCGTTTCGCTCGTAGTAATCCTTGACGGCGGCCTTGATCGCCTCCTCGGCGAGGACGGAGCAATGCATTTTGTGCGCGGGCAGTCCGTCCAGCGCCTCGGCGACCGCCTTGTTCGTCAGCGTCAGCGCTTCGGCGAGCGGTTTGCCCTTGATCATCTCGGTCGCCATGGAGCTTGACGCGATCGCACTGCCGCATCCGAAAGTTTCAAACTTCACATCAACAATCATATCGTTCCCGATTTTGAGATATATCTTCATAATATCGCCGCACTTGGCGTTGCCAACCTCGCCGATACCGTCGGCGTTCTCAATTGTACCCACATTGCGGGGATGTATGAAATGATCCATCACCTTTTCACTGTATAACATAGCTTCTTTTACCCTCCTGCAAATCTCTCCAGATAGGAGACATACTTCTCAAATACGCGACGACATCGCCGATGTTTTGTATCATATATTCGACCTCCTCCGCCGTGTTTTCCTCCGACAGCGATAACCTGAGCGAACCGTGCGCGATCTCATGCGGACGGCCGATGGCAAGGAGCACATGGCTCGGATCGAGTGAGCCGGATGTGCAGGCGGAGCCGGAGGACGCGCAGATTCCCTTGCTGTCAAGGAGCAGCAGGAGAGATTCACCCTCAATTCCTTCAAAGCACACGTTCACATTGCCCGGCAGACGGTTTATGGGATCGCCGTTGAGAATTGTGTGTGGGATTTCAAGAAGTCCCTCGATCATCCTGTCGCGCATTGCGGTGAGCTTTACGGTATTTTCATCAATTTTAGAAACCGCTTCTTCAAGCGCCGCCGCCATGCCCATGATCGCGGGGATATTCTCCGTGCCCGCACGCTTGCCGCGCTCCTGCGCACCGCCCTCAATGAGGCTTGTCAGCGGGATTCCTTTCTTCGCATACAGAACGCCCACGCCCTTCGGTCCGTGGAACTTGTGCGCGGAGAGCGACAGCATGTCGATGCTTTGCGCCGCCACATCAATATACAGATGGCCGACTGCCTGCACCGCGTCGGTGTGGAAAAGCACGCCTCTCTCGCGGCAGAGCTTCCCTATCTCCGCTATCGGCTGAACGGAGCCGATCTCGTTGTTTGCGTACATAATCGTCACCAGCGCCGTATCCGGACGAATCGCCGCCGCAAGCTCGTTCACACGGACGATTCCGTTTTCATGTGCGTCCAGCAGGGTGATCTCAAAACCCTGCTTTTTCAGCTTTTCCAGCGTGTGGAGCACCGCGTGATGCTCGAGCGCACTTGAGATGATGTGCTTTTTATTTTTTCGTGCTCCGATTGCCGCAGCGCTGAGGATCGCCTGATTATCCGCTTCGCTGCCGCCGGAGGTAAAAGTAATCTCGCGTGCTTCGCACCCCAATATCTCAGCGATCATTTTTCTCGCCATAAACAGCGCCTCCGCCGCCTTTTGTCCTGTGCTGTGCAGACTGGACGGATTTCCGTATATCTGATCGAAATACAGCGTCATCGCTTCTATCGCCGTGCGGCTCATTTTTGTCGTTCCCGCGTTATCTGCGTATATGTTCATTTACTTTCTCCTTTCAAAGAGCTTTCTCAATACGGGTAATTGCTTCCAATAAAACAGAGCGAGGGCAGGCGATGTTCATGCGGACAAAGCCGCCTCCGCCGGCGCCGAAGGTCGTACCGAGATGCAGCCGTATCCCTGCCTGATTCGTGAAAAAGTCTTCCAGCTCACGGTCGCTCCTGTTCATCCTCCGGCAGTCAAGCCATGCAAGATAAGTGCCCTCCGGATGAATCAAAGAGATGTTACTTCGCTCCGAAAATGTGCTTTTCAAAACATTATAGTTGTCTTTTAAATAGGAAAGAAGCTCGTCAAGCCATGCTTCGCCGTCCTTGTACGCAGCCTTTGCGGCTACGATCGCCATAGTATTCAGATTGCTGTACCCTGTGGCGAGACATGCTTTTCGCACCTTACTCCGTAATTTATCATTTGATACTACGATATTCGCCGCTTGCAGCCCTGCAAGATTAAAGGTTTTTGTGGGCGAAGTACAGGTAATCGTTCTGTTCGCAAGCTCATCGGAAAGAGACGCAATTGGTGTGTGCCGGCCTTCGAATATAAAATCGGAGTGGATTTCATCGGAAATAACGATCACATCATGACGCAGACATATTTCTCCGATATGCTTGAGTTCCTCTTTCGTCCATACCCGCCCGACAGGATTGTGCGGGGAACAGATCAAAAACAGCTTTACGGAGCTCTTAACAATCTTCTCTTCCAGATCGGTAAAATCGATTTCGTACCGTCCGTTATTGAAAAGAAGCTCGGATACGATAAGTCGGCGGTTATTTTCCGTAATGACCTTTGCAAATGGGTAATAGACCGGCTGACAGATCAGTACGGCGTCGCCCGGATCGGTCAACGCTATTATGGATGCAGCAATTGCAAACATCACGCCGGGCGTTTTCAATATCCATTCGGGACGGATTTCCCATTCCATTCTCTTTGCATACCATGAGATAATCAGCTCATCATATTCATTGTCGGTAAGCGTATAGCCGAAGATCCCATGCTCGACAGCACGATTCAAAGCCTCCGTAACAGTAGGGGGAGCTTTAAAGTCCATGTCTGCAATCCACATAGGGATAATGCTTTGTGGTGAAGGGGTCATACTTTGTTCGTATTTTATTGATCCGGTTCCTATTCGGTTATGGACAGTATCAAAATTATATATCTTCATAAATATCTACCCTATATTTTGAAAACCGGAGCCGCAGAAAAGCAACTCCGGATATTCTCTGATTTCTGCAAAACAAGCATATAATGCCTATCTGTTTAATATGTATTATTATAGCATTACTCATCTGGTTTGTCAAGAGGCGATTGATATGTTATCTTCGACTTTTTTGTGAAGATTCAAATTTTTTCCGAAAAGGTCTTGACAGGAGATAAATTTGGTGCTATCATAAATACATACAAAGCCGATAAGAATAGTAGGCAAATAAAAGAGGCTTTTAGAAATGGTTCACACAATACGATGTAAAACGCATCTTGTATAAGCATAATTTTTTTTCAATAATTTAACCGTCAGGAAGGAGAAACCACTATGAAAACATATGACAGAATTACCGATCTCATCGGCGGCACGCCGCTTCTCAAACTCACAAACTATATTGCCGAAAAGGAACTCGGCGCGACAGTCTACGGCAAGCTTGAATATTTCAATCCCGCCGGAAGTGTCAAGGACAGAATTGCAAAGGCGATGATTGACGAATCGGAAGCAAAGGGCGTTTTGAAACCCGACTCTGTAATCATCGAGCCGACCAGCGGAAATACAGGCATCGGTCTTGCGGCTGTAGCAGCTTCAAGAGGATATAGGATTATTCTCACTATGCCGGAGACAATGAGCATAGAACGTCGCAATCTTTTGAAGGCTTACGGTGCAGAGCTTGTACTGACCGAAGGCGCTAAAGGAATGAAGGGCGCTATCGCCAAAGCGCAGGAACTTGCAGCCGAGACGCCGAACAGCTTCATGCCCAGCCAGTTTACCAACGCGGCCAATCCTGCCGCGCACCGTGCCACTACCGGTCCTGAAATTTGGGAAGATACCGACGGCAAGGTGGATATCTTTGTCGCAGGCGTGGGTACAGGCGGCACGGTATCAGGTGTGGGCGAATATCTTAAGAGCCAGAACCCGAATGTAAAGGTGGTCGCTGTTGAACCAGCCGGATCACCGGTACTCTCCAAAGGTACGCCCGGTCCGCATAAGATTCAGGGCATCGGCGCCGGCTTTGTTCCGGATACGCTGAACACAGAAGTTTACGACGAGATTATCGCTGTAGAAAATGAGGACGCTTTTGAAACCGGAAGAACGCTCGCAAGGCAGGAAGGATTGCTTGTGGGAATTTCTTCCGGAGCCGCAGTGTTCGCTGCGACAGAGCTTGCGAAGCGGCCGGAAAACAAGGGCAAGATTATCGTAGCCCTCCTCCCCGATACCGGCGAGCGGTATCTATCCACCCCAATGTTCGCGGAATAAACAATATGAATGAAACGAGGAAATCATTATGAAACTTCATGCGCATAACTATTTGAATGAAGCAGTAAAACATGCCGAAGCGACCAATCGTCTCTCTGGCATCCTCGTTATGTCTGAAACCGTATGTTGTCTGTGCTGTCGTTATGGCACAGGCGGTAATTTGTTCTGCAAATAAGCGGAAATAATTTATAATCAGAGACTCCGCCTGTTCTCGTGTCTTTCGGATTCGAAAGACATTATGAGAAATCAGGCGGAGTCTTTTTATGTTTTCAGACAGAAACGAGGAAATCTTATGATAGATACAAGAGAAAGTATAACGGCAAAGCTTTGCTCCTTTGCAAGGGCATACCATTCTAATTTCGGAAGGCAGAAAATTTTTGACGACTACCTTGCTTATGATTTGATGGGAAAAGAGGAATACGAGGAAATCGGTCAACTTATTGAAAATGATTTTGATACCTCAGCATTTGACACAAACCGAAGCTTTAACGGTACATCCGTATATCGAAAACTAAACAAATACATCACACCAATTCCGCTGTCGCGTATCGCGTTTGCAGAATATGAGCTAAATCGGTTTGCAGGAGAAGTCCATAAATGTCAGTATGTGGTCTGCGGTGCAGGAATGGACACATTCGCTTTTCGTAATGAAAACCCCAATATCCAAATTTTTGAATTAGATCATCCGGACACACAGCGGTATAAGCTTGATAAGATAAAGAAACTTGAATGGCATATTCCCGAAAATGCGCGGTATGTTCCTATTGATTTTGCAGCGGACGACATGACCGAGGTTCTGAAAAGAGCCGGATTTGATAAAACCATTCCCACATTCTTTTCCATTCTCGGCGTGACCTATTATCTGACGCTTCCTGTCTTTGAGCAGACGATCGAAAAAATAAGCCGCATTTCGGCGAACGGAAACAGGCTGGTATTTGATTTCCCGGACGAGACCACCTTTGATAAAAAAGGCGCGGAGCGTGTCTATCATCTGGCGCAAATAACCGCAAAGCTGGGAGAGCCGATGCAGCACGGATTTTCTGTTTCGGAGATTCGTCAGGCGCTCCTGCGGCACGGATTTTCAATTGATATTCATGATCCCCCCGAAACAATTCAAAAACGCTTTTTTGACCACAGAACCGACGGACAAACGGCATTTGAAAATATACATCTTATTTTAGCAGAGAAAAAGGAGATAAAACAATGAGTAAATTTATTTTCACATCAGAATCAGTAACAAAAGGGCATCCCGATAAAGTGAGCGATATCATATCGGATTCTATTCTGGACGCATATTTGAAAGAGGATCCGGATTCCCGCATAGCGGCGGAGACGGTTGTGAAAAACAACACTGTCGTGCTTGTAGGCGAGGTGTCTTCCAAAGCACAGATTGATACGGAAACCGTCGTCAGAGACGCGATACGGGAGATCGGCTATGACCGTGATGAACTCGGTTTTTCTGCCGACACCGCTGAAATTATCCTTCGTTTGGATCGCCAGTCGCCGGATATTGCAAGAGGCGTTGACAGCGCCCTTGAAACAAGGAAATTAGGCATCTCGGCAGAAACAGGTGCGGGAGATCAAGGCATGGTCTTCGGCTATGCTTCTGATGAGACGCCCGAGCTTATGCCTCTGCCGATCTCCCTTGCGCACAGCCTTGCCCTTCGGCTGACAGAAGTCAGAGAGAACGAGGTACTTCCATATTTGCGTCCCGATGGTAAAACACAGGTTTCGGTAAAATATGAAGACGATGTTCCGGTAGGTATCGATACGATTATTGTTTCAGCGCAGCATGATCCGGAAGTCTCGGAAGAAAAGCTGAGGGCAGATATAATCCGTGAAGTGATAAACCCGGTGATTCCCGCAGGCTGGATTCCGGCAGACGGCAAAATTCTGATCAATCCTACAGGGCGTTTCGTTATCGGAGGACCTGTAGGCGACAGCGGACTGACAGGACGCAAAATCATTGTCGATACTTATGGGGGAACTGCGCGCCACGGCGGCGGGGCTTTCTCCGGAAAAGATCCCACAAAGGTTGACCGCAGCGCCGCTTATGCCGCAAGATACGCCGCAAAAAACATTGTGGCGGCAGGAGTTGCAAAAAAGGCTGAAATTCAGATCGCCTATGCAATCGGCGTCGCCTCTCCTGTTTCCGTGAATGTAAACACCTACGGTACCGGAAAGGTATCCGATGAAATTCTTGAGAAAGCCGTAACCGAACTGATCGATCTCCGCCCCGGCGCGATCATTCAAAAATTCTCTCTCCGCCGTCCAATCTATACAAAAACCGCCGCATACGGGCATTTCGGCCGTAAAGATGCGGATTTCACATGGGAGAAAACCGATATTGCCGAAGCTTTGAAGAAAAAAGTACAGGAGGCGGCAGAATGAAACGAATCGCCAGCTTTTCAGTCAATCATGACAAGCTCGAAAAAGGAATGTATGTATCGCGCATCGACGGGGATGTGATTACCTATGATATCCGGATGAAAAAGCCCAACGGAGGCGATTATCTCGGAAACGGCGCGCTGCACACCTTTGAGCATTTATTCGCCACATACGCAAGAAACAGCAAATATGCCGACAGCGTCATTTATATCGGTCCAATGGGATGCCGGACTGGATTCTATTTCTTGCTTCGGGATACGGTAAGTAAAACGGATGCGATTACTCTTGTAAAAGAATCTTTTGCATTTATAAAAGATTTTGAGGGCGAAATTCCAGGCAGCCGCAGAGAGGAATGCGGAAATTATAAGGAGCATGACCTGTACGGAGCAAAGGAAACTGCAAAAGATATGCTTTCTGTGCTTGAAGCATGGACAGAGGAGCAACTGGAATATGAAACCTAAAACGACCATAGGCGTGATTGGCGCTATGGATAGCGAAATGGAAGCGCTTTATTCTCTCTTATCGAATGCAGAAAGCGTCCGCATCGCCGATCTGATCTTTTATTCCGGAGAAACATCGGATAAAAAATTGGTTATGGTTAAAAGCGGCATTGGCAAAGTAAACGCTTCCAGATGTACGCAGTTGTTGATTGATCTTTTTCATCCGGACTATATCATCAATTCGGGCATAGCCGGCGGGATTGACGAATCGCTGTCTGTTGGGGATGTTGTCATTGGTGAAGAACTTGTACAGCACGATTTCGATGTGACAGCGTTCGGTCATGCAAAAGGTTATCTTTGTACAGGAGAAAGAGACGATGCTCCGACTGTATTCCGTTCGGATAAAAAACTGGTCTGTCTTCTTGAAAGCTCCGCTAAAAAAGCTGATGTGAGCGGAAAGGTACGCACAGGACGGATCGCCAGCGGAGATATATTCGTAGCTGACCGAACACGAAAAGAATCCATTTCTCATGAATTCAAAGCGATTGCGGCGGAAATGGAGGGCGCGGCAATTGCGCAGACCGCCGCATATGCCGGTATTCTGTTTGCTGTACTTCGTGTGATATCCGATCAGGCGGACGGAGAGGCAGCAGAATCCTTTGAATTATTCGAAAAACAGACGGCGGAATTGTCTTCCGCTGTTATTCAAAATCTAATCAATTCGTTATGAAACAGGAGGAAATCAAAATGGCAAACTATAAGAAAATCGAGTCCGCACTCATTCATGGCGGCATTTACGGCGATAAGCACACAGGCGCAGTCAATGTGCCGATCTATCAGACCTCGACCTATGAACAGCAGGGACTCGGTGAGAACACGGGGTGGGAGTATTCACGCACTGGCAATCCTACAAGAGCGGCGCTTGAAGCGCTGATTGCAGAGCTTGAAGGCGGTCGTGCAGGTTTTGCGTTCGGTTCGGGTATGGCGGCTATTACGGCGGTACTCAGCCTCTTCAAATCCGGAGACAAAATACTGATATCCAGCAATGTATACGGAGGTACGTTCCGTGTGCTTGATAAGATATTCAGGAATTTCGATATCGGATATTCTATTGAAGATACAACGGATATTGATGCTTTGGATGCAAAAATCACGCCGGACGTCAAGGCAATTCTTGTAGAAAGTCCCGCAAATCCGCTGCTTACCGTTACCGACCTTGCGGCGGTTGCCGCTCTTGCAAAAAAGCACGGGATTATTTCCATCGTTGACAATACCTTTATGACGCCCTATCTTCAGCGCCCGATTGAACTTGGTACGGATATTGTCATTCACAGCGCAACGAAATATCTCGGCGGCCACAGCGATCTTGTTGCCGGACTTGTAGTAGTGAACGATGATGAACTTGCAGAGCGTTTAGCGTTTATTCAAAACGCCACCGGCGGCGTGCTCGGCCCCTTTGATTCCTTTCTTCTGATTCGCGGTATCAAGACTTTGAGCGTCCGTCTTGACCGCCATGTGGAGAATGCGGAAAAGCTTGCAAAGTATTTGAGCGCTCATAAGGCGGTAAAGAAGGTGTATTACTCTGGACTGCCCGATGCGCAGGGATATGAGATCAACAGACGGCAGGCAAAGAACGGCGGCGCTATGATTTCCTTTGAGCTGAAAGAGAATTACAATATCAAAAAATTCTTTTCATCGCTGAACCTGATTGCGCTTGCCGAAAGCCTCGGAGGCGTGGAAAGCCTTGTTTGCCATCCGGCAAGTATGACCCATGCGTCTATCCCCTATGAGATCAGACAGGCGATTGGTATTACTGACGGCCTTATCCGGCTGTCTGTGGGGATCGAAAACGCAGACGATTTGCAGGCAGATCTTGAGCATGCGATTGCAGAAAGCGAGGAAAAATAAATGGGATACTATAAATCTATGCAGGAGCTGATCGGCAGAACGCCGCTTGTCAAAATCAACCATATAGAACTTCCGGCCGGCGTGCGGCTGTTTGCAAAACTGGAGCTTTATAATCCGGCGGGAAGCGTGAAGGATCGAATTGGAAAATATATGATAGAGGACGCGGAACAAAAAGGACTTCTTAAAAAAGGCGGTACGATTGTAGAAGCGACCGCAGGCAACACGGGTCTGGGTATTGCGTTCGCCGCGCTGAACCGAGGGTATCGGATTATCTTTGTCGTACCCACAAAGTTTTCGGAGGAAAAGCAGACGCTCATGCGTGCGCTGGGCGCTGAAATTATCAACACGCCCCGTGAGGGTGGTATGCTCGGAGCTGCACAAAAAGCGGAGGAACTGAGAGCCTCTATTCCCGGCGCCATATCGCTGGAACAATTTAAAAACCAAGCAAATCCCCTGGCACATTATGAAACAACCGGGCGCGAGATATATGATGATTTGGACGGGCAGATCAACTATCTTGTTGCCGGTGCAGGCAGCGGCGGTACTTATACGGGCGTTGTGAGATACCTCAAAGAGCAGAATCCCGAAATAAAAGGAATTCTTGCCGACCCGATCGGTTCTACTATGGGAGGAGGCGAACACGGAGATTATAACATAGAAGGTATCGGTAACGATTTTATTGCCGATACGATGGACATGTCACTGGTTGATCAGGTTATAAAAATTGATGATAACGATGCATTCACAGGTGCAAGGGAGCTTGCGAAAAAAGAGGGCATTTTTGCGGGTTCTTCTTCCGGCGCAGCGCTCTCAGCAGCAAAGAAGCTGGTTGCTGGCGGGGCTAAAGGCAATGTTGTGATCATCCTGCCGGACAGAGGCGATAGATATTTCAGCAAGCATTTGTATGAGTAAAAACAGAAACACAGCTTGCAGAAAACTTTCGTTTCTGCAAGCTGTTCATACTGCTGAATTATGGAAATACAGTGTTGGAGTTAAATCACATAATTATTGACATATCGTTCTCTCTGCTGATCCATGATATTTTGCAATGTGATACTGTCAAGATATTCGTTGATTACCTTGTACAGTCCCTGCCATACGGGCAGCATAGCACAATCACCGCTGCGTTCGCATTCCGATGGTTCCTCTTCCACGCATGAAATCGGAGACAAAGAGCCTTCCGTTAAACGGAGAATATCTCCTACGGTATACTTATCCGGCGTTTTGGCAAGCTGATAACCGCCCTGTGAACCGCGGGTTGTTTTCAGAATGCCGGATTTATTAAAAATGGGTATAATCTGCTCCAAATATTTTTTAGATATATTCTGACGCTCTGCAATATCTTTGAGAGCGATAAATCCGCAGTTCTGATGTTCTGCCAAATCCAGCAGCATTCGAAGCGCATAGCGGCCTTTTGTAGAAATTTTCATTTGATTCACCTCGCAAATTTATAACCCTATAATAACATATATTTAATAGGTTTTCAAGAGCTGCCGTTCAATTTTGTTTTTTTGTGCGTGTTTCGTCTGATATTGACAACTTCCTGATTTTCTGATATAATAAAACATATTAAACATATAGTCATTATATGATAAAAGCGAATGCTATAATTGACAAGGTAACGAATGCATTATGAAAATCATTGACTTCCATATCCACATATATCCCGCTGAAATTGCTCAGAAAGCAACCGACAGTATCTGCGCCTTTTACGGATTAAGCACAAACCTCATAGGTTCTGCAAATGTTTTGCTGGAACGGGGACGACAAGCGGGAATTACAGGCTATGTTTTGCTTCCGGTAGCGATTAAGCCGGAGCAAACCCATCATATCAATCAATTTATCGTCCGGCAAACAGATATGCACCCATAATTTTTCGGATTCGGAACGCTTCATGTGGGAATGAACGATTTTAATGATGAAATTGATTACATACAGTCCTCCGGTTTAAAAGGGATCAAGCTGCATCCCGATTCACAGGGATTTGCAATTGATGATGAACGGCTCTTCCCTTTATATGATCGTTTGCAAGGCAAACTGCCCATACTCATCCACTGTGGGGATAAACGCTATGATTACTCTCATCCGAAACGGCTTTTGCGTGTTCTGAATGAATTCCCTAAGCTTCAGGTGATTGCCGCGCATCTCGGCGGGTGGTCGGTCTTTGACGAGGGCTTTTGTCTGCTTAAAGATAAGGATTGCTATTTTGATATCTCCAGCTGTATGAGTTTTATGCCTGCCAAACAGATTGTTAAATATATACGGGGATACGGAGCAGACAGGATTTTATTCGGCAGCGATTTTCCGCTGTGGGATCCGGTAAAAGAGGTAGAATTGTTTTTAAGCCTTAAACTGCGGACGGAAGAACAGGAACGGATTGCATTTCAAAATGCGGAGTTTATTCTTGAAGGAGGGGGTATACGATGACCTTACAGCAGCTCCATTATGCCATTACAATTTCCGAAACGGGCTCGCTCAATAAGGCGGCGGAAATCTTATATGTTGCGCAGCCATCCCTCAGCGAAGCCATTCGTTATTTGGAGAATGAACTTGGCATTACGGTTTTTCATCGCAGCGGCCGGGGCGTAACGCTCACAAGCGACGGTGAGGAATTTATCGCATATGCAAGGCAGGTATATCATCAATACGAAACGCTTTTGGAGAAATACGGAGCGTCCGGAAAACGAAAGAAAAAATTCGGGGTTTCTGCGCAGCATTATTCGTTTGCTGTCAAAGCGTTTGTTGAAATGGTCAAGCAGTTCAATACGGCTGAATATGAATTTGCAATTCGAGAAACCAAGACGATCGAGGTAATTGAAGATGTTGCGGCATTGAAAAGCGAGATCGGCATCCTTTATCTCAGCGATTTTAACCGAAACGCAATTCAAAAACTTCTCAGAGCAAATGATCTGGAATTTCACAAACTGATTGATTGCCGGGCTTATGTTTATTTGTGGAAAGGACATCCTCTTGCCGGCGAGTCTTCAATTCGGATAGAACAGCTTTGCGAATATCCCTGTCTTTCGTTTGAGCAAGGCGCGAGCAGTTCCTTTTACTTTGCTGAAGAAATTCTCAGTACAAACGAATATCCCCGTACTGTCAAAGCGGCGGACCGTGCAACAATGCTGAATTTAATGGTCGGTCTGAACGGATATACGCTCTGCTCGGGGATTATCTGTGAAGAACTAAACGGCTCGGATTATATTGCCGTTCCCTTTGAAACAGACGGATATCCTTCAAGCGGGCAAATGGAGATCGGTTATATCGTTAAAAAGAATCAGATTTTAAGCAATATGGGAAATCTGTATATAAAGGAAATAGAAAAATATTTGAATCATCAAAAATAAAGAATGATATTCTTACGCCTATAACATAAAGCGTCAGCTTAATGTTATAGGCGTTTCCTATTGCCTACTATACCTATATTATATTGGACAAACGCATGATTTTGATGTATACTATAGTCATCAAAAGAAAAGGAGGCTGCCAGTTATGCGTACAATTAAAAACAAAACTGCAAATATGTGCATGTGTATGGTGCGGCCGGGAGACTGCTGTATCATTCGATGTTGCGCGCAGCGAATGCGATGAACTGAACCGTCATACGGTATCGGATGATTACAGAGTCCTCGGAAGTCGCTGAAAAAAGGCTTCCGTATTTTTATGCTCATTTTCACTATGTCAGGAGTTACAGAACGAAAGGATTTTAACCATGAAAAAATCAATTATCGCAGGCGTTCTTGCTTTAACGCTTTTGCTGTCGTTTACAGCTTGCTCAAACTCTAACGAACCCAAAAATCCGGATGTTAAGCTTGAAAAAACAGAGTTTAACATCGGATACTTAAATTCAACGGCGCATCTGCTTGCATTTGTCGCTAAGGAAGAAGGATATTTTAAGGATGAGGGGCTGAACGTTACGCTTACACAGTTCTCCAGCGCCGCCGAACTCTCCTCCGGTCTGGAATCCGGCAAGCTGGATGTGGCGTTCATCGGCTCCGTGCCTACTCTGACTTTCCAGAGCAAGGGACACGATCTCACCATTTTCGGCGGGGCAATGACAAACGGTCACGGCTATGTCATTAAGCCTGAGTTTACGGAAGGTAAAAGCGACTGGGATATCAGCATTTTGAAAGGAAGAAACGTAGCGTCGGTGAAGAACAGCGTTCAGGACGCTGAGCTGCAAATCCTCCTTAAAAATGCCGGTATTGAAATCGGCGAGGGTATTGATAAAGTTAACATCATTTATTTTGACAGTCAGAAAGACGCATATGCCGCGCTTCAGAACAGCACAATTGACGCCGCTTCCGTATATTCCCCTTATGCGTCTCTTGCAGAGGGACAGGGATACAAAATCGTTTACCGATGCTCAGAGGAAGAGGCTCTGAAAAATCAGCCCTGCTGCCGCCAGGTTGCCGCGACAAAAGCGCTCAGCGACTCTCCCGCTTCCTACAACGCTTTTGAACGCGCATTGATTAAGGCGTATAAGTTTACGCAGGAAAATGAAGAGGGCACCATTAAGGATGTGAAAAAGTACATCGATATCGACGAATCCTATATCAAAACTGAGGTTTACGGCGGATACGGCTCTTCGCTTCCCGATCCGGATAAAAAAGGAACGGTCGCGCTGAAACAGACAATTGTGGATCACGGTTATACCACCGATTACGATATAGAGAAACTTTATAATACAGAGATTTATAAGAAGGCGCTTGACAGCATTCTCAGCGAGAATCCCGACGATTCTGTCTACAAGGGACTGAAAGAGCATTTCGATCAGTACGAATAAATCCACCGGATGGCAAAACGGGACTGCGATTTTGTTCTGCCATTCAAGATAGGATATAACTTAGCGCAAAATAGTGAGGTGATATTGATTTGAGCAAAATTGAAATTCAAAACTTAACGGTCGATTATACAGAGAAAAACAAACGCTTCACAGCACTTCAGGATGTATCCTTTTCTGTGGAGACAGGAGAATTTGTCAGCGTGATCGGATCCAGCGGCTGCGGTAAAAGCACACTGCTTAGTATTCTGGAAGGAATAAACGCTCCGACGCAGGGTTCTATCCTGATAGACAGAAAACCGATACAAGGTACGGGAACGGACAGAGGCGTAGTATTTCAGCATTATTCCCTGTTCCCGTGGATGACGGCAAGAAAAAACGTGGCGTTCGGCGTAAAGCAGATTAAGAAAAATCTTCCGAAATCTGAGAGGCTGAAAATTGCTGACGAATTTCTTGATAAGGTGGGCCTTGAGGAATTTAAAAACAAATATCCGTCTCAGCTCTCCGGCGGTATGCAGCAGAGAGTGGCGATCGCAAGAGCGCTTGCCATGGATACGGATATTCTCCTGATGGATGAGCCGTTTGGAGCGATCGACGCGAAAAACCGGACGGTTCTTCAGGAACTTCTGCTTAAATTATGGGAGGGCGACGGTACCGAAGAAAAGAAAACAGTGCTGTTCGTAACTCACGATATCGACGAGGCAATTCTGCTTTCCGACCGTATTATCATGATTGGGGGTCGTCCGGGGCGGGTAAATAAAGAAATCCCTGTACCGTTTGCGCGTCCGAGGAATCGTGCAGAGCTGGTTCAGACGAGAGAATACGGAGAATTCCGGAACGAACTGCTGTCACTGTTCTACAGCGATATTGTAAACAAGATCGGCGGAAGCGAGGTGGTGCTGTAATGACGCTGAAACAAAGATATTTCCGGATCACTAATCTGCTGTTCCTCTGCCTGATTGCTGTACAGTTTCTGCCGGATAAAATTGCAAAGGAACCGCAAAGCGCTTATGTTTTATGGTTTGCGGCAGGCGTGGAAGCGCTTGTGCTGATCGCATCGGTTATCATTAAAAAGCCGCAGGGACTCAGCCTGTTTCTTGATACAGTAGGATTTTTGTTTGTGCTTCTGATTCTCTGGATGCTTGCCACGGCAAAGCTTAATCTGCTTAAAGAATCGCTGTTCCCGCCGCTGGGCAGGGTGTTTTATCAGTTTATAGAGGATATCGATAAAATCCTTATTAACATCCGCAGCTCGCTGGGTATTATCATTCAGGGATATTTGCTCGCAGCCATTGTTGCTGTTCCAGCAGGTCTTTTCATAGGCTGGAGTGCCAGACTTGGCAATGCGGCGACATACATAGCAAAATTTTTAAGCGCGATCCCGCCAATTGTATATATCCCTTATGGGATTGCGCTGCTGCCTACCTTCCGAAGCGTTTCGGTATTTGTTATCTTTCTTGCGGCGTTTTGGCCGATCCTTGCAAGTACCATGAGCGGTGTGCTGAATGTAGAGAAAAAGGTAATCGATTCTGCAAAGGTGTTGAACGTGGGCAGATTCACCATGCTGTTTTCCGTTATTCTCCCATCGGCGCTGCCGCAGATCTTCATCGGATGCAATCAGGGACTTACCGTTTCCTTTATTCTGCTCACCTCGGCGGAGATGATCGGCGCCAGAGACGGACTTGGCTACTATGTCAAAAACTATTCCGATTTCGGCGACTACACCAGAACAATTGTCGGAATCCTTGTAATCGGTATTGTAGTGGTCGCAATATCGTTCCTGTTTAATAAATTACAGCAATATTTGCTGCGATGGAAGCGATAAAGGAGGAGATTTTATGACTGAGATATTATGGCACGGGAGAGGCGGACAGGGCGCATTTACGGCGGCAAGACTGCTGGGAGCCGCATTCACGCTGCGGGATGATAACAGTTATGCGCTGGCATTCCCGTCCTTCGGACCCGAACGCCGGGGAGCGCCGATGCGGGCCTTTACAAAACTGGATGTAAAATCCATCGGCAATCGCAGTGAGGTGGAAAAAGCAGATTTCAGCATTTTTCTTGACGATACGCTTTTTTCCGATCAGGTGTTTGAGGAATTGAAGCCGGACGGAAGAATTCTTCTGAATACAAAACATCCTGTATCGGACAGTCGCGTCATCACACTGGACGCAGATAAACTGGCGGCGGAAATTTTGAAGCTTCCGATCACAAATACGATTATGCTCGGCGCTTTCGCCGCTGTATATGACGGTGTTTCCCTTGCAAATATTGAGCAGGCAATCCGTCAAAATATGCCGGCGAAGCTACACGAAAAAAATATTGCGGCAGTGAGAGCCGCAGTAGAAGAGATTGGAAAGGGGAACGTCAGATGAAACCGTATTTGAGAGACAAAGCGCCGGAAAAGCTGTCGGAGATCCCGGATGCAACTGCTTATGAAGCCGGATATTTGGTGACGAAAAACGCCGGCTGGCGCAATATCCGACCGGTTATTGACAAGGAAAAATGTATTGGCTGTTTGCAGTGCTATCTGCACTGCCCCGACGGCGTGATCTATAAGGACAGCGGCAAGGTATCGGTTGATTATGATTTTTGTAAGGGCTGCAGTATCTGCAAAAAGATCTGTAAGCCCGGCGCAATTGAAATGGAGGCGGAAAAATAATGGCGAAAAAATTTTTATCAGGCAATGAAGCCTTTGCCGAAGGAATCCGTCTGGCAAGACCTCAGGTGATATCCGCTTATCCCATTACGCCGCAAACAATTGTTGTGGAACGCCTTTCCGAAATGGTGGAAGACGGAAGTCTTGAATCGGAGTTTATCCATGTGGAATCGGAACACTCGGCGCTGTCCTGCGCTATGGGCGCGTCGGCAGTAGGCGCAAGAGCCTTTACCGCTACTTCTTCGCAGGGACTTTTATATATGGCGGAATGCCTGACCTATGCGTCCGGCGGACGATTTCCGATTGTCATGATGAATGCTAACCGTTCTACGGCGCTTCCGTGGAATATCTATGGAGATCAACGGGATTCCATATCCCAGCTTGACTGTGGATGGATACAGGCGTATGCAGTAGACGCGCAGGAAGCGCTTGATCTGGCGCTGATGAGTTATTATATAGCGGAGCAAAAGGGTGTCTCCACACCGTTTATGGCAAATCTCGACGGCTTTGTACTGACCCACACCTATGAGGTTGTGGATGTTCCCACACAGGGACAAGCGGATGCATTTCTGCCGAAATTTGAGACGGAGAACAAGCTTGATCTCGCCCATCCCCGTAATCTCGGATTCTCCGCAGGCCCTGCGCACAACACTGCTTTCAAATACAAGGAACATATCGGTCTTTTGAATGCTGCAAAAGCAATTACAGAAGCGGAAGACAGGTTTGCGAAAATTTTCGGCAGACGGTATACGGGATTGACCGAAAGCTACCGTACAGAGGACGCCGACTATATTCTCATTACTCTCGGCAGTATTGCAGGACTTGTAAAAGAAACCGTTGATAATCTGAGGGAGAAGGGCGAGAAGGCAGGGCTGCTTCGCATCCGGTATTTACGGCCTTTTCCGAACGAAGAGATAGCAGATGCAGTAAGTAATGCAAAGGCGATTGCGGTACTAGAAAAGGATATCTCCTTCGGTAACGAGGGCACGGTATATACCAATGTAAACTCTGCTTTGCAAAAGGCAGGTCTGTCGCGTCCAACCTCCAACTATATAGGCGGACTCGGCGGAAGAAATATCTCTGCAGAGGAAATTAAAAGTATCTTTACAGAACTAAAAAAAGAACAGTCACAAGTGAAGTTTATCGGAATCGGAGGTGAGGAAGAATGAGCGTTACTGCAAAAACATTGAACGAAGACGAATTTTTCTACGGTCATAAGGCGTGCGCGGGCTGCGGCGGCAGTCTTGCCGTGAGAATCGCCTTAAAGGTGCTGGGCGAGCGTTCGATTGCCGTTCTTCCTGCCGGCTGTATGTCGGCGGTAGGGTTTAACTTCCCGCAGCTCTGCTTCGGCAACAACGCCATCATCTCTACCTTTGCCGGAACTGCCTCCATGCTGACTGGCATTGAAGCGGGTCTTAGAGCACAGGGGAACACTGATTTCCATGCAGTCGGCTTTGCCGGGGACGGCGGCACGGCAGATATCGGCTTGCAGGCATTGTCCGGCGCTATCGACCGAAACGATGATATCCTGTATATCTGCTACGACAACGAGGCGTATATGAACACCGGCATTCAGAAAAGCTCGCTGACTCCCTTCGGTGCAAAAACAACGACAACGCCTGCGGGAAAGAATATTCGCGGAAATCTGAAACAGAAGAAGAATATGTTTGAGATTGTCGCAGCCCACGGGATCCCTTATGCCGCTACCGCAAGCATCGGATACCTACCCGACTTTATGCGCAAGGTGGAAAAAGCGTCGAAAATCAAAGGAACGAAATATATCCATATTATTGCGCCCTGTCCAACCGGCTGGGGAATCTCCACGGATGAAACGGTGGAGATCTCAAAGGAAGTGGTGGACTGCGGACTGTGGTATCTTGCCGAATACGAAAACGGCGAGTTTACGCTGAATCACAAGCCGAAAGAATTTTCCGATGTGGAAACCTACCTGAAAAAGCAGGGACGATTCAAACATTTAACAGATGAGGATATACAAACCATCAGACTATCCCGAGACGCAAAATGGGAAGCGATTCACAGAAATTTTAAGCTCGATTAATGATTAGGAGGAAACAAGCATGAGCAGAAATGTAAACAGTAAATATTGGGATGAGGAACTGGAAACACTTCCGAGAGAGGAACTGGAAAAGAAACAGCTTGAGGATCTCAAAGAGATCGTTCAGTTTGCCTATGACCATGCGCCGTACTACAAGCGTTCCTTTGATGAGGCAGGCGTAAAGCCGTCAGATATTCAGACACTTGCTGATATTCAGAAATTCCCGTTTATTGATAAGAAAACACAGCGGGATACACAGGGCGTCGGCTCTTTCCTCGGTGAGCTTGCCGCTGTTCCCGAAGAGGATGTCGTTTTTATTTCAACCTCCTCCGGTTCTACCGGCGTTCCGACCATGAGCCCCTTTACAAAGAAGGATTTTGACGAGTTCCAGGATACTGAAAGCCGTTGGTTCTGGCAGGTAGGCATGAGACCTAACGACCGTTATGTGCATGCGCTGAACTTTTCGCTGTATGTGGGCGGCCCGGACGTTATCGGCGCACAGAATCTCGGCGCTCTCTGCATCTGGGGCGGTACGCTTCCCAGCGAGCGGCTTTTGTTTGTACTGAAAACCTATCAGCCGACGGTGATCTGGACCAGCCCGTCCTACGCATGGCAGCTTGGCGAAAAGGCGCTGAAAAGCGGCATCGATCCGAAAAAAGACTTGAACATCAAGAAAATCATCGTTGCCGGCGAACTCGGCGGCTCCATTGAAGCTACCAGAAAAGCGATTGAAGATTTGTGGGGCGCAGAAGTCTATGATTTCTACGGACTTTCAGATATTTTCGGTGCGTGCGCGGCAATGTGCGAGGCAAAAGACGGCTTACATATCGCTGAAAATCATATTCTTGTGGAGACTGTGGATATCCACACCGGGGAGGTTCTGAAACCCGGTGAAGTGGGAGAACTTGTATTTACCACCCTGCGCAAGCATGCCCGTCCGCTGATCCGTTTCCGTACTGGAGATATCGGATGGATTGACAACACCCCCTGCTCCTGCGGCAGAACACACGGCAGAATCCATATTAACGGCAGAAAGGACGATATGTTTATCGTTTCCGCCGTCAATGTGTTCCCCAGTGATATTGAAGCGGTTATCCGTGAACTTTCCGGCATCACCGGAGAATATCTGATCCGTGTGTTTGAAAAGGACTTCACCTGCAAGTATGCGGTAGAGATCGAGAAAAACACAGATAACACAAAGACCGATGATGAAGTTGCCGCTGAAGTATCCGCCGCTCTGAAAGCCCGTATCGGCGTAAAACCGCATCATGTTGTTGTGCATCCGGATGGCGGACTTGACACCCGTTCCGAGCATAAATCCAAGAGGATCATTGATGAGCGCAAGCTTGATTACAGTATATAACCGGAGGTAACGATATGCCTGAACTTTCAAAGCGTACTGAAACCTTTACCGATTCGGTTATCCGAAGAATGACACGGGTTTCTCTTAGGTATGGCGCGGTCAATCTCTCCCAGGGATTCCCGGATTTTGACCCGCCCCGTGAAATTCTCGACCGCCTTGCCGAGGTATCAAACGAGAACTTTCACCAGTATTCCATCACTTGGGGAGCACAGAATTTCAGAGAAGCGCTGGCGGAAAAACAATCCCGCCTGATGGGACGAACGATTGAGCCGAACGGCGAAATCGTCGTTACCTGCGGCAGTACGGAAGCGATGATGGCGGCCATGATGACCGTTGCAAATCCGGGCGATAAAGTAATTGTGTTCTCGCCCTTCTACGAAAACTACGGCGCGGACGCCATCCTGTCGGGGGCGGAGCCAATCTATGTGCCGCTGTATCCTCCTGAGTTTAACTTTAATGCTGATGAACTGGAAGCTGCCTTCAAGCAGCGCCCGAAAGCGTTGATCCTCTGCAATCCGTCCAATCCTTGCGGCAAGGTCTTTACCTACGACGAGCTGAAGCTGATCGCTGACCTTGCAGAAAAGTATGATACCCTCGTCATTACCGACGAGGTGTATGAGCATATTGTTTACGAACCAAACAAGCATATTTATTTTGCGTCGCTTCCCGGTATGTGGGAGCGCACGATTTCTTGTTCGTCGCTGTCGAAGACCTACTCGATTACCGGATGGAGGCTCGGCTACATCATTGCGCCAACTCACATCATTGATGTGGCGAAAAAGGTGCATGATTTTCTGACCGTCGGCGCCGCGGCTCCCCTGCAGGAGGCGGCAGTGACGGGACTTCGCTTCGGGGATGACTACTATAAGTGGCTGCAGGACAAATACACCCGCAAACGCGATCTGTTCTTAAAAGGACTTGACGATCTCGGTATCGCTCACACCGTGCCGCAGGGGGCATATTATGTTTTGCTTGACATTTCCGAATTTGGTTATAAATCCGATCTTGAATTCTGCGAGGCTCTTGCCAGAGATGTAGGCGTCGGCGCTGTTCCCGGCTCCAGCTTCTTCCGCGAGCCGGTAAACCATTTGATTCGGTTGCATTTTGCTAAAAAGGATGAAACGCTGAATGAGGCTCTTAACCGGCTGGAGGAACTTAGAAGAAAAATTACCAAGAAGTAAACATTGGTAGTCATGCAAAAGCCGGGTTCTTTTATTCAGAGAATGCGGCTTTTTGCGAGTACATCTACATCATAGTAAGATTATGAAACAGCAGCAAATACCCATCGGTTCAACAGAGATGTTTGATTTCAGCCATCTCGGAAGGAAGTAATTCAAGTGACAAGACAAATTCTGATTATTGAAAACGATGAAACAATATACTCCAATATACTCCCAAATAAAGTGTGCTTTAAATGATCCGACTATAAAGATTATGTATACGGATTCAATTGATGAAGCAATTCGTATTTTTATGTGCGGGCACTTTTGTCTGATTATATTAAATGCAGCTATTTCAGATAGCGATGAGCATCGACTGATAAAAATGATGCGAGCTGCGAAGCCAATCCCTATTCTGATACTGTCACCAAGACAAATATATCCTGATCGAATAGATGCTTTTCAAGCTGGAGCTGTTGCATATTTAGGAAAACCGTATAAGTTGGAAGAACTTATTGCCCAAGTTCGTTCTATGGTGGATTTATATACGGAATTAGTGCCTCCAAGAGCACAGATACATACTTTCGCTTTTGGTATGGATATCATCATTGATCCGAGAAAAAGACAAGTGTATGTTCAATTCCCGGACGAGCTTATGTAGGACATCGAAGCTCGGCTTCTTGCCCTCGTTTTCGATTCGATATAAGTATCGCTCGGTAATATCCGCTTTTTCAGCCAACACTTCTATGGTGATTCCGGCGTGTTCATGGTGCTATACTAAAAAAGTGGACAGCAAAAGGAGAAAGAGGTAAAATAATAAAAAAGGAGAGAAAAATATGGAAAACACTAAGTATACAGAGGAATTCAAGCAAAGCATAGTAAGCTTGTATGAAT